>JACCDJ011407842.1_pt1 | contig 18759 bp, 19 predicted proteins | sample 7444481 | NCBI WGS metagenome assembly JACCDJ01 (sample SAMN15323435, study PRJNA562643) | freshwater metagenome | isolation source: river surface water | place: USA:Blue River Watershed | collected 2017-08-15 | reverse complement strand
GTGCCGAGCGCCCACAGAAGGGCCGTTACCGCCAGTTTGTGCAGTGCGACATCGACATCATTGGCGACGCCAGCGAGCTAGCCGAGATTGAGCTGCTCAACGCATCGCTGGATGCTCTCGCCGCAATCGGCCTGAGCGACGCCACCATTCGCGTCAACCACCGCGTGCTGCTGGCCAACCTGCTCGATGGATTGGGTGTCGCCGAGGCCGACCGTGGCCAGGCCATGATCATCATCGACAAGCTCGACAAGATCTTTGCCGAGGGAGTCGTCGCCGAGCTGGGCGAGAAGTTTGGCGCTCTGGTTGCTGAGGCTGCAGCCGGTTGGCTGTCGACCCTGCAAGGCCAGCTGGATGCGCCTGCCGAACTCGCCAACATCTTCGCCGCCGTCGAGGCTCGCCACGGCAAGGGAAAGCTGCGCTTTGACCCAACGCTCGTGCGCGGCATGGGCTACTACACGGGCCCAATTTTCGAGATCGAACACCCGGGCTCGGGCTCATCCATCGGTGGTGGAGGTCGCTACGACGGAATGGTCGGCCGCTGGCTCGGCCAGGATGCACCTGCCGTCGGCATCTCGATCGGTTTCGAGCGCGCTGTCGACCTAGTTGACGATGGTGCCTCCGCCGACCCGAACGCCCTCGTGTTGATTCTGAACTCCGACTCGCCGGCCTGCATCGGCTCGGCTTTGCGCGTGCAGGCCGAGGCAATCGCCGCAGGTTACCGCGTGCGCCTGGAGCAGCGCCCGAAGAAGCTCGGCAACCTGCTCGAGGTCATGCAGCAGCAGGGCTTCGGCTCGTGGGCTGCAGTCGGCGAGGAGCCGGTGAACTTCGCAGACCTCGAGGTCAAGCCGCTCGGCTAAAAGTCGCCCACCACGACTAAACTGGAACGCGAATCACAACGAAGTTTTTTGGCGCGTTCACGCGTCGTTCCGCAGCCCGCAAACCAGGCGCGATGAACTAATCCAAACGGAACCAAATCCAACCGGGCAGCCGCATGGCCACCCAAAAAGAGGAGACCCAATGTCAATCATTGAAGCAATCGGCGCACGCGAGATTCTTGACTCGCGCGGCAACCCAACCATCGAGGTCGAGGTTCTGCTCGAGGACGACTCGTTCGGCCGCGCAGCCGTGCCATCAGGCGCATCGACCGGTGCATTCGAGGCTCACGAGAGCCGCGACGGCGACAAGGGTCGCTACCTGGGCAAGGGTGTTCAGAACGCAGTCAAGGCTGTCGTTGAAGACATCGACGAGGCACTCGTAGGCTTCGACGCTCTCGACCAGCGTTTGGTCGACGCAGCGCTGATCGCAACCGACGGCACCGCAACCAAGTCGAAGCTTGGCGCAAACGCCATCCTGGGTGTCTCGCTCGCCAACGCACGCGCAGCAGCCGAGACCACCGGCCAGCCTCTATACCGCTACCTCGGCGGCCCAAACGCATACGTTCTGCCTGTTCCACTGATGAACATCATCAACGGTGGCGCACACGCCGACACCGGTGTCGACATCCAGGAGTTCATGATCGTTCCTCTGGGCGCCGAGACCTTCAGCGAGGCAATCCGCTGGGGTGTTGAGGTTTACCACTCGCTCAAGGGCCTGCTGGCCTCGAAGGGCCTGGCAACCGGCCTCGGCGACGAGGGTGGCTTTGCACCTGAGCTGCCTACCAACGCAGCAGCACTCGACCTCATCTCGGAGGCAATCGCCAAGGCCGGCTACAAGCTCGGCACCGAGATCGCTCTTGCGCTCGACGTTGCAGCAACCGAGTTCTACAGTGAGTCGACCGGCAAGTACAAGTTCGAGGGCCAGGAGCGCTCGACCGACGAGATGATCGCGTACTACGCCGAGCTCGTTGCCAAGTACCCGCTGGTTTCGATCGAAGACCCACTGGCCGAGGACGACTGGGCTGGCTGGAGCAAGATCACCGCTGAGCTCGGCACCAAGGTGCAGCTCGTCGGCGACGACCTCTACGTCACCAACCCATCGCGCCTGCAGAAGGGCATCGACGAGGCAGCCGGCAACGCAATCCTCGTCAAGGTCAACCAGATCGGCACCCTGACCGAGACCCTAGACGCAGTTTCGCTCGCCCAGCGTCACGGCATGAAGGCCATCATCTCGCACCGTTCGGGCGAGACCGAAGACACCTTCATCGCTGACCTGGCCGTGGCTACCAACGCCGGCCAGATCAAGACCGGTGCACCTGCTCGCTCGGAGCGCGTTGCGAAGTACAACCAGCTGCTGCGCATCGAAGAAGAGCTCCAGGATGCGGCACTCTACGCAGGCCGCTCGGCATTCCCACGTTTCAAGGCCTAAGTCACTTAGCCTGAAATAGTGCCAAAAGGACCAACCCCTCCCAAGGGGAACGCGACCCGTCGTTCGGCTAAGCCGGCGGCGGGTTCGCGCACGTCTGGAGGCCGCAACAAGCCTGCTCGCGGTGCCACCACCGGACGCAGCATTCCGGGCCTAGACCTTGCTCGTTCGATCCGCTTCAACGTCTACAACCTGGTTGTCGTAGCGCTAATCGGGCTTGGCCTGCTGACGCTCACGCCATACGTTCAGCAGTGGGTATATCAGCAGCAGCAGGTGCTAGCAGTGGCCGCCGAGGTCGAGCGCGCCAAGCAGAAGCTCGCCGACATGAAGGTCGAACGCCAGCGCTGGGACGACCCCGTTTACGTGCGTTCGCAGGCTCGCGACCGCCTGTACTACGTGATGCCCGGCGAGGTTTCATACCTTGTTATGGATGCCGACGGAGTCGACCCGAATGACACTTCGGGCACGGTTGGCGCCCAGATGGCCGCAAAGCGCAACACCACCGAGATCACCAAAGAGATCCGCGTTACCAAAGACAACTGGGTCGACAGCCTGCTTTACACGGTCGTTCACGCCGGCACCGACGAGCCAGCCGAATAACCCCAAACTAACGAGACTTTTATGCCACTAACCGAAGCCACCGAGTACGACATTGCCGAGGTGTCTCGCCAGCTAGGCCGACCGGCACGCGACATCGCCGCCATCGCGGCCCGATGCGTCTGCGGCAACCCCGTCGTAGTTCAGACCGCCCCACGCCTCAGCAACGGCGAACCTTTCCCCACCATGTATTACCTGACCCACAAGGGCGCGACAGCTGCGATTTCGACGCTCGAGGCATCGGGCTACATGGCCGAGCTGCAGGCCGAACTTGGCGAGAGCGATGAGCTAGGCGAGGCATACCGTCGCGCGCACGCGAGCTACCTTGCCGAACGCGACGAACTCGAGGCACTGCTTGGCCTCGATGTGCCAGAGATCGACGGCATCAGCGCTGGCGGCATGCCGACCCGCGTCAAGTGCCTGCATGCACTGATCGGCCACTCGCTCGCAGCTGGCCCGGGCGTCAACCCGATCGGTGACAAGGCCCTCGAGGCCTGCACCTGGCAACCGACTAAGTGCCAGTGCGACCACACCCCAAACAGTGCGCCAAACAACCCCGAAACCCTATAAAACAAAGGTAAATTAGTACCCATGGCTGAAACTCAGAACGGCGCCGTTGCGCCACGCATCCTTATCGTCGGCGGCGGTTACGCCGGCTTCTACACCGCCTTCAAGCTCGAGCAGTTGCTCGGCAAGGGCGAGGCCGAGGTCACTCTGGTTGACCCGCTGCCATACCTGACCTACCAGCCATTCCTGCCTGAGGTTGTCGGCGGTTCGATCGAGGCACGCCACGTCGTGACCTCGCACCGTCGTCACCTAAAGAAGACCAAGCTCGTTTCGGGCAAGGTCACCAACATCGACCACAAGAAGAAGACCGCAACCGTTGAGGTCGCTGGCCTGAAGCCACAGAAGATGACCTACGACCACGTAGTCGTCACCGCGGGTGCCGTAAGCCGCACCTTCCCGATTCCTGGTGTTGCAGACTCGTGCATCGGCATGAAGAACATCGAAGAGGCGATCGAGGTGCGCAACCGCATCACCGAGAACCTCGACAAGGCCGCTCAGCTGCCTGCTGGTGCCGCTCGCGACCGCCTGCTCACCTTCGTTGTCGTCGGAGGTGGCTTTGCCGGCATCGAGACCTTCGCCGAGATGCGTTCGTTCGTTACCTACCTGCTCAAGTTCTACCCAGAGCTATCGTTCGAAGACACCAAGTTCCACCTCATCGAGGCCATGGGCCGCATCATGCCTGAGGTTTCGCTCCCTACCAGCGAGTGGGTTCTTGCCAACCTCGACAAGCGCGGTGCCAAGGTTCACCTGAACACCCAGCTGCAGTCGGCTGTCGGCGGCAAGATCGAGCTTTCGACCGGCGAGACCTTCGAGTCGGACGTCATCGTCTGGACCGCTGGCGTAATGGCTCACCCTTTCGTTCGCAACACCGACCTCCCGCTCGACGAGCGCGGCCGCATCACCGCTAAGGCAACCCTGCAAATCATCAACGGCGAAAAGGTCGTTGATGGAGCATGGACCGCCGGTGACGTTTCGGCAGTGCCTGACCTCTCGGGTGGTGGCGTTGGTGGTTTCTGCGTGCCAAACGCCCAGCACGCCGTTCGTCAGGCCAAGCTGCTCGCCAAGAACATCGTGGCTCAGCTCCGCGGCGAGAAGATCGTCGACTACGTTCACTACAACAAGGGAGCCGTTGCTGGCCTCGGCGTTGGCGTAGGCGTATTCCAGTACAAGAAGCTGGCTATCAAGGGCTTCCTCGCCTGGTGCATGCACCGCGGCTACCACGGCCTGGCAATGCCTATGTGGGAGCGCAAGATCCGCGTATTCGCTGGTTGGGTCTGGAACTTCGTTCTGCGTCGCGACATCGTCGGCATCGGCGCAACTCGCCAGCCTCGCTTACCGTTCGAGACCTTCGCGTCTCGTCCAAAGGCGTAAGGCCTAAAGACTAAGGAGAGGGATGCGACTGCGGTTGCATCCCTCTCTCTTTAGCCCCCATAGCCCAATGGCAGAGGCAGGCGACTTAAAATCGCTACAGTGTGGGTTCGAGTCCCACTGGGGGTACAAAGCAAATGGGAGGCCTACAGGCCTCCCATTTGCTTTACCATCAGCGGATCGAGGAAACGCGCTCGGGCCCCCAGCGTATTCGAGCGGGCGTGCCGCCCGCGAGTGCTGGGGCGGGGTTCGTCGAGTTGCCGCGGGGTTCGTCGAGTTACCGCGGGGTTCGTCGGGCTGCTCCGGTTTCGCCGAATCACGGCTTGCAGCTCGTTCCGTCGGCGGGCAGCTTGTCGTTGATCAGGTAGTCGATGAAGATCTGGTTCAAGCACTTGTTGTCGAACTGTGCGACTGGCGCGTGAATCGATCCCTCGAAGGCCACCAACGGGCTCTTCAGCTGCTTTGCAGTGATCTGTGCGAACTTGAACGGCGTCACCGACTCGTTTCGCGACCCAACCACGAGAACACCCTTGCCTGAGGTGTTGGTTCGGGCCGGCGTGCCGGCAGGAGGGTCTGGAATCGAATCGACTTCTTTGGCCACCGTGGCGAAGTCGACGTAGTCGTTGTCGCCCTCGTAGGTGTAACCGCTCGGGTCTTCACTCAGCTGGCTCCAGAATGGCGATGCTGCGCGAGTGCGCTTCTCGAACTCGGCGTCTTCTTCGTCGCTGAATGCTGGCCAGTCGACGTCGAGCTGATTCACGATCATCATGACCTCGTATGAGTTGTTGCGCACCAGATCACTTGGCGAATACTTGGTGCGTTCCTGCAGCGCAGCCGGGTCGTAGCCGTCGAGCGATAGGGCAAGCCACTCAAACGTGCCATTCCATTTGTATTGGGCCAAGTCGTCGACCGCATCGTTAAAGGTTGTTTGGGCGTCTGCCTCAGGCATGTAGGCCAAAACCTGAATGCCGTGAAGGAAGAGCGCCTCGTTGCTCTGGAAGTGACCTGCCTGTGCGTCTAGCACCTTGGTTCCCGCGAAGCCAACGAGCTGGTCGTCGTCGCCCCACTGGCGGATGTCTAGCAGCAGTTGCTTGACCTCTGCGACTGTCATGTTGGCGTGCTTGGCGTAGCCAGAGATCCATCCCATGAGTTTGTTCTCAAAGGTCTTCGCTTGTTCGACTGCCTTTTCGATCGAGGCCGGCTCGTCGCTGGTCGGGCTGTCGAGCACGATGTGCCCGATGTTGTCTGGGTACTTCGAGACGTAGGCGGCGGCGATAGTGGTGCCATAGGACGAACCCAGGAAGTTGAGGCCAGCTTCGCCCGTAAGTACTTGGCGCATGAGCTCGAGGTCTTGCACTACGTTGGCGGTGGTCATCGTGTACCAGTAGGGGTTGTCGGCCACGCACTGGTTGATGTGTTCGTTGCTGAGTTCGAGATTCGCCAAGTACTGCTCGTCGTTTTCTGGGCTCGATTCCTCGGTCCAGTAGGTGGCGAAGTCGGTTGCGTCGCTGCACTTGATCTCGCTGCCATCGGCGAAGTCGGAGTGCTCGACGCCTCGCGGGTCGAATCCGACGATGTCGTAGGCATCCATGATTTCGACTGGGAACGCCGTGGTCTGCAGCTCTTCTACACCGGAACCACCAGGGCCGCCCGGGTTGATGAACAGCGTGCCGATCTTGGTGCCAGACGCCTTCATGCGCATCATCGCGATCTTGTAGTCGGGCGCATCCAAGCGGTTTTCATAGCCCGCTGGAGCAAGCATCGTCGTGCAGTCGACCTCGGCGCGTTCGAATTCGACTGTCCTGCTCGTGTCTTCGACAAACCATTCGCTGTCGCACGAGCCCCAGTCCAGGGTTTGGCCTTGGTATGAAGCCAGGTCGACTTCGGTCGATTGCGGAGCGCACGCGCTGAGCGACAGCACCGTTGCGGTTGTGGCTGCCATCGCAGCAACTAGACGTGTAATTCGGTTCATGGTTTCCTAACCCCCAGGTTGAGAATCTCAGGCTAGCGGTGGGTACCGACATTGTTTTGGCGGGATCGTCACATGCCCCCGAATTTCGCTGTCGGCAAAGCCAATTCCCAGCAAATTGTCAGACCACGCACATAGCATTGAGCCATGGAACTTCCTCTCATCATTGCCGGCGTAATCGTCGTAATCATCGCCATCTACTTCTGGACCACCTACAACAGCCTGGTCGCCCTGAATGTGCGCACCCAAGAGGCGTGGAGCAGCATCACGATCCAGCTCAAGCGCCGTGCAGACCTGATTCCAAACATCATCGAAACCGTGAAGGGCTACGCCACACACGAGCGTGAAGTGTTCGACGCGGTTACCCGCGCACGCGCAGCGACCGTATCGCCACAGGCCCTCGAGCACCCAGCTCAGGCAGCCATCGCCGATGGCGAGTTCGCCGGCGCCATGAAGTCGCTGTTCGCGGTAGCCGAGGCATACCCTCAGCTGCAGGCAAACCAGAACTTCCTTAGCCTTCAGGCCGAACTGACCGACACCGAGGACAAGATCATGGCCGCTCGCCGCTTCTACAACGGCTGCGTGCGCGAGCTCAACACCAAGCTCACCCAGTTCCCTCAGAACGTGCTGTTCAAGAACGGCAAGATCAAGCCTCTCGAGTTCTTCGAGGTTGCCGACTCGGCAGCCATCCAAGAGCCTCCACAGGTCAAGTTCTAGTCGCCAGTCGACTCGGTCTAATACTCACTTCACGGGAGTCACATGTATTCGGCGATTGCAGCCAATAAGCGCAACACCATCATCATCGTCGGCCTCTTCGTCGCACTAATCGGCGGCTTGGCCTACTGGTGGGGTTCGGTTTCGGGTAACGGCTCGAGCGCGTGGTTGATCATCGGCTTTGTGGCCGTGTATGCGTTGATCCAGTACTGGTTCGCCGCCTACTTCGCCGTCGCAATGAGCGGAGCAGTGCCGATTCAGAAGGCCGACAACCCTAGGTTGTGGCGCACTGTCGAGAACATCTCAATCAGCCAGGGCATGCCGATGCCGAAGGTCTACATCATCGAAGACCCGGCACCCAATGCTTTCGCAACCGGACGCGACCCACAGCACGCAGTTGTGGCCGCCACAACGGGTCTGCTGGCGATTATGGACGACCAGGAGCTCGAGGGCGTGATGGCTCACGAGATGGGCCACGTAAAGAACTACGACATCCGTGTTTCGACCATCGTGTTCGGCCTGGTCAGCGCAATCGCCGTTCTGGCCGACTTCGCCCTGCGTATGGCGTTCTTCAGCGGCGGTCGCCGAGATGATCGCGACAACGGTGGCCTCGGCGTAGTGCTCATCTTGATCGGCATCGTCGGTTGGATCGTGGCCTCGCTAATCGGCCCAATCGTCACCGCGGCGGTATCGCGTCAGCGCGAGTACCTGGCCGACGCCACCAGCGCCGAGATCACCCGCTACCCAGACGGCCTCGCCTCAGCCCTCAAGAAGCTGGGGGAGTACGGACGCCCGATGCGCCGCGCAAGCAGCTCGATGGCACACATGTACATCAGCGACCCGATCAAGCCAGGCCTGGTCGAGCGAGTCTTCTCAACCCACCCGCCAATCCCGCAGCGAATCTCTCGCCTGCGCGAAATGGGTGGCAAGTACTAAATCGCTGAGATTTCTTTAGTCAGCGCGTCAGCAAGGTTGCCCTTCGGGGCGACCTTGATTTCGTTTAAGCCCTGCCACTTCGCGGCCTCGCGCAGGGTCTTAGCCAGAGCGGCAGCGCCGGAACGAACCTTCGCATCGGTCAACCATGGCTCGTGCCAGGCAGATTGAACCAGCAGGGCCTTGGCCTTGCGGTCGCTCTTGAGGTCAATGCGGCCGATGAGCTCACCTCGGTGCAGGATCGGCAGGGTGTAGTAGCCGTAGACGCGCTTCGGCTCGGGCGTATAGATCTCGATCTTGTAGTCGAAATCGAAAAGGTCGATGGCTCGCTGTCTGTCGCGGGTCAACGGGTCAAACGGACTCAAAATCGTGCTGTGTGTCGGCTTGGCCCAGTCGCCGGCGGCCAGCTTCGGCATCCAGTCGATGTGAACGTATGCCGGCTTCGTCCAGCCCTCGACCTCAACCTCGACCACGCGCCCCGCGTCGACCAACTGCTGCACGAAGGGTTTGATCTGGCTCGGGTACTCGCTGTGTGACGATGCGATTCCAGCCATCGACCCGATTCCCTCGGCGCGAATGGCTCGCTCGATCACCTCGCGCTCGAGCGCCTCGCCATCGAAGTCACGATTTGCGAGCAGCGCAACCATTGCCGGCTCGAACACGTGCTCGGGCACCGCGTATCGCCTGGCGAAGTTCACGCGACCCGCGCTGGCGATGTCGCCGGTGGCAAACAGATACTCCAGCGCCATCTTGGCGGGCGACCAGCCCCACCAGTTGCCGGTGCGCTTGTTCATGTCGTGCTCGAAGTCCTTGAGAGTCAGCGGCCCGCGAGAGCGCATTTCGGCGAGCAACCAGTCGATCAGCTTCTGGTTTTCGGCAGCGAACTCGCGAAAGCGGCGTCCGCGGTAGCTGTTGAGCATGCGAAAGCGCCACAGTGGCAAGTCTTCGGTGCGAAGCCAAGATGCCTGACGCACCCAGAACTCGCTGATCACGGGGCTGGTTGCAACGGCCAGTGGAGTGTCGGGCAAGTATTCGGGTAGAGCAAGCGCATCCAGCTTGGTCTTGTCGAACGCCCCAATGCGAGAGAAAACCGGCATGTAGTGCGCGCGCTCGAACACATTCACCGAGTCGAGTTGAAGCACGGTAAGCCCGGTCAAAACATCGAGAGCGGATGCGTCTCGCGCGGCCGGAACGTCTAGGCCGAGCGCATGCAGGTTGAGCGCGCGTGCCTCTTTGCGCGAAAGCTGCTCAGCCATGAAACCTCATCTCAAACTAAACTCTTACTCTATGACCAGTAAGAGCGCCGCAGTGCCCACTCTCGCCGACTTCCAAGCCGCGCGCGAAAACGTTCGAGCGGTTGCGATTGAGACCCCAATTCTGCACAGCAACTTTCTGAGTCAGATCACCGGCGGCGAGGTTTTCCTTAAGGCCGAAAACCTTCAGCGCACTGGCGCATACAAGCTTCGCGGCGCCTTCAACCGCATGAGCAAGCTCACCCCGGCAGAGCGCAAGAAGGGCGTCGTCGCGGCAAGCGCCGGCAACCACGCGCAGGGCGTCGCGCTAGCCGCAAAGAAACTCGGCATCAAGGCCACCATCTTCATGCCGGTCGGCGCATCGCTGCCGAAGTTCCAGGCCACTCAAAACTACGGCGCAAAGGTCGTGCTCGAAGGTGCGGTATTCGCCGAGACCCTCAAGGCTGCACAGGAATACGCGGCCAAGAAGGGCGCAATCTTCATTCCGCCATACAACCACCTCGACGTGATCGAGGGCCAGGGCACCGTCGGTCTCGAGATCCTCGACCAGGTTCCCGACGTTCAGACGATTCTGGTTGGTATCGGTGGCGGTGGCCTCGCAGCCGGTGTTGCCGTCGCGGCCAAGCTCGCGGCCAAGGCTCAGGGCCGCAAGGTCCAGGTAATCGGCGTGCAGAGTGAAAACTCGGCTTCGTACGTTGCATCGCTCAAGGCGGGCAAGCCAACCCAGATTCAGACCAAGCCAACGATCGCTGACGGCATCGCGGTTTCGAAGCCAGGCGAAATCCCGTTCGAACTGATCAAGAAGCACATCGACAAGGTCGTAACCGTTTCTGAGGTTGAGATCGTTCGCGCTATCGTCATGCTGCTCGAGCGCTCGAAGCAGGTTGTTGAGCCAGCCGGCGCTGTTGGTGTGGCCGCGTTGCTAGCCGGAAAGGTCAAGCCAAAGGGCACGACTGTTGCCGTGCTCAGCGGTGGAAACATTGACCCGCTGCTGCTGCAGAAGGTCATCGGCACGGGCCTCGAGGCATCCGATCGCTACACCACCATCAGTGTGATGTTGCCAGACCGTCCGGGCCAGCTGGTCAAGACCGCCGAGGCCATCGCCAGGGCCCACGGAAACGTGGTCGAGGTGCTGCACACCCGCCATGGCAAGGGTCTGGACGTGTCAGAGGTCGAGCTGCGCGTCTCGGTCGAGACGACCGGCCTCGAGCACCGCAAGCGCGTTATCAAGGCGCTTGAGGATGCTGGTCTGCGCCCGCGCCTATCCGTCGACTAGGCGAACTCGGCGCCCCAGTGGCTGCCTTGCTCGGGAGCTCGGGGGACAGCAAAGTATGCCGAGCCAGTTGCTACGACGTACTCGTTCATCAGATCGTTTGATGCCAACTTCGTTTGCATCGGTGCAAACTGCTTCTCGATGCTTCGCTGGAACGAAAAGAACAGCAATCCCGCATCCAGGTGACCGACTTCGTCGAGCCCGTTCGCGTAGTTAAACGCACGCCTCAGGATGCGCACGCCGCCATTTGAATCGGGATGCGCCAACGCGACGTGCGAGTTCTTGTCGATGGCTGCGTTATTCAGGTTCATCGACTCAAACTCGTCTGAATCCTTGGGGTTGCTGACGTGCAGAGGGGCACCGGTTAGCTTGCTGCGGCCGAAGATTTGTTCCTGTTCGGCGAGCGAAGATCTGTCCCAGGTCTCAATAGCCATCTTGAATTGGCGGAAAGCAGCGAAGGTTCCGCCGGCCAGCCAGAGAGCCTTGGGCTCATCTTCGGGCTTTACCAGTAGGTGTTCCTCGGCTAGTGCCGAATCCTTGGGCGAATAGTTAGCTGTGCCGTCCTTGAAGCCAAACAGATTGCGTGCAGTGCCGGCAGACTGGCCTTCTGGAGGCAGGAATCCCGCCTGCATGTGACGAACCCTAAACGCACCTTTGGCGATGCGAATTAGGTTGCGTGCTGCGTGAAAAGTCACCTGTTCATCGTCAGACGTGATTAGAAGCAGGATGTCGCCTCCGGTTTGCGATTCCACGAGTTGGTCACGACCGAATCTCTGTGCGGAGGGCAACCCAGCGGGTTTGATTGAATCGAACCCGAATCGCGCATCGAACAGACTCGCGCCATAGCCAATCGCAAAACTAAGATTTGCGGCATCCATTCCGGCGCCCTCGCCGGAATCTTCGGGCGGTGCTTCAGGCGAAGTTTCGGCCTCCTGCAAGTCTGCAACCGCCTTGCCCTCTGCCAGTTTGGCCGCCGCGTCGCTCCATCGCCGCAGGGTGCTGAGTAGCAGGCTCTTCTGAGTTGCCACCACATCAAAGGTCACAACAATGCCTGAGGTTTGCAGCGGTCTCGTTACCGCATCTAGGCCAGCCCCCCAGAAGGCACGCTGGCTTGAGGTTCCCGATAGGTTCAAGGCCTCTTGACCGGTTAGTGTGCCGATAGCACCAAGTCCGACGCCGGCCGCAGTCAAACCAACGCCACCGAACAGCTGTCGGCGCGAAATGCCCGCGGGCTTGTTGGTCATAACCGCGAGTTAGCTTTGGCTCGAAATCTTGGTGGCAAGCAGCGCAATCGGCTCGCTGACACCTTCGACCAAGAAGGCCAGATCAGAAATTTGGTCAGCAGTGAGTTCGTCGTAGCTTACAAAAGCGACGTACTTGCTTTTGTCAGCCGATGCGTCAGCGGAGTGCATGAACAGCGCTGCCTCAAGTTCGTCAAACCGTGCCAGCAGATCACCCAAGTAGGTCTTGTCGTCTTGATTGGTGAAGAGCGGGCTGACGAGGGTCACAATCTTGCGGGCTCCGTGAATGTTTGCGGCAAAGTCAACAAGGTCGGTGCGCGAATAGCGCTCCTCTTCGCCGGTGATTTTTCCGGTGGCCACCTCGTCGAGCAGTGCTTTCGAGCCGTTGGCCATGTCAAGCACGTTGAATCGAACCGTCGGAATGCGCTCGACGAGTTCGGCGGTGTTAGCCACCAGACCATCGGCCAAGGTCGTTGCATCCGCCTGAAGGCCGGTGATCCACAATTGCTTCTCAAGCGCGTGCCAACCGGTCCAAGGAGTGCCAGGCTCGAGGTCGCCCTCGCGGGCATCGAGAATTGGGTCTAGGTCGCCAAAGCTCTCGGCGACGGGCTCGATGGCCTCCCAGTGCCAACGGGTCTTGTCATACAGAGACTTCGCTAGAGCGACATTGCCGGCCTTGACAGCCGCGGCAAAGGCACGCGTACCGTCAAGCAAGTCTTTAGCTTGCTGCGTCACCCAGGCGGCATACGCATCGCTAACTTTGCGTTCGGCCGGGGTTTCCGCCAGTTCAGCAGCAAGGTCGCCGCTAACCGTGAATGGGACGTACGCAATGGTCTTGCCCGCGGAGGTTTTGCACCGGCCAAAGTATTCGCCCGCTTCTAGAGTCTTGAGCATAGTCCTAGTCGTTGCGGCGGCAACGGACTCAATCTCGCCGAGCACCGTCGTCTTGTCGGCGGCCAGGAGGTAGAACTCGTTGGTGTTTTCGCTCTCGTTGGTCACCGAGAATTTGATTAATCCCGCCTCGATGGACGTTGCGCCGAAGGTGCACGCATCTGCAGTTTGGGTGACCTGCAGAATCCTCGTTTGGCTCGTCGCCGAGGAACAAGCCGTTAGGGTTGCGGCGGTAAGGGTAAGAATGGCAAGCACGGGGGCAGCCTTGAACAGGCGGTGGTTCATAATCGGGAACTCTGCGTGTTTCTAGCGACGCTTGAGGTCGAGCGCGACCTTGGTGTTCGACTTGACCTCGCGAGTGAATGCCAGCAGCATCACGCCCACGTAAATCATCCAAGCAACAAGCTGCAGCCAGGTGGTGTCTGGGTCGAAGTTGAACAGGCCCGCAGCGATAGCGCCCAGCCAGCCTTCCTCGTTGATGACCGAGTTCACGTCGAACGCAAGGCTGGAATCGCCCGGTAGCCAGCCGATCTCTTGGAATTCGTGGATGCCGTACGACAGCACGCCTGCAGCGACCACAATCAGGAAATAGCCGGTGACTGCAAAGAAGCGCTTTAGGTTGATCTTGACCGCGCGGCGGTAGAGCAGGTAGCCGAGCGCGATCGCTAGTGCAATACCCAGAGCGAAGCCGATGATAGGGCCAGTGGTTTGCCCAGCAGCCTGCACGGCTGCATAGAAGAAGAATGTGGTTTCGATTCCCTCGCGGGCGACCGCTGCGAACGCGGTAAATATCACGGTGCCAGCGCCCGCAACCAGGGCGGTGGCGAGCTTTCCGGTGAGTTCGCTAGACATGCTCGACGACGCCTTGCGCATCCACATGATCATGTAGCTGACCAGGATCACCGCGGCAAACGACATGGTGCCCGCGAAGACCTCTTCGGCGTGAGCCTGTTCCAGCAGTTGCTGCTCGGTGAAGGTAAGGAGCGAACCGACGCCGACGCTAACTGCGAGTGCAGAGGCGACACCGATCCAGATGAATTTGAGCGCCGAACGGTTATCGGTGCGCACGAGGTATGTGGCCAGAATGCTCACGATTAGAGCGGCCTCGAGGCCTTCGCGAAGGCCGATTAGGAAGTTGCTAAGCATCTTTTGGTTTCGAGCGCAGTATCAGCTGCGTCGTCCTTTCGATTTGCGAGGAACTAGTTAGGTTTGCCTAACTAAGGTAAACCTAACTTATTCGCGACGCTGGCGCAAGAGGCTAAATGAAAACTGGGGCCTCTCCTAAGAGAGACCCCAGTCGCTGACTGAAACTGGTGTCGGTTTAGTAGTAGTACGAGCTGCTCATCATGGCGCCCATGGCAACCGCGTAGATGACCCAGAAGATGGCGCCGATGATCAAGAACACGACACTAAGGGTCAGTGCCAGGCGGTTACGCGACGCGGCAAGGCCGCCGATGCGCTCTGCCTCGCTCTTGCCAACGAGGGCAAGAATCATGCCCACGAGTGGTGCAAGGAATGCGAACACGAGTGCGAGCGTGACGATAGTTGGAACAGCGCCGCCTGCAGGAGCCGCGTAAGTTGGTGGAGCCGAGTAGGTTGGGGCTGCACCGGCGCCGCCAGCAGCGCCACACTTGCCACAGAATCCAGCGCCGTCAGGACGCTCTGAACCACAGTTTGCACAAAATGCCATTTGTTTCCCCCTTAGAGATTTAGGTAATTACGAGACTACGGCGCGAACTGGCAAAAATCGGCGATATTTAGATAACAAAAAAACTGGGGCCGTCCAGACGGACGACCCCGGTTTTCTACTGCGCCGATGAAGGTTTAGTAGTAGTAGCTGTTGTAGCTCGCCGCGGCGACGATAGCAGCGATGATGAGGATGAACACGTAGAGCACGATGATCGAGCTCGAGATGATGCTCACGATGAAGGCGATGCGGTTCAGTGCGTCGGCGGTTGGGCCTGCTGCACGAGCCTCGCGCTTGCCGCTGATGGCCAGGAACAAGGCAACAACTGGCAGGAAGAAGGCCATCACGAAGGTGGTGATTACCTTGCTAGGCACGAAGCCGCCAGCGTTCTGGGTTGCTGGAGCAGTTGGTGCTGCCGGCGCAGTTGGAGCCTTGGCGCCCGCTGGAGTGCCGCACTTGCCGCAGAAGGCTGCGCTGTCTGGTCGCTCTGCGCCACACTGTGCACAAAAAGTCATTTGAGTTCCCCTAAGAGTCGATTGTTTGGTTTGCGTCTAGCCCGCGAAGTGTCTGACTTCGAGAATTTCGACTTCCTTCTCGCGCCCATTTGGCAAGAAGAAGCTAAGTGAGTCGCCCACCTTGTGGCCGATGATTGCCGAACCCAGCGGGCTGTCTGGCGAGTAAACCTCGATGTCGGTGCCCTCGGCGATTTCGGCCGAACCGAGCAGGAACTCCATCTCGTTGCCACCGAGGGTGATCTTCACGATCAGACCCTGACCAACGACTCCGTTTGACTCTGGCGCATCGCCAACCTGGGCGGTGGCCAGCAAGGTCTCGAGTCGCGAGATGCGGGCCTCAATCTTGCCCTGCTCTTCCTTGGCGGCGTGGTAGCCACCGTTCTCCTTGAGGTCGCCCTCCTCGCGAGCTTCGCCGATCTTGCGGGCGATGTCTTTGCGGGCGACGTCGAGCAGATACACGAGCTCGCTACTGAGGCGGTCGTGCGCTTCCTGGGTTAGCCATGTGGCTTCGTGTGCTGAAGTCATAATCTCTAAATTTTACCAGCAGCGGTCAATCGAGACGCTTACAGGCAGCTCGGTCGTGTTGATGGTCACGGTAACGCGTCCGGTTGGCACCTTGTCAAAGTGCACCTCTTTGAAGCCAACGACCGAGAAGTTTTCGGCTTGAGCCTGCAGCGCGCAGGTTGCCTCGCCTGCACCGGCAGCGGTTACCTCGAGGGTCGCGGTCGAGTGCTGGGCGTCGATGATCTCAAAGCCGTGCAGCTGCGATTGCGGAGCCATGGAGTTCACAAAAGACGTGTAGCCGGCCCAAACGATGAACGAAACCAACAGGATGGCGGCCAGCGCGGTGAACGCGTACCGCTGACGCTTCGAGGTGCCATTGCGCTTGCCGTAGCGCGTGGCGAGAAGGTCTTGCGCGTTGCTCATAACATCAAGGCTACATACTTAAGACATGCACATTTTGCTTAGCGTTTTGGCCGCAACCCCAAGCCCAGAGCCGACTGACCCCGCAAACACTTTCTATAGCCCAGGCACTCTCGGCTTCATCATGACCTTCCTGGTTTCGGCCGGTGCCATCGGTCTAATCTTCGACATGGTTCGTCGCGTTCGCCGCGTTCGCTACCGTGCCGAGATCCAGGCCAAGCTCGACGCCGAAGCCGAGCAGAAGGCCACTCCAGCGCCGAAGGCCGCCGCACCTAAGGCCGCTGCAAAGGCCCCTGCTGCGAAGGCAGCAGCTCCCGCAGCGAAGAAGCCGGTTGCCAAGAAGCCTGCCGCGCCGGCCAAGCCGAGCCGCCCGGCGGCTCCACCAAAGCCAAAGCGCGACTAGCGCGAACGACAAAAGGGATGCCCAATTGGCATCCCTTTTCGTTTTGGTTGAAGGATCGGTCGCCTAGAGTCCGAACGAACCAGGCGCAGGCGCTAGAGAGATCAGCAGGATGCCGGTCCAGTGGCACATGAACGCCAGAACTGTGAAGGTGTGGAAGATTTCGTGGAAGCCAAACTTGCCAGGCCACGGGTTCGGCTTCTTGATGCCGTAGACAACCGCACCGAGCGTGTAGCAGAGGCCGCCGACCAGAATCAGCACCATCATCGGCACGTTCGCCGCGAAGAAATCGACGATGTACGCCATCGCTGCCCAACCCATGCCAATGTAGATTGGCACATAGAGCCAGCGCGGGGCCGAAATCCAGAACACCCTGAAGCCAATGCCCAGCAGTGCCGTTCCCCAGATGATTGCCATCAGCAAAATAGCCTTCTCGCGGGGGAGGGCCAGCCACGTTATCGGCGTGTACGACCCGGCGATCAGCAGAAAGATGTTGGCGTGGTCGACGCGCTTGAGGGCCTTCTTGACCCTCGGCGACCAGTTGAAGCGGTGGTAAATCGCCGAGTTGCCAAACAGCAGCACAGAGGTGGCAAAGAAGATGGCCGCGGTGATCTTGGCAGGCACTCCGTTGGCCAGAACCACAAGAACTATTCCGGCGGCGATGACGATCGGAATCACACCCGCGTGAATCCAACCGCGCCAGGTCGTGCGCTCATCCTGCTGACGGAAACCCTGTGTGATTGGCATGCCCATATGGCAACTTTATGCTCAATTCGCGCGGCCAAGTGCACCTAGTAGCCTGTAGTGGTGGCTAACCTGATCTACCGCTTGTATGAGGCTCGGCTAGAGCGCGGCCTGAAGGCTGCCGACCTGCCCAAGCACATCGGCGTCATCGTCGACGGCAACCGCCGTTGGGCAGTAAAGACGGGTGGCAAAGCCAAGCACGGTCACATGGCTGGCGCGCAAAAGATCCCCGAGTTCCTAACCTGGTGTTCCGAGTTGGGCGTTAAGCACGTCACCCTGTACCTGCTGTCGACCGACAACCTGACCGGCCGATCGGGTGCAGAACTGGATGCGCTGCAAGACATCATCGGCAGCCTGGCCACCAAGCTGAGCGAGACGAACGATTACCGCCTGCAGCTGGTTGGCGACCGAGAGGCGCTTCCTGATGGCCTTCTGGGTGCTCTGGTCAAGGCCGAGTCGCGCACCCGCAACAACAAGGGCCTGCACGTCAACCTCGCGGTTGCCTACGGTGGCCGCAAAGAGATCGCCGACGCGATGCGCTCTATCGTTAAGGCCCATGCCAAGGGCGGCAAGACGCTGGATGCGCTCGCCGAAATCCTCACGCCCGAGCTGATCGCCGAGCACCTCTACACCTCGGGTCAGCCCGACCCAGACCTGTTGATTCGCACCTCCGGCGAGCAGCGCCTGAGCGGATTCCTGCTTTGGCAGAGCGCAAACAGCGAGTTCTATGTGGCCGAGGCGCTGTGGCCAGACTTCCGTCGTGTGGACTTCCTGCGTGCCATCCGCGACTTCGAATCGCGTCACCGCCGCTTCGGCAAGTAATCGCGTCCGCCTATTCGGGCCTTCACAGGTAACGCTGTGTGAACAAACACGCAATCGGGCGTGTCGAAGTCGTAATTAGCCCCGGTGCCGTCATAACTTGACTGCAAGAGCACCCGACAGGAGCATCCGTGAGCAAAGCTGCCGCCCCAGAATCGTCGAAGTCGAACGCGAAGGGTGCAGCCGCCGCGGCTAAGAAACCAAAACAGACCACGCGCACGTATGTGCTCGACACCTCTGTGCTGCTTAGCGATCCGCGAGCCCTGTTCCGCTTCAAGGAGCAGGAAGTTGTGATTCCGATCGTCGTGATCAACGAGCTCGAGAAGAAGCGCCACGACCCCGAGATCGGTTACTTCGCCCGCCAGGCGCTTCGCCACCTGGACGACCTACGCGAAGAGCACGAGCGCCTCGACTTTCCGATTCAGGTTGGCGATGGCGGCATCTTGCGCGTTGAGCTAAACCACATCGACCAGTCGACTTTGCCGGTTGGTTTCCAGCTGGGTGACAACGACAGTCGCATTCTGGCTGTGGCTTTCAACCTGGCCAGTGAGGGCAACGACGTG
>JACCDJ011738412.1_pt1 | contig 18799 bp, 21 predicted proteins | sample 7444481 | NCBI WGS metagenome assembly JACCDJ01 (sample SAMN15323435, study PRJNA562643) | freshwater metagenome | isolation source: river surface water | place: USA:Blue River Watershed | collected 2017-08-15 | reverse complement strand
TTTATCGTATTAGATTTCAACATCTTACCAACAGGAGCATCATTCTCAGCGTAAAAAATTAAAAAAAAGAGAAACATTATATTTATTAGTATAATAGGAGAAAAATAAAAATGGCAGAAGTATTAGAATTTAACGAGATGTTCTACACCAATTTCGAACCAAAGATGAAACATCGTTTCATTATGGAAATCGATGGTATTCCTTCATATCTTATCAAAACAGCAAATAGACCCTCAATTCAATTCGAAGCAGTTGAATTAAACCATATTAACGTAAAAAGAAAGTTAAAAGGAAAAGGGACTTGGCAAGATATTGAAATCACTTTATTTGACCCAATTGTTCCATCTGGTGCACAAGCGGTGATGGAGTGGGTTCGTTTATCGCATGAATCTTTAACAGGTCGTGATGGATATGCTGATTTCTACAAAAAAGATGTTGATATCTATATGTTAGGGCCAGTAGGTGATAAAATTGAGCAATGGAAAATCAAAGGTGCATTTATCTTAAACGCAACTTTCAACGATTTAGATTGGTCAAATGCAACAGACCCTGCTGATATTACATTAACGTTAGCATATGATTATGCAATCTTAGAATTCTAATATAAAGTTAAGAATAAAAATAAGAAAGGAGATAGAAATATCTCCTTTTTTTATAACTTTTTGTAAATTATATATTTATATACAAATAACAAAATAAAGGTTAATAATATGAGTGAAAATACATTTCCAACAGAAGTTATAACATTACCATCGGAAGGTAAATGCTATCCAGAATCAAATCCATTATCAAAAGGTACAATTGAAATCAAATATATGACAGCTAAGGAAGAAGAAATCCTTACTTCACAAAATTTGATTAAAAAAGGTATTGTATTAGATAAATTATTTGAATCTATCATAGTTGATAAATCAATTAATGTAGATGATATTATTTTAGGTGATAAAAACGCTATTATGTTAGCAACACGTATTTTAGGATATGGTTCACAATATAAATTTGAACTTACAACCGATGATGGTGAAACCGAAGAAATTTCAGTAGATTTATCAAAAGTTCAAACGAAGGAAGTTGATGTAAATAAATTAAATAGAGATAATCGTTATAAGTTTAAAACACCAACTACAAATACGGAAATTGAATTCAAAATACTTACACATGGTGATGAGAAAGCAATTGATGCAGATGTTAAAGCAATGCAACGTCTAAATAAAAATGCAGGTTCATCTGAATTGACTACTCGTTATCGTTATATGATTACATCAGTAGATGGTAAATCTGATTCTCGTACTATTGTAGATTTTATCAACAATCGTTTCTTAACTAGAGATACTAAGGCTTTTAGAGAATATTTAAAAGATTTAACTCCTGATGTTAAGATGGAATTTGATTATGAAAACCCAATAACGGGAGAAACGGAGGTACGCCCAATTACGATGGGTGTAGGGTTTTTTTGGCCTGCCGAGTAATTACTCCATCATCTTGCATAAACAAATTTTTGAATTATGTTATTATGGTAATGGATTTACACAAATGGATGTATATAGATTACCAGTTCATTTAAGAAACTTTTATTATAATGAGTTAATAGAGGCCAAAAAGAAAGAAGTAGAAAATAATAAAAAAACACAAAAACCTACAACTCAAGCAAGAGGACCAAATATAAATGTGAGGAAATAATTTCCTCACTTTTTTTATGCTCTATATTTATAGTAGTATAATTGGAGAATACATGAAAATAACCGAAAATAGTAAAAAATTATTTAAAGAAATTCAAAAAAAACATAAGTTAGTAGAAGTTGGATTTTTAGCTACAATTTTTAAAAAAATATTAAAAAATAAATTAAGTAATGATACTAATTTATTAAGTGCTTTAAAATCAGCCGATGTTGAGTTAGATAAGATTCGCGATTTTGCAAAAAAAGCAGAAGAACGAGGTGTTGAAGTTCCGCAATATTTAAAGAGGTATTTATAATAAATGGCAAAAAGACCAGAATTTTCAATTCAGAACCAAGAGTTAAAAGAAATGGAATACCTTACCAAATCAATTGGTAAGGCTATGGATAATATTGCACTCCAATCTGAAAGACATTTTGATGCATTAAATAAAGAAGTTGATTTAACAACTGCTATTTTAAAGACTACCGAAGAAACTGGTGATATTCAAGGTGCGTTAAATAAACTTAAAAATAGAGAAGGTACTATATTAAAACAGAATTGGGGAATTAATTCTGATATAAAACAAGAATTATTAGAACAAAATAAATTTGCACAACAAGCTCTACAAATAGAAATGCGTAGACGTGATATTGTGAAACAAGTAGCAGCATCTGCAGAAAATGTAACCGAAGGTATTAATGATGCTATAGATTCATTAAAATCATCTATTTCGGAAATACCAGTATTAGGTAAAGTATTTGATAGTTTAATACCATACGATAGTATAAAAGGTGGTATTACTAAAATGGGTAATGATTTTACACGTGGATTTAGTGTAATGTTTACTAGAAATTTACAACAAAAAAAAGGGTTTATAAAATCATTTTCATCTGGTATGACTGCCGGATTTGGTCAATTATCAAAAACATTAGGTCCATTATTATCAAACCCATATACAGCAGCAGCAATTGCTATAGCAGCAGTAGCAGCAGTAGGAGTTCTTGCTTTTTACAAAGTAGCCTCAGCAGCAAAAGCATTTAGAGAAGAAACTGGTTTATTAAATTCACAAACTGCTGGATTAGATAAACAAATGGTTAGTGTGTTGGGTAAAACTTCTGCATTGGGTGCATCATTAGAAGATATTTCAAAAAGTGCAGCAACATTCACTAATGAATTCGGTGGTATAGAGATGGCTTCAGATGAAGTATTGACATCTATGATGACTCTGAATAAAAACTTTGGTATAGGTGTTCAAGAAGGTGCTAAATTAAATAAAATATTTCAAAATATAGGTGGGTTATCCGCAGAACAATCTCAATACTTAGTTGGTCAGACAGTATCAATGGCAAAACTTGCTAATGTTGCACCACAACAAGTTATTAAAGATATGGCGGAAAATTCCGAATATGCATATAAATACTTTAATGGTTCGCCTGAAGCACTTGCTAAAGCAGCAGTTCAAGCAGCAAAATTAGGAACATCAATTGGTCAAGCTGGTAAAGTTGCAGATGGGTTATTAGATTTTCAAAATAGTATTACTGCAGAATTAGAAGCAAGTGCATTATTAGGAACTAATATTAATTTAGGTCAGGCACGTTATTTAGCAGCCAATGGAAAGATATTGGAATCACAACAAGCAGTTTTAGATGAAGTTGCAGCAATTGGTGATATATCTAAATTAAATACCTATGAGCAAGAAGCACTTGCAAAAGCAACAGGTATGTCATATGATGATTTGGTAAATCAACAAAGAATTAGAGAACGATTTGGTAAATTATCTGAAAAGGAATTGGCAACTGCAATGGAAGTGCTTAAGACCGGTGGTGATATAAGTAAAATGAATTCCGCAGATTTAGCAGTACAAACTGAAAAATTAGCAAAACAAAAAGAAATGCAATCAGAATTCGATAATGCAGGTAATCAACTTGCAGCTATTGGAAATGATATATTAATGTCTTTCATGCCAATTGGAATGACAATAATGAAAGCATTAGGACCAATTATGCAAATAGTTGGTGGATTAATTGTTGGATTCTTAAAACCATTTATGGCAATCATAAATAGTATATTTGACCATATATCTAAAGCATTCGCACCAATATCTAAATTGATGGGGCCATCTACTGGATTATTTGATATATTTGAACAGATTGGTGAGGTAATTGGATTTATTACATCATTATTTTATGGTCCAGTAGTTCTTGCAATAGAAACAGTTGTTGCCGCACTTAGTGGAGTTTTTGATATAATTGGTGGAGTTGTAAAATTATTTAAAGGTGATTTTATAGGTGGATTAACACAAATAGGTGATGGTATATTATCATTTATGTATAAACCATTTGTAGCAATGTTTAATACCATAATGGATTATGTAGAAGGATTCTTTACTATATTTGAAAGTTTAGGTCAATGGATGCATGAAAATTTAATAGACCCTATAAATAATTTTGTAGGTGGAATTGGTAGTGTCATTCAAAGTGTTGGTTCAATTTTCGGTGGAGGTGCACCGGAATCAGCAGGTCAAACTCCTACCCAAAGTGTAAACGATGGTGTAATGCAAAATGGTAGTGTAATTTCTACATCACCCGAAGATTATTTAATAGCAACTAAAAACCCTCAAGGATTAGCAAATGCAGTAGGAGGTGGTGGTGGAATTGATATTTCTGCATTAGTAAATAAAATGGATGAAATGATACAAGCAGTATCTCAAAATAGAGATGTGTATATGGATAGAGAAAAGGTTTCATCTGCAGTAGTAAAAACATCAGAAAAAAGTTCACAAAATAGATTTGGATTATTAGGAGCGTAAATATGCCAACAATATTAGAATTATTTAAAGGTTCAAACAAAGATATAAATCCAAAGATATTGGACCAAACTCCTGTTGAAGATAAATTCAAAGGTTCTACGCAAGAAAAGAGTGTAAAATCAGACCAATTATCTAAGGTAGAACAAGAGTTTAAGGGTGTTCGTTTCCGTAGTGGAGTTGAACTTAATAATCCTTTAATATATGGTAATCAAGCAATTCGTATTGCAACACGTTCAACATCATCGGTTGAAAAGATGAAAGATGCAACTGGTGGTTCTGCTGGTGATGGTGGGTTGATTGGTAAAGGTTTAGGTAAAATAACCGAAGGTAAATTTGGTAAATTTGTATTTGGTGGTAAAGTAACGTCATTAAATCAGGCAAGAGATGGTGTAAATAGTAGATTGGGTATTCCACCTAATTTAATACCAACAAACGTATATAATACTGGTGATTTACAAAAAGGATTAGAACCAGATACGATGATTACTCTTAGTAAAATCAAAAATGATAATAAGGGAACGTTAGTTGGTAAATTCCTAAAACAAACTGGTGGTGGTAATCCTAAAACTTTGGGAACTCAAATATTAGGACAAGGTATATCATTAGTTAAAGATAAATTAAGAACTACACTTTTTGGTAATCCTAATTCATTAGGTGCTAATGGTGCACAAGCTAGTGTTACATGGGAATATAGTTCTACCTTACCATATTCAAAACAAATTAGTAATGTTAAATTTAATAGTAAGACGGTAAATGGAATTGAAGAAAGTGCATCTACTAATATTACTAAGAAAATCACACAAGTTCAATTAGATGCTAAAAAGAAATTAGGTCAAGCAGCATCAAATGCAACTGCTTTATTAAAAAAGAATTTAAAAGGAACTGAATCTAAACCAGAAATTGATAAAGTTGTTGAATCTAAAACAAAGAAAACAACTGCAACTGCATCTACATATAGTGAGAAATTAGATGGATATAGAACCGAAGATGTAACCGAACGTATTGATTTATCTCTCGTATCACCAATTAAAGGAATTGATAGAAAAGAAACAAAGGGTGTATTTGGTAAATCAGAATATGCATTTTTTGATGTAAAAAATCCAACAGGTGCAATAATGCCAAACGACCCTACTAGAACATACACATCTAATCGTTCGTTTGGAACGTTGGAAAATAAATATGGTTTAACATCTAATAAAGGTGATAGTGTAAATGGTATATTTGATGCAGGACCTAATACTAAAAATAGAGACCTCATACCAATTCAGATGAAAGGTATAAGTGATAAAACATCGGAATGGGTTGCTTTTAGAGCAATAATGACAGGATTTACTGAAACAATTTCACCTTCTTGGGATGGTTCTAAATTTGTAGGTAATCCATATAACTATTACACATATAGTGGAGTGGAACGAAGTGCAAATTTTAGTTTAAAATTTTATTGCATGAATGTTGCTGAATTAGATATAATGTGGAAAAAAATAAATTGGTTAAGTAAAAAAGCATACCCAACAATTAGTGCAAATAGATTAGTAAATGCTCCATTTATAAAATTAACATTAGGTAGCATTTATCAAGATAAAGTTGGATTTATCAATTCATTAAGTTATACCATTGCAGATGATATTACATGGGAAACTGCAGCTAATCACTGGTTACCTAAAATTGTAGATGTTCAACTTGAATTTAAAATAGTAGAGTGGGTTGGTAATGAAGATAAATTATATGGTGAAAACCTTTCTAAAGAAGCAACTAAAGCAATAAATAATAAACGTGCAGGTTCTACACAAGTGGTAAGTCAAGACCCAGTAACAACACCTGCAACAGCAACTACATCAAATACAACAACGCCTGCAACCACACCATCTACACCAGTAGTTAAGATTGATAGTAAGGGAGTAGAACAAACTACACCACCAACTCAACCAACACAAGCAACCGCACCTAAATCATTAGATACGGGAAAACCTGCAGAAACACCTAAACAAGCTAGTGACCCTGCAACATTAACTGCAATTGCTATATCTTCACAAACTAAATTCGCAGAGGATAAAGAAAAAGCAGAGAAGAAATATGTTGGAAAGGGATATCCAGATTGGTTATGTAGTGTTTTAGCTAGTAATGAAGCATCAGGAACTAAAATATCTAATATTACAAAAATAGATGAAAATGCATATTATATGGATAAAGAGTATGAAGATGATGGACTTTATGAACAAGTTCATTATAAAAACGGAAATGCAGTTAGTTTAATGAGTTATGAGAAGTGGGTTACTAAACATGATGGTAAAGACCCAATGAATAAATTTTTTAAAACAAATTCATCAAGTGGTAAATTACAAACCGCAACACCATTTTAATAAATTTAGATATTTAATATAGTATGACAAGTAGATATACAAACAATAAAACTCAAAAACTGAAAGATGGTAGAGAGGTATATAGAACAAAAATATACCCAAATATACCACTTTCGGATAATGATATTTATGCAGTGACCCAGACGGGTGATAGATTGGATACACTTGCATATCAATTCTTTGGAGATGCATCGTTATGGTGGATTATAGCAACTGCTAATAACATTCACGATGCACCATTTGCAATTGCGGATGGAACAATTTTAAGAATTCCACAAAACTATACTGAAATCGTAAATAAATTTATACAATAACAAATGCCAGGTTCTTTTCCACAATATTCACAAATATATCCTGAATTAGCTAAACTTATAAAAAGTAGAGCAGGTAATAATCGTCCAATCCAACAAGGTGGAGTGAGTGGACTTAGTGTGTGGTTTAGAATGATTAGCGGAGTTAAAAGTGTAAAGGATGGTTTTATATTACAAACAATCGGAAAACCATCAGGTGATTTTAATACAAATTATGGAGGAGATTCTAAATCAGGTGTAGTTGGTTATACTTTTGATAATACACCTCTTCAAGTCGGTGGTAGAGGTTTAAGACCATCACCTGTTATAACAAGTGTAAGTGTTGATGAAACTGCTGAAGGTGGTTCTAGAATTACCACTGTGAAAATTACAGCATTTACATCTGAACAAGCAAATTTATTAGCATCATATTTTTTAGAACCAGGATTTCATATATTATGTGAATGGGGTTGGAATGTGCAAAAATCAATAGCACAAAAATGTGGAGATAAAAATGGTAAGGTAACAGCATGTGCAATGGCTGAATATGATAAATGGACAAACATAAAACAAAAAAGAGAAAACTCTGGTTACACTTATGATGCTGTGTTAGGAATTGTAGTTGGTGGTGGAATGACATTTGGTGATAATGAAACATATGAATTAGAAGTAAAATTAACAGGTGTTGGTAATGTTGCAGAATACATGCAAACACATAGAGATGCTAATAAAACGGATAGTGCAATAAAGGATTCAAGTAATACATTTAATGCAAATCAAATTGATGCAGCCGCAGAGGCAAAAGAATTAGGAAAAGCACTTTTTATGCAAATGTTCAATGAACTTCCTGGTCAAAAAAGAACAGATAAAGTTAAGAATATGGCATATGATACAAAATGGGCAGATGCGGCTAATTTTGTAAATATGGATAAGGTGGTTAGAGAATCTCTTGCTGATGCTATGAGTGATGGTGCAGAATTGAAATCGGAAGATTCTAGTAAAACTGCTAAAATTCCAAAAGATATTCCTATCATTACAACTGATAGATATATTCGTTTTGAATTGGCTTGGCAAATTATAAATAGTTATCCTGTAGATTTAAAACCACAAGATAATAAATTATGTGGTAAACAATCTAGAGACCAACGAATACAAATTGAAAATACAATATGTTCGGGATTTCCACATATGTTTTCAACTGATAAAACTAAATTATTTATACCAAATACTACTGCACCTAATTTTAATTTAGTAACCGCATTATCTTCTACAAGTGAAGTTACTAATTTTATTACATTTAATGAATTAAATCAACCAAAAAATTTAGCTAATTTACATCCAATAGGAGGACCAGAAACTCCTGCAGATACATCGAATAATTCAAGTCAAGATTTTCCAAACGGTCCAACCAGACCAGTTCCATACGCATTTCCTGCTAGATATAATTTAGAGATGGAATTTGCTAATGTTGATAAATCTTTTAAAACTATAAAAGAAAAAGCTGGGTTTTGGGGTCATTTAAAAAATCTATATATAAATTTTGATTTTTTCGTTGAATGTATATCTAAACCAAATTTTGTTGTTAGAGATGTAATGTATGAAATGTTAAATGGTATGTCATCTGCGTGTAATTCTATTTGGCGTTTTCAAATTATGGAAACAATAAATCCAAAAACTGGTGATTTACAAGTTTCAGTAGTGGATTTAAATTTTTCAGGTCAAGTTGATGTTACAGATATATTTTCATTTCAAGCAAGAGGAGTTGATTCTCCTTTTATAAGTTGTGATTTTAGTGTAGATACTCCAGGTGCAATGATTTCATCTCAAGTACAGAAAAAACTTAATTCTAATATAGAACATAGTCCTGAATTAAACCCACGCCCAATGTTGGGAAATGTATTTAGTAGAAATGAAGATGTAGTTGGGACCTACTTACAAGGACTTAAAACATTAGAAGAAACAGAAAAGAAAACAGAACAACCTACGGATAATAATCAACCAGTAGAATCTAAAAAATCTGCTGATGAATTAGAACAAGAAGCTAGAGCTTTAAATTTTGAATATTATACAAAAACTGGTGCAGTATTACCGAAAGTACAAGATAGAAATGGTAAATTGGATATAACAAAAACATTTCTTGATTTTAATAAATCAAATGATGGAACGCTTGAGTCATTATTAATGGTGGGTGCATGGAATGATACTTCTGCATTAAGACAAGTATTTTTAATTGATAAAGGTCTTATAAAAACAGTAAAAGGTTCGCAATCTCGTGCTGAAAATAATAAACAAAATCCACCATTTGGATTAGCATCATTTAATTTTAGAGTACATGGTGTTAGTGGTTTTAAGGTTGGTGATAAATTTAGAATTGATGGGTTACCGGGTAAATTCGGTGCACCAAATTTCTTTCAAATAGTTAAAGTTGACCATTCGATTGAAGGTATGAATTGGTTTACTGATGTTAAAGGTGAATTACGAATAATAGGAAATGAAAAATAATGAGTAGTATATTAGATTCATATAATAAATTGATGTCATCGAATGTAATACCATATTCGTCAATATCTACGCATATACCTACTCCAACTGATTTGGATTATAAAAGAGGGTATATTGCTAGATATTTTACACAACAGGTAAATGATTCAACATCACCTATATATGAGATAAATGCAAACACATTCACTAGATTGCAAAATAATACAATATTTGTTTCAGTATCTATAAAATGGAGAATAACTGGTCCAAAAGAAACTCAATATAGAGAAGATGGACAATTATTAGATATGAGTGTATCGGAGTCAAATCGAAGAGCTATTTTATTGCATTATGATAAAATACCAAATCTAAAATTATATTTACCAAATCTTTTACAATTTTACAAATAATATATATTTATATAAAACAAACAAAAAGTTATGGCTTACAAACATCTTACACAAGAAGAACTTCAACAAATGTCATTTGATTGGAGATATCGTGGATTCACAGTTTTAGAATTACTTACCGAAGAAGAAGTTGATAAAGTAAACGCAGAATTAGATAGATTGCGTTTAGAACGAAACGAAAGAGAACCAGGAAAATGGCAAGAATTCGAACCAATTATGTATCCACATAGAGAATCAGAATTGATTGAAAAATTATTTGTCCATCCAAAAATTTTAGAAGCATGTGAGTTCCTTATGGAAGGTGATGTGGTTGGTTTACAAACTTGGGGATACTACAAACCAAAAGGTGAATTAGGACGTGACCAACATCAAAATGCATTCTACACAGGTTGTGGACATAATGAAATTATCAATACTGCATTAGCATTAGATAATCACGACCCTGAAAACGGAGCGGTGTGGAACTACGAAGGTTCACATAGATTACCTGTATTACCAATCGAAGATAATGAAGAAAGAAAAGCAACTAATACTGATAACTGGAGAAGTGAAAGAGGTAAAAGTTGTGTAATGCCAGAAGGACATGATTTCCGTAAGGTAGAAGGTTATTTGAAAAAAGGACAAGTTGCACTTTTACACTCACATGTGGTACATGGTTCAGAACCAAATAGAGACCCTAATAGAATGAGAAGAAATTTCTTAGGTGGATATTTGAAAAAAGGAGCATATTTTCATCCAGGTAATCAAATGAAGAGAGAAGCGATTGAATTATATGATTTAAGAAATAAATATTGGGGAGAATAACCCATTAAAAATCAATATTTTATAACCCGTTGAAACCCAACGGGTTATTTTTTTGTCAAAAAATAATTGATAAATTGTTTGGAAATGTGAAAAATTCTTCGTATGTTAGCTTTGTAATTGAGAGAGATATGAAATTAAACATTATAGAGATTATTTGGTTCGGAATGAGGGTCTTAAAAGTATTAGGATATTAAAATTTAAAAATATGGAAAATATGTTAGGTTACACAAATTTTAATCGCCACCAAAATATGAGTGGTGAAACTCTAAGAGAGATTGGTTCTCTTATTGATATGGTTCAATTCGGTCCAAATGGTGATGATGGTGTAGATAGACGTTCCGAAGATGGATTTAACCTAATAAATGAGTTATATGGGTTATACGATGGGTATTTATACGATGATTTGTTAGTTTTGGGTAAAAAACTCCTAAATTCAGAGTTATCCGGCCGTTTAGAATCGGTAGTAAAAATAATTGAAAAATATCCAAAAATATAGGTTAAAAAATTTGGAAAATCCAATAAAAAGCCCTATATTAGCTGTATAAGATTGAGAGATAATAAAACTTTAAAATATAAAATTATGAGCTTACCATTTAACCTTAATTCAGTATTGGAAACTTCTAAATTAGTAGAAGGTTGGTCATCAGTTGCAAGTGCTTTCCCAGTCGAAGGTCGTTTTACTAAAAGAGTAATTACATATTCGGAAGCAGTTATGGAGGCATTGAATGAGGTTGCTGAAGATTATTCAGATTGGCCAGAAGACCAGGGGTTTGGTAGTTCAGATATGACATATGTTCGTAAATCATTTATTGATACGATGATTGATATTGCTAATCTTAGAGGTTATTATCAAACTGATTTCAAACCTTATTTAAAAGTGGTGGAGTATTCGGAGATTGATAAAGAAGATTATGATTTGCGTAGAGAACAAGGACTTTAAATTAAAATTTAAAAGATATGATAAAGACTAAGAAAAATACAGGTATTGAAATTGATTTAACTGGCCCGCAAGGTAACGCATTCTTTTTATTGGGAACTGCAATGAATCTTGCAAGACAATTAGGGTTAAATTCCGAAGAGGTATGTGAAAAGATGAAAGAGGGTGATTACGAACATTTGGTTCAGACCTTTGATAATTATTTTGGAGATTTTGTAACTTTGTACCGATAAAATTTGGAAATGTGGAAAAAATTTCCTATATTAGCTGTATAATAAATGATTAAACTATAAACGATATGAATTCTTCAATTTTTGATAATCTTCCCGCGGGTTCATTCTTAGATGTGACGGTTTCACTTAATGGAAAGATTAAGACCCGTAACCTTAAAATATGTAAGGTTAAACCCCGCTCAGTCCTCTTTATTCACGTTGATAAACCTAATAGGGTAAATACCTTCTTTAAGATAAAATATAGTGATATTGAGGAGTATTTTAACGCAATTGGGTTATTGGTACTCAAAGATGGTAAGATACCTGATAAATGGGAATCTGCTTGGGATTCAATCACTTCACCTTCACAAATGGTTCGAAGTTATGGTAGATTTGCTCAGGCATCTAAACCCTTTCGTTCAACAACAAATTCAGTAGCTGGATTTCAAATGGTATAATTATGAAAATTGAATCACTTTTACCACCAACATCGTTTCAATCAGTAATATCCGGTCAATGGTATATCGTAACAACCGACCCTAAATTAGGTTGGGTTAAAGTAGATAGAAAATATAGTTGGGCTGAGTTAGAAAAAATGTGGACAAAAACTATTACTAAGTTTAAAAAAACCGAAGAAGTAGTAGTATCACTACCAATAAAATCAGAAAAACAAACCTTTTCAGTAGAAGGTAGTAAAGGTAAGATTTATGAAGTAACAAATATAAATGGTAGATGGAGTTGTTCATGTCCGGCATATGGATTTAGTAGAGGAAAAGATTGTAAACATATAAAAGAATTAAAAACTAAAAATTAAAAATTATGAGTAGTATTTCAGTTGATGTAGACATTGAAGATATTCTATGGGGAATGTCCGATTATGAAAAACAAGAATTAGTAGATGACCTTTATGATGAAGGAATTGTAGCTAAAAAAGATTCTCGTTATGGAGATGAAGGTAATGGTTCTGATTTTGATGATGAAGTTAGAAAATTATTAGGAAATAGTTGGAGATTATCCAAAGAAGATGAAGCAACAATTTTACGAATCACCAATAAAATCATAGGATAATGGGAGTAGATATATCAGGTAAAAATCCAATAAACGAAACCGGAGATTATTTCGGTTCTAATTGGTGGGGATGGAGACCTATCAACCATCTTTGTCAGATGGCAATTTATGATTCTAAGTTAGATTACAATACTGATTATTGGGGTTCTAATGATGGTAAAGGATTGGAAAACGCAGAAGAATGTAATAATCTTGCCGATGCATTAGAAGAATTATTAGGTAATGAAATTGATGCAAAACAAGATGATGAAAGAGTGTATCTATGTTTAGGTAGTTGGTGTGAAGCCGGAACTGGTCGAATGATTAGTAGTGAGGTTGATATGAGTTTAAACCAACAATATGAATATGGTAGTATTCATTATACACCAATCGTAACCGAAAGTGGTATGTTAGTAGAATCATCACATTCCACATCAGTTGGTAGAATCAAACAATTTATTGAATTCTTACGAAATTGTGGAGGATTTGAAATATGGTAATTTACATAGAACATACAATTGGATTAATGTTTCATCAAGCAATGGAGAAAGGAGAAGATGCTGTGATGGAAGTTCAAAAACTAATTGATTCGGGTACAATTAAAGAAACTGAAAAAGGATACAAATATTTAGTGATAAACGATAAACAAGACGAAAATGTTCAAAGCAATTAAAAAGAAATTCTTTCCAGAGTATGAGATGAATGAGAAAGAGCAACTTATTTACGATGTTGTAAAAAACTTATGTGCACAAGAAGATACTGATTTAAAAGTTGCACCTCTTAGTCATAAATATTTTATGGTAAATAAGAGATTATTGTATTGGGTTCGTTTAGATGAATTTGGAGTAACAATTACAAATCACAAATTTACTCTTAGTAATTCATTTACTACCACCTATCATCAAATGTTATTAAAAATGGTAGAAGAATCGATTGAAAAAAATCGAAACGAATTCGAAGAAACCGTCTTTCAAAATGAAGTAGAGTTATTACATTCAATTAAGACTAATATCTTATCGGGTAGTGCTCAATTTTAATTTGGAAATACAAAATAAATTTCGTATCTTTGTAGAATGATTATAGTAGAATCTCAAAATGAGATAAATGATTTTATAGACCGTTGGGGTAACCAATCCTCAATGGTCATTCCTATTTGGGCTGATTTGGATTTACATCCGATGAATACCCATTTATCATTTCTCTATGTCCATTTCAAAGATGGTGATTATATTGTTCCATTTGACCATAATGATTGCGAGAACATTCAAATAGACCTTTCCCAATCTACACAAACAAAATGGGTATGGAATAAAAAAGGAATTTTACAAACAAACTTAGGATTACAATCCGTTAGAGATATACAAGCGGAATCATTCTTTATATACAATACTTTAATCGATTTAAACACCGAAATTGAACCCATAACGAACTTTTATACTCGTTTGGGGTTACGAGATAATTTGGGTAAATCACTTCCTATAATGAAGTGGATTGAGGTATTAAATGGTATTATTAAGAAATACTCATTTTTACCATTATTAGAGAAAAGTGGTAAAATGGAGTGGATTGATGAAACGATGATTCCTATCCTTTCAGATATGGAACGAAAGGGCCTCCACGTCGACACCGAAAAATTTTTTGATAGATGGCCACACAACTCCAAACACCTACACAACGATATTATTTGGACAGAGTATAACCCATATACCCTTACATCACGCCCCTCCAATCGCCATGGCGGTATCAACTTTGGTGCGTTAAATAAAAAGGATGGTTCGAGAGAAGTTTTCATTCCACGAGATGGAACGATGTTTTTACAATTCGATTATGATGCGTATCACGTTCGAATTATTGGTAAGTTGATTGGATATGATTTACCGAAGACCTCCGTACACCAATGGCTAGCAGACCAATACGGATGTCCTTATGATGAATCCAAAGGAAGAACATTCCGAATCCTTTATGGTGGTGTGAGTGAGGAAGATAAAGAAATTCCGTTCTTTAAGGAGGTAGATGAGTTCATACAACGGGTCTATACCGAATCCCAACAAAGAGGATACATCCTAACCCCAAAGGGAAGGAAAATACCTCTAAGTTGGATTGAAGGTGAGAATCCCCAAAAGGTATTTAACTATTTATTACAAGCGACAGAAACGGAGTTTAATATGGAAGTTCTGAAAAAGTTAAAAGGAAGTGAGATGGAGTTGCCAATTCTTTATACCTATGACTCATTCTTATTTGAATACCATCTGAGCTGGGATATGGAGAGGGCAAAGGAGATTAAGTCCGTGCTCGAAAGTTTTGGATTCCCAATTAAGGCGAGTTGGGGTATGGATTACTCAAAAATTTAATATTTATATACTAAACGAGAGGATTTAGTATATGAAAAAATTTTTTACACTAATTTTAGTGTTATGTTTCGCCTTAGGTCTTAAGGCACAAGATGTGGTAGTTCTAAAACATACAAATTACACATCACATTTTAGTAAATCAAAAAAATATCCGGTATTGGTAGAATGGTGGGAAACCAAAGCAAAAGTTGGTTGTCCAAATCCTTTACCACGTAAAGATAATTTCAAGCCCGACCCTTTATTACCAAAAGAAACAAATATTGGTGCGGATTATGTAAATAGTGGAACGGATAGAGGTCATTTAATGCCTGCAAAATCGAATCAATGTCAAACCCCTGCGGTACAAGATGAATGTTTCTATTATTCTAATATGGCTGCACAATATCATTCATTAAATGCAGGTGATTGGAAATCATTAGAAACCCTTACAAGAGAATGGGCCGTGAAACAAGATTCAGTTCATATCTGGGCTGGAAATGTTGGTGTTGCAAAAACTTTGGGTGTAAATAAAGTTGCAGTTCCGACACAATGTTGGAAAGTAGTTTATATAGTGAAATCAAAAGAGTGGTTAGCATATTTATTTGAGAATAATACATCTAAACCAGATGGTATAAATAATAACAAAGTTTTAGTTTCGGATATTGAAAAATTAACAGGTTTGAAATTTAAATAATTTCGAAGGATAAACTATTATGGCGGATAAACGAATTTCCCAACTTAACTCAGATACAACTCCAAGTGGAAGTGACCTTTTAGTAATCGTAAATAACAACGAAACTAAGAAGATTACTTATGCAGATTTAAAAGATTCCATTGTCATTAATAGTGATAATGCTTTATTAAATGCATTTTCAGCATCATATTTGAATGATTCTGCATCGTTTAATACTCGTATTACTGCAGCAACTAACGAACAAAGTTTAACACATTTAGTTACAACATCTTCGTTTAATATCTTATCTGCAAGTGTTGATAATAGAGTTGATAGTTTAGAAAGTTGGAGTTCATCATTAGATTCTACATTCGCAACGGATTTGCAAGTTTCAATTGTAAGTAGTTCGGTAGCAGCAACAATCGGTATAGTTTCCCAAAACACAGGGTTAGTTACTACATCTTCTTTTAATTCTTATACTGCATCACAATCAACCGCAAGTTTAGTAAGTAGATTGAATGATTTAGAAAGTGTAACATCTTCATATGAATTAAAGGGAAGTGGAATTTTAAGTGGTAGTATTTCTTATAACGATTTAACTAATATACCTTCTGGTATAGTTTCTCAATCTACGGATTTAAGTTCTATAAATACATTCACTCAATCAATAGATAGTAGAGTTGATAATTTAGAAAGCTGGAGTTCATCATTAGATAATACTTTTGCAACTGATTTACAAGTTTCGATTGTAAGTAGTTCGGTAGCAGCAACAATAGGAATTATATCCCAAAATACAGGTTTAGTTTCTACATCTTCTTTCAATCAATATACTGCAAGTATTTCAACTGCAAGTTTAGTAAATAGATTAAATGATTTAGAAAGTCATACAGGTTCTTATTTAACATCGTTGAATGGAACAATTAGTGGTTCTTCACAATTAACATCTTCTTATGATAGTAGATATGTTTTAAGTGGGTCTATTACTCAAACAACTTGGGATAATATAAGTGGAAAACCTGTTGGGTTAGTTTCACAATCTACTGATATAACATCCCTAAACGCGTTTACTGCATCGTATTTTACCGATAGTGCATCGATTGATAGCAGAATTACAACCGAAAAAGGGAGAGTTGATGCAATATTATCTGCTTCAACTGCGGATAAAGATTCATTTGCAGAAATTGTTAGTTTAATCAATTCAGTAGATTTAACAAATGATAATGCGTTCGCAACATATTATACATCATCTAATGCACGAATCAGTTCATTAGAAAGTGTAACATCTTCATATGAAACAAAGGGTAGAGGTATTGTTAGTGGTTCTTCACAATTAACATCTTCGTTTGATACAAGATATGCAACATCTGCAAGTTATTTAACAACTTTAAATGGTGCAATCAGTTCATCATCTCAATTGACAGGTTCGTTTGATATAAGATACACATTAAGTGGTAGTATAACTGCAGTTCCTTCTGGTACAATTTCGGGGTCATCACAACTTACGGCATCATTTGATACAAGATATGCTTTGAGTGGTAGTGGTGGTTCTTTACCATCGGGAGTAATTAGTGGTTCTTCACAATTAACTGCATCGTTTGCAACAACCGGTTCAAACACATTTAGTGGTTCTCAAACTATTACTGGTTCATTGGTTGTAAGCTCAATAGCAGTTGTAAATGGTGGTGTAACAATACCAACCGGTTCAACTATATCTTTGACAAGTGGTAGTAATCTTTTTGTAGATTCAAATGGTGGAATTACGGGTTCATTAACCGGTTCAGTTTTTGGAATTGGTGATGTTTCTGCGTTTAGTTCATCGGTTAATACGAGATTAAACAATATAACATCAAGTGTAATTCCAGTTGGAACTATTAGTGGTTCTTCACAATTAACTGCTTCATTTGACACACGATATTTAACAATTGATGGAGATGGGGTAATTTCTGGTTCATCTCAATTAACTTCTTCTTTTGAAACTATTGGTAGAGGAATTATATCAGGTTCATCACAAATCACCGGAGTTTTGGCACCATCCAACCTTTCAACAACTGGACAAGTTAGTGCATCCGTATTTGTTGGTGGATATTTAGTTTCAGAAGCTAAATTTACAGTTGTTTCATCTAAAGCAATGACTTTTTGGCCAAATACATCATTCGAATCGGTAAGATTTACAACGGGTGGTGGTGTTTTAATTGGACACAATGGTGGAACAAACGATTTTGGCAACAAATTAGATGTAAGTGGTTCAATACGAATTTGGGGTAATACTACTTTAACTGGTTCGGTTGTAGTAGTAAATGGATTAACTGGTTCGATAGCAGCAACAAATGGTGTAATTAGTGGTTCTTCACAACTTACATCTTCATTTGATACAAGATATGCTTTGAGTGGTAGTGGTGGTTCTATATCAGGTGGAACTATAAGTGGTTCTTCACAACTTACATCTTCATTTGATGGTAGATATGTTCAAACAGGTTCATTCAATTCATATACTGCAAGTATAAACACTTGGACTAGTTCAATTGCAACAACCGGTTCAAATACATTTAACGGAAATCAAACAATTACGGGTTCGTTAAATTTAACAAATGGAAATATTGTTGCATCACAAATAACCGCAAATACATCATCACTTTATTTGACAAGTGGTAGTAATTTATATATTCAAAATGGCGGTGTAGTAGAAAGTACTGGCTCTTTAAATTTGAGTGGTTCAATGACTATTCAAAGTGGTTCAATCTCGATGCCAAATAGACCTGCATTTAGAGTAACTGGTGCAGGTGGAGG
>JACCDJ011083532.1_pt1 | contig 18822 bp, 12 predicted proteins | sample 7444481 | NCBI WGS metagenome assembly JACCDJ01 (sample SAMN15323435, study PRJNA562643) | freshwater metagenome | isolation source: river surface water | place: USA:Blue River Watershed | collected 2017-08-15 | reverse complement strand
CTGGCAAAATGTCTGGCGCTGATTTCAAAGCTAATCATATGCTTTTGAAATGTCCTTCTAAGTACACCAATAAAGAGGAGGAGTTAAGTGAGTTTTCTGCGAAGTAAAACTTATGAAACGTAAAACTGTTCCAATTTAATTTTAGCCTTAAACACTAGCTGTGTAGGGCCTTCTAGGAAGACATCCGTAAAAATTCCTGACTGCGGCATTTTCGCACTTACAATCAATTCTCCACCTGGTGTGCGTACTAAAACGCCGCGCTTTTCTTGGTGGCCGTGTCGTTCTGCTAAAAGAATTTTTACTAGTGCGCAAGCCACGGCTCCGGTACCACAACTCAAGGTTTCGTCTTCGACACCGCGCTCATAAGTGCGCGCTTGAATCTGGTCTTGAAAAGATTGAATAATCTTCGTGAAATCAATCTGTGCTTGCTCCGCCTTCGTGAGATGCTCCACCATGAAATTTACATTCACGCCTTCAGCAGCAAAACGTTCACTGTTTCTTACTTTTCTTCCCTCTGCAACAACATCCAGATTTTTCAAGTTCTCTTCCAAACGAACATAATGCGGAGAGCCTGTATTCAATAAATAATTCGTTTCATCAATAATCTCAATCGCCTTCACATCCTTCATTCGTAAGGATACGCGACCATTCTGTTTTACGATTGCTTCATGTAATCCATCGATCGCTGTAAACTTTACCTCACCACTTTTATAACGCGATTCTTTTGCTTTTACAAATGCTGCAAAACATCTGCCCCCATTACCACACATCGTACTTTCTTTGCCATCGGAATTAGCGTATTTCATTTCGTAGCCGTGCTCTTCATGCTTACGAACCAATATTAAGCCATCCGCTCCGATACCAAAGCGTCTATGGCACATGCGCGCAATAAGCTCCGTGTCCTCAAATGGAAAACGACTCAAACGATCATCGATAATGATGAAGTCATTACCCGTGCCGTGATATTTGTGAAATTCTATTTCCATAGGGTTAAAAGCTACTTAACAAAAATAAGTTTAATTTTAAAGGTCTGTTAACAGAGTCGACTTGTCCTCTAAAAGCAGCGCAATTATTTTTGATAAAAATTAGAGATTATGATACAAAAGTATTGGAAATTCTTAACCGCATCAGCAGGAATCGCTGTTTTTTGCTCACTCACGACTGTTGGATTGTATGCTCATCTGAATCAGGCTAGCACCACATTGCCTGCTAATTACGCTGAAATGCGCCATTATCCTGCTACTGGCATTGATTTTGTGCCGGCAGCCGCAGCGGTAACTCCCGGAGTTGTGCATATCAAAACGACCTCCACGCCGAAGATGAATATGGGTGGATTTCATAACCCTATTTTTGATTTGTTTGGCGATCAGTTTTTTGGTGCGAATCCTTATCAAATGGGACCGCAAGAATCAAGCGGTTCGGGGGTTATTATTTCCGAAGATGGTTATATCGTTACGAATAATCACGTGGTGGACAATGCAGATAAAATCGAAATTGTCTTTAGTGATAAACATAGCGCTATCGCAAGTGTAGTGGGTACTGATCCATCTACCGATTTAGCCTTACTAAAAGTGGAGGAGAAGAATTTACCTTACGTTTATTTTGGCAACAGCGACTCTGTGAAAGTAGGGGAATGGGTGCTCGCGGTAGGTAATCCGTTTAACCTTGAATCTACGGTTACTGCAGGTATCGTTAGTGCGAAAGGAAGAAACATCAATATTATCAAAGATAGAAACAATGCTGCGATTGAATCCTTCATTCAAACGGATGCTGCTGTAAACCCAGGAAATAGTGGTGGAGCCTTGGTAAATTTAAATGGAGAGTTAATTGGAATCAACTCCGCGATTGCAACGCCTACCGGTACTTATGCCGGTTATTCATTTGCTATTCCTGTCAATATTGTTAAAAAGGTAATCGATGATCTTACCAAATATGGTGTAGTACAACGTGCGATCCTTGGTGTGGCGCCGCAAGAAATGAATGACGATTTAGCGCGTCAAGCAGGCTTGTCTTCTCCGCAAGGTATTTATGTGGCGAATGTTACCGAAGGAACGGCTGCTGCTGAGGCGGGCCTTCAAAAAGGAGATGTAATCGTGCGATTGGATGGTAGCATCGTAAAGTCGATTCCAGAATTATTGGAACGCGTGGGCGGTAAACGTCCTGGTGATAATTTAGATATTGAGTATTATCGTAATGGAAAGTTGAATAAAGTGCAAGCTAAATTGCGCAATCGTGAGGGGAATGATAAGTTGATGAGTAAAGAAGAAATTGCTGCCGTTAGTTTTGATCAATTAGGTGCGGTATTTGAAAACGCCAGTCCTGATGTAAAACGTAAAATGCAAATCAATAGTGGAGTGGTGATTAAACAAATTCAAGCGGGCTCTAAGTTGGCTTCTGTAGGTGTTCCGGAAGGATTTATCATTACGAAGTTGAACAAGAAAGAAGTGAACTCCGTTGCCGAAGTGAAAGATATTATTAAAAATAATAAAGGGATGATTATGATGGAAGGTGTAATGCCAGGATACAACGGCAAATACTATTATACCTTCAACTAATCATTTTCTTTTTCTTCGAGCTTTTGTTGAATAGCGAATAATTCATCACGTAAACGGGCCGCTTCTAGGAATTCTAATTTCTTGGCGGCCTGTTCCATTTGTTCTTTCACCTTCATCATCACGGTCTTCAACTGATCTTTAGAAGTATAAGCATTCCATGGATCGGTTGTTTCGGCAACCATGCGTATACCCGCTAAAGAATCGATTTCTTTATAGCTGCCGCGAATCTCTAGTACACTCGTTTGTTGAATAATTTCATCTTTCGACTTCGTTACCGTACGTGGTGTAATACCGTTTTCTTCATTGTGCTTGATCTGCTTGGCTCTTCGACGATTCGTCTCTTCTATGGTAGTGCGCATACTATCCGTAATCTTGTCTGCATACATGATTACTAATCCATTCACATTTCTCGCTGCACGTCCTGCTGTCTGCGTCAGTGAACGATGATTTCTTAAAAAGCCTTCCTTGTCGGCATCTAGAATCGCTACCAAACTTACCTCTGGCAAATCTAAGCCTTCTCTTAAAAGGTTAACGCCAATCAATACATCAAACTTACCTAAGCGCAAATCGCGTAAAATCTCGATACGTTCTAAAGTATCGATTTCGCTATGGATGTATTTACACTTGATATTCAGATTCGCAAAATATTTACTGAGCTCTTCCGACATACGTTTGGTAAGCGTCGTAACTAATACGCGTTCATCTTTTTTAACGCGTAAATCAATCTCATGTAATAAATCGTCAATTTGATTAATTACTGGCCTTACTTCTATCGGAGGATCTAAAAGTCCTGTTGGACGAACGATTTGTTCTACGACAACGCCTTCGGTCTGCACCAATTCGTAATTACCTGGAGTGGCGCTTACATAAATAGTTTGACCCACTAGGTTTTGATATTCATCAAAATTTAAGGGACGATTGTCTAATGCTGAAGGTAAGCGGAATCCGTGTTCCACTAAGGTTATTTTTCTGCTTCTGTCTCCGCCATACATACCGCCAATTTGTGGGACGGTCACATGACTTTCATCAATCATCATGATAAAGTCATCTGGAAAATAATCGATCAAACAGAAAGGTCTGTCGCCTGGCTTTCTTCGATCCAAGAAACGTGAATAGTTTTCAATGCCACTACAGTAGCCTAGTTCACGCATCATCTCCACATCTAAGGTTACACGTTGTTTAAGACGTTTTGCTTCGGTATGCTTTCCGATACTTTCGTAATATTCACATTGCAAGCGCATTTCATCTTCAATCTCGCGAATGATTTGTTCGAACATATCTTTCGGCGCCACATACATATTCGCTGGAAAGATTGCTAAGTCTTGAACAGTCGATAAGCGTTTACCTGTTTCGGGTTCGATATTGTCAATTCGTTCGATTTCATCTCCGAAAAAGGTTACGCGAAAGGCAGTGTCTGCATACGCCGGGAAGATGTCTACCGTATCACCTTTCACACGGAATAGTCCTCGTTTGAATTCTATTTCAGTACGTGCGTACAGGGCATCTGTTAATTGATATAATAATTGATTTCTTGGAATAATCTGACCTTGCGTTAAACGGATGATCCCGTTCTTATATTCTGCAGGGTTACCTAGACCATAGATACAGGAAATGGACGCCACGACTACAATATCTCTTCGACCACTCAACAAGGAAGAGGTGGTTCGGAGACGAAGTTTTTCTAATTCATCATTAATAGCCAAATCCTTTTCAATAAAGGTATCAGTTGTTGGGATATAAGCCTCCGGTTGGTAATAGTCGTAATAGGAAACGAAATACTCCACGGCATTTTCCGGGAAGAACTGTTTGAATTCGCCATACAACTGCGCCACAAGGGTTTTGTTATGACTGAGGATTAGCGTAGGTCTTTGTAATTCATGGATTACATTGGCCATGGTGAATGTTTTACCGGAGCCAGTTACACCTAATAAAACTTGCGCTTGATCTCCACTGCGAATGCCTTCCGTTAATTGACGAATGGCGCTTGGCTGGTCGCCGGAAGGTTGGTAGGGTGAGTGAAGTTTAAAAGGCATGTTACAAAAGTAGTTTAAAATTTTGTGCGAGAAGCGTGTCGAGGGTTGTTTTCTTTGCGATGAAAAGCGTAACTTCGGAGGGTAAATCAAACGATATGCAAAAGCAGTTAATTGAATGTGTGCCTAATTTTAGTGAAGGCGTGAACATGGACATTATCCGTCAGATTACAGATGCCATTTCGGCGGTAGACGGAGTGAAATTATTGGACGTAGATCCAGGAAAAGCAACTAACCGTACGGTGGTAACCTTTGTTGGTGAGCCAGAAGCAGTTATTGAAGGGGCTTTCCAAGGAATAAAAAAAGCGGGAGAATTAATTGATATGCGTAACCATAGCGGTGAACATCCGCGTATGGGTGCAACAGACGTGTGCCCCTTGATTCCGATTGCCAATATCAGTATGGAAGAAACTGTGGCTTACGCTAAGAAATTATCCAAGCGTGTAGGAGAGGAATTAGGTATCCCTGTTTACAACTATGAAGCGGCTGCTGCAAGTCCACAGCGTAGAAACCTCGCTGATATCCGCGCAGGTGAATATGAAGGTTTGGCTGCGAAAATGACTAAACCTGAATGGAAACCCGACTACGGTACGGATACTTTCAATGCGAAGAGCGGCGCTACCGTTATCGGAGCGCGTGATTTCTTAATTGCCTACAACGTAAACTTGAACACAACTTCAGTTCGTCGTGCGAACTCGGTTGCATTTGATATGCGTGAGAAAGGTCGTAAGAAAACGGATGAAAAAGGTAAAGCAGTAAAAGATGCTGCTGGTAATGATATCTGGGAACCGGGTTTATTGAAGAGTGTAAAAGCAATTGGTTGGTTTATTGAGGAATATGGTATTGCACAAGTTTCAATTAACTTAACTAATATCCGTGAAACATCTATGCATAAAGCATTTGACACGGCTGTAGAACGTGCCCACGCTCGCGGTATGCGCGTAACGGGTTCCGAGTTAGTTGGACTAGTTCCTTTACAAGCGATGTTGGAAGCGGGTAGATATTTCTTGGAAAAGCAACAACGCTCTGTTGGCGTTTCAGAACTAGAATTGGTTCGCACCGCGATTCATTCTCTTGGTTTGAATGAATTATCCCCTTTCGATCCGAATAAAAAGATTATTGAATATGTGATGCGTGAAGAAAATACAAAGTTGTTAGTCAATAAAACCTTAGTTGGCTTTGCGGATGAAACGGCGAGTGAATCTCCTGCTCCGGGAGGTGGTTCTATTGCTGCCTATGCAGGCGCTCTAGGTGTTGCCTTAGGTACGATGGTGGCAAATCTATCATCGCATAAGAAAGGCTGGGATGCGCGTTGGAAAGAGTTTAGCGATTACGCCGCACAAGGTCAATTATTGAAAGATAAATTGATTCATTTGGTAGATGAAGATACCAATGCCTTCAATAAAATTATGGATGCTTTTGGTTTGCCAAAAGGGAATGATGCTGAGAAAGCTGCTCGCAGCGAAGCTATTCGCAATGCAACTATCTATGCAATTCAGGTTCCTTATCAAACCATGCAAGTAGCGCATCAGTCATTGGCACTAATCAAAGCAATGGCGGAAATTGGAAATCCAAATAGTGTTTCAGATGCTGGGGTAGGTGCAATGTGTATCTCCGCTGCGGTTCGTGGTGCGCATTTGAATGTTAAAATTAACGCGCAAGATTTATTGGAGGATGCTGCAGTTAAAACGATTCTTGCAGATGCTGTACGCATGGAACAAGAAACAATTGCAGAAGAACAAGCAATTTTAGCGATCGTAAATGGTAAAATAAAAGCCTAATGCGTAAGCTCGCTGTTTATTGCAGTTTGGTTTTACTACTTGCTCCATTATTGGTGCTAGCGCAACCGCGTCATGATGAAAGTCGTGTCTTTAAAGTAAAGACTAAAGTCATACCTAATGATTCTGTCGTGCGAGCGACGATGATAGGAATACGAATGGGAGCTATGCAGCCTAGCGGTATTTTAAATGACCGATTTGGTTATTTTAAGAGTACTGGTATCCGTTTTGCCTATAAGAATAAGCACAATTGGATGTTTGGTGCCCTCGGGGAATATTATTTCGGTAAAGACATTAAGGAAGGTGATATCCTTGGAGCCATACTGGCCACTGATGGTAGTATTATTACGAACGATGGACTGCTTGGGGAAGCGAAATTATATGCGAGGAGCTATTTTATTGGCGCGACTGTCGGTAAATTGATTCCATTAGAAAAGCATTATTTGAATACCGGAATTGCTATATGGACGAGTCTGGGCTATTGGCAGCATAAGGTTAGAATTAATAATGACGATAATATTTATTCTTTATCGGATGCGTATAAAGCTGGTTATGATCGTTTAACTTCCGGAATTGGTCTACAACAGCAGGTGGAATATTTTTATATGTCGCGAAAGCGTCTAGTTAATTTCAGTGTAGGCTTAGACTTTAACATCGGTTATTTGAAGGGACGTAGGACGGTTATTTTTGACACGGGTAAGTCAGGCTTGGATTATCGCTTAGATATGATGGTCGGCGCCCATGTCAGTTGGTTTTTGCCAATTTTTGCCCGAAACAAGAACAGCGTATATTCCTTCTAATTTGAAAAAAAATCATTACATTTGTTTTTTGAAACCAACTAAATTTTAAAAATATGGGTCGCGGAGATCGCCGTACTAAAAAAGGCAAAATTACATCAGGATCATATGGCGTTAGTCGTCCACGTGCTTCTGCAATCAAAAAAGCAAAAGCAGCTGCTGCAAAAGCTTAATTAAAAACCCCGCATTAGCGGGGTTTTTTGTTTTTAGTATCTAGCATTTATTGTTCGCCAAAATATTTCTCTTCGTAGAATGTTTGATAGGAATTCGAATATCCTAGCTTATTCATTTCTTCAAAATTGTGTGGCGTAATAATCATGGTATAGTATTCAGAATTACTAAGTCCCTTAAATAGCTGTGACGCTTGTTCGTCGATTTCATCTAAAAATTCACTGGCTTTATCTGCATTCGGGAAGCTTTTGACAATCGCCATTTGCGAGTTCATTCCCAACATTTGTGTACTCACGATTAAATTATCAAGACTGTGATTACGGTTGATAAAATTAGAGACATTTCCTAGTCCTGCTGCGGCTTTCGGATTTAATGACTTAAAGACAACGACAAAATAATGTTCGATACTAGGATCGTATTCAAATGAGCCACCGCTAGCACCTGCTGCATTCGCATTTGAGCCACTAGTCTTGCCTGTCTTGTTAGTATTGTTATCTGACTTGTTGCTGTTATTATCTGCAATTTTTGGCTTCTCCTTGCCGAAGTCGCGCAAGGCTGCTAACAATTCTTCAGCTTTCTTCTTTTCAGGTGTATTCGGGTAGGTTTTTATAACAGAGTTCAGCTCGTTACTATAATTAGTTACGTCGCCAAGTCCTCCGGTAGCAATAGCCTTTAAGAGCGCATATTTCGCTTCAATAGGGTTCGGATTAAAAGATCCCATAGCGGTAGCAATCCGTTCGATTACCTCTTGATATGCTTTGCCTTGGAAATACTCAAATGTTTTGTCGTAATAAGTAAATACTTCATTCTTCTTAGCATCCTCTTTCTTTTGATAATTTGGGTCTTTTAACATAGCCGCAAATTTTGAATTCGGATATTCATTCAAGATTTTGTTTTTGTATTTGGCTGATTGAGCGAAGTTTTTGTTCTCTTCATTAATCAAATACAATACATAATACGTTTCCGCTTGAAACTTGTTCTTGGGGTATTTAGTAGATAATTTTTCAAATGTTTCTATAGCTTTCTTTTCATTCTTAACACGATCCTTGTACAGATATCCCAACTCATAGTAGGCATCTACAATTCGGTCGGTAGACGCTTGCATTTGTTTCTCCGTTACAGGAATAGCAGCGAGTGCTTTGTCTAATTCTGGATCGCCTGTTTTGCTGGTCTCTACAGTTTTAGTATCATTACCATCTTCCTTGGAGTCGCCATTGTCTGCACCCGTATTGGTAAAGGATTTTTGATTTTTTCTGCTTCTTCGCCAGTCATCAGCTAGTGGACGGTTGCCCCATTTTTTTACGAAGTCGTTATAGCCATTGGCCTTCATTCCTGGATTATAAAAGTAAAAGGTAGCGGAAGCTTCATTTTCAGAAATCTTATTTTCGGTATTTGCTTTGTTGTTACTAGCCTTATTAAGCGAGTCTTCCATTGCCTTTGCCCTTTGTCGCTCCAGATCTTTAGTTAATTTTTTCTGCAACTCTTGCGGGTTTAGCGACGCTAACTTTTGCAAGCTGTCTTCCAATTGAATGATTTTAATACGCTTCACAACGTCCTCCAGAATTTCTTTACGTTCTCTCACCACAGGATAAAACTCGTTGGTAGCAGGTAGATATTGATAAGCGCTATCGTAACGATTTTTAGCCAAAATATATTTTGGGTTCCCCCAATAAATATCTGCAAGTCGTTTGTTTGAAAGGCCCTTTTGCTCTAAGTTGTTCGTACTAGAAGCGATGGATAAACGAAGGTATTGAATACCCATTTTTTCGTTTTTATTGCGAAGCTCGAGTTCTGCCAAGCGATAATAAATTTGATCGTAGTAGTCGCTGTACTTGCTATCGCCTAACATCGACATTAATATGCCGCGTATTTCAGTGGCAGGCAGGTTTGGCATTTCTGAATATAGCTCCACCATTTTCATGCGCGCATGAAAGTCCATCACGAAGTCGGGTTTCATTCCAATGACTTGACGATATACAGCAATCGCATTTTTATTATCCTCACCAAACTCATAAAGCTGCGCCATAATGTAGGTATAACGAACTTTTAGCTCTGGCTTCTTTGTTAGTTTAATTACCTGTGCTAAAGGAGTAACGGCCCTGATATAATCTTTCTTCTTAATTAAAACTAAGGTATGTAGTAAGCCAAGTTGATCTTTATATTCGAGTGGAAAACTTTTACGTGCTTCAATATCCTTTACAATGGCCTCTGCCTCATCAAACTTACCCATCATGATATAGGTTTTGATAAGCCACATCAAACCTTGATTTGTTTTGAGCTTATGTTCATACCACTTTTGCGGTATTGGAACGCCTTTGATGGTTTTGATTTTATACTTGGTTTGTATAAACTGGAATGTCTCTAATGCATCTTCGTACGAGCGCTTGAAATAGTAAGCCTTACCCATGGCTAAGTAGCAGTCTTGGGTCCACACCGACTTTTCATGCAATTGAATACCCATCGACGCTTTTTTAATCACTTCATCCATGGTACTGCTCAAGCCTGCTAATGCAGCTTCGTTATCATATTCGTAAAGGGGAAGGATTTGCGTGTAATCGTCTTCACTAGATTCCTTAACGCTTCGGATGGATTCATCTAGTTTTAAATTCGCATTAAACCAATAATTGAAATGGCACGTTAAATCGTGATAAGCTCTTCCAACTGTTAATTTCGGTCGGGTATAACCATCTGTGCTAGTTGGTGATGGGCTGTTCTTACTACTGCTTTTCGGCGCTGCCTTCTTCGACTGTGCCAAAGCACTTGCTGAAAAAAGCAGAAAGAAGAAAAGTAGGTATCGGGAGCGTGACATCAACACAATAATGGCTTTAAGACAAATTTAATTTTTTTTCGGGATAAAGCCTTAAAATAGGCGCTGAATGTTTTGATCTTCTTGGATCAAAAGTATACCGGGATGTTTTCCTGGTGCAAGACTGCCAAAACGACTTTCTATACCCAAGGCAAGCGCTCCGTTAATAGTGGCCCAGCTTAATAAAGTTTCAAGTGAAAGAGCGGTATGACGAAGCAAGGTTTGCATTTCTTCCCAAATACTCAAGGTGTGATTCGATGCTAAGCTGTCAGTACCGATACAAACCCGCGCTCCGTTACGAAGCCACATCTCGTAATCAGCCAAGCGTTCTTCGATATATAAATTCGCATTCGGACAAGTACAAAGGAACAAATCACTTCCTAACACTTGTTGCGCTTGCCGTAAGTCCGTTTCTTTCATACGAGTATTGTGCACCCAAATACTGCGCTTTCCTTTAGGCCATTCTTTTAATAGATAATTCGTAGGACTCTTCGCTCCGTGAAAACTTTGCTCATTAAGCTCAACACCAAGTGCTAAAAGAAATTGTGCTAAATCACCCTTTCTATTTTCAAAAAGTGATTGCTCTGCATCTGATTCTGCATGGTGAATGGTCCAAATTAAATCATCTGTGCCTTCATTTCTTAAACGCTCGAATAGGGCAGGAGGGACACTGTAAGGTGCATGAGGCACTAAACTAGCATTCGCACATTTTGTGAACTCGTTTTTCCATTCCTTCGCATCTGCAACAAGCTTCTCATAGCGCGTTTCATTCCATCCAAATAATTCTAAAAATGTATGGTAATAAATTTTGCTTTGCTGTTTAGTGTTTAGACTTCTATTATCATTCGAAATATCTCCCACAGCTACAATACCTGCATTCCACATACTTTCATTCGCCGTTTGAATAGCCACTTGTTCTTCCTCTGGCGTACAGTTATTTCTGAATTGATTCACGGCCTGAACAAATGCGCGCATACCCGTTCGCTCCGGAATCTTACCCAACATATGGCTTAATTCTAAGTGGCAATGTGCATTAATAAAACCAGGAATCAAATCGCCTTTCAATACTTGAATGGGATAAGTGTTCTCGGATGATTTTAATAATAAGGCTTCGACACGACCAGAGACTTCCTCTACTAAAAGGGCATGTTCATTCGACCAATATTGGTCGGGGTGCCATAAACGATCTGGAATCAACAGAATCATACTTCTAAGGTACGATTTGAAAGCCTTTTAAGGACAAATTCTTGCATAATTCTAAAAACTTTATTTTCTTTATTAGATATGAAAAAGACTCTTGTTGCTTTCGCATTTTTAATGGGCTTTGCTATTCAATTGCAGGCTCAAATTACACTCGAAGAAATTTGGAAAAAGGGTACTTATGCGGCGCAATCTGCAGGAGGATTTCATTTTATGCCAGATGGAGAATCGTACTATTCATTGATTTATTCTAAGGAACAACCATTTGTCGTTCGCTATGAATTATCCTCTGGAAAGGCTTTAGATACCATTATGCGTGCGAAAGATTTCGTTTTTAAAAGTGATGAAAATTCGCCATCCATTACAATCAAACCCTCGCAAGTAACGATCAGTCCTGATGGAAAGCGTATTTTAATTGCCACGGAGATGGAGGCCATCTATCGCCATTCAACCGTTGAGAAGAATTATATTTATTTTTTGGAGTCAAAAAAGATGGATGTCTTGTCCATTGCAGGAAATGGTAAACAACGCTATGCGCAGTTTTCTCCCGATGGTTTGAAAGTTGCTTACATTGTCGATAATAATATGTATTACGCCGACTTGCAAGCGGATGAAATAACGGAAGTTCAGCTCACCAAAGATGGTGCGAAGAATCAAATTATTTATGGAGCTACGGATTGGGTTTATGAAGAAGAGTTTGGCATTAACAGAGCTTTCTATTGGAGTCCTGATAGCCGCCGCCTAGCCTTCTATCGTTTTGATGAATCAAATGTGAAACAGTTTACATTGCCAATCTACAAGAATGAAACCTATCCAGTATCGGAGACTTATAGATATCCGAAAGCAGGTGAAGATAATGCTGCAGTGAGTGTGCAGGTAATGGAATTGGAAAACCGAAAAGTGATTTATGATTATAATCCAATCAAGTTAAAATATGATGCGCAATCTTATTATATCCCTCGTGTAAAATGGACACAATCATCCAATTATTTGTGTGTTGAATTATTGAATCGCTTACAGAATAATTTAGATGTTTTGTTGTTAGATATGCAGAATGCGACTTCTCGCGTGTTGCTAAATGAGTTATCAAAAACGGCCTATGTTGATGTGGAGGCAAAAGGCGACGCGCCAATTTTTCTCGAAGATCAAACCAAGTTTATTTGGGTGACTGAAGAAAGTGGATGGATGCAAGCACAGTTCCGTAGCATGATCGACGGACATGTAGTAAGTCAGATTGGTAATTTTGAAAATCGCCAAATGACACATTTGTATGCTTATGACGAAAAGAAGAAATTAGCATTCTTTCAAGTATGTATGAAGCCTTACGAAAAAGAAGTGGTAGCGGTTAATGGCGATAATGCTGAAATAAAGATCACTGCAAATATGCGCGGAAATGCTTCAGTAGATTTTAGCGATAACCTGAAATATGCGGTCTATACTTATTCCGACGTACAAACGCCTCCGGTAGTTAAATTAATTAACGAAGACGGTAGTCTCTTGAGAATATTAGAGGACAACGCGAACCTAAAGGCAAAATTGGCTGGGATGAAAATGAATTATCCTAGCTTCTTTGAATTCAAAACAGTCGACGGTACTACTTTATATGGCTATAATATGAAGCCAAGTAAAATGAAGAAAAAGGCAAAGTGTCCGGTATTCATGACTTGTTATGGAGGACCAGGATCTGCGCAAGTAGAGGACCGTTGGGGCGGTGCAAACTTTATGTATTTTCAATACTTGACCGACCTCGGTTATGGAGTGGTATGTGTCGATAATCGTGGTACAGGTAATCGCGGTGCTGCGTTTAAACAATGTACCTATTTGAAATTAGGAGAGATTGAAACCATTGATCAAATTGAAGCAGCGAAATATATCGGTAAGAATTGGTCGTGGGTAGATGCAAAGCGTATCAGTATGTTTGGTTGGAGTTATGGTGGCTTTATGGCGAGTAATTGCATCCTGAAAGGCGCTGACGTTTTTAAATGTGCGATCGCAGTTGCTCCGGTAACGGACTGGCGTTTTTACGATAATATCTATACGGAGCGCTATATGCAAACACCTGCTTTAAATGCAAGTGGTTATCAAAACACCGCTTGTAATTTGTATGCAGATAATCTAAAAGGTAAATTTTTGTTGATGCATGGAACAGCCGATGATAATGTGCATTTCCAAAACTCAATGGAGTTAACGAATGCATTGTTCGCAAAGAATAAATCCTTCGAACAGTATTTCTTCCCGAATAAAAATCACAGCATCGCCGGAGGCTACTCTCGTTGGTTAGTCTATGATAAAATGACGAAGTTCTTGCAGAGCAACTTGTAATAATCTTTCTAGAATTTTTTGTATATTGTAAAATCTAAAACCTAAATAAATCACACATGAGCCAAAACAACCAAACAGGACACCCGAAGGGATTGTATGTTCTTTTTGCTACGGAGTTCTGGGAGCGCTTTAGCTATTATGGCATGCGCGCCATCTTTATCTTGTACATGACAAAAGTACTTTTACTAGATAAGGCCTTTGCAAGTAATATCTATGGTAGTTATACCGGATTAGTTTACCTTACTCCATTAATTGGAGGTTATGTAGCGGATCGCTATTGGGGTAATCGTAAATCAATTTTTGTCGGTGGTTTATTAATGGCTATCGGACAATTCTTAATGTTCTTTTCTGCTTCTTTCGCACACAATGCTGACAAAGGATTATCGCTTGCATTAATGTGGGCAGGTTTGGGTACCTTGATCTTCGGTAATGGATTCTTCAAGCCAAACATTTCTACAATGGTGGGTCAGTTGTATCCCGATGGAGATTCTCGCAAAGATGGAGCTTATACTATTTTCTACATGGGTATCAATGCGGGAGCTTTTGTGGCACCTTTATTATGCGGTTATCTAGGTGAAAACGTCGACTTTAAATGGGGCTTCTTATCTGCCGGTATCGGTATGCTATTGAGCTTGGTTATTTTCTACCTATTAAAAGATAAGTACGTGGTTGGTCCTGATGGATCTCAATTAGGTATGGGACCAAACAAATCTGCCAATGAAGGAGATTCAAGCGGTGCTGCTTTTAGTTCTACACAATTAGGAATTCTTATCGGAGGTATTATTGTAGCTTTTTCTGTTATTCACTTCGCTTTAGGCGTGGATATTTGGGGAGCTTTAATCTACGGTATGACCTTGGTTGGACCATTCGTAATTATTACGGATAAGTCTTTGTCTAAAATTGAAAAGGATCGTTTATGGGTAATTATCCTAATCATGATCTTCGTAATTTTCTTCTGGATGTGTTTCGAACAAGCAGGTGCTTCATTGACTTTCTTTGCAGAAGAACAAACGAATCGTAATATCTTCGGATGGTTGATGCCAGCTTCTTATTTCCAAAGCTTTAACGCCGGATTTATTGTGATTTTGGCGCCAATTATCTCTGCGATGTGGATGCGTCTTTCTAAGCGCGGAATCAATCCTGCTGCTCCTTATAAGCAATCTATGGGATTGGCTTTATTAGCGGTAGGTTTCTTGTTGATTGCCTTCGGTTCTAAAACAATTCCAGTAACAGGTGCTTCTATCTTCTTCTTGACAGGTTTGTATTTCTTGCATACTATCGGTGAATTGTTCTTGAGCCCAATTGGTTTGTCGATGGTAAATAAACTAACTCCAGCTCGCTTCACTTCGTTGATGATGGGTATCTGGTTCTTAGCGGTTGCTACTGGTAATAAATTAGCGGGAACAATGAGTAGTTTATATCCTGATCCAAAAGCAACGACTCACCCTAGTATTCTAGGTTTTGAAATTGTTGACTTGTATTCTTATTTCATCGTATTTGTGGCCTTCTCAGGAGCTGCTTCTATAATCTTGTTCTTGCTTTGTAAAAAGTTAGAGAAGATGATGCACGGTGTTCGTTAATAAAATAACTTCTTAATACAAAAAAGGCGATTGAATTTCAATCGCCTTTTTTTATGCTTTTAATAATCGGAAGGATTAATATTCTAATAGCTCACGAATTGCTTCAGCCACCATTTCTACGTTAGGTAATACAGCTCTCTCTAAGCCGCTATTAAGCGCTATCGCAGGTACATTCTTGGCGCCTATTGTTTTTACTGGTGCATCCAAATGTTCAAACAAATCTCTGCTGATACGACCCGCTACACTTTCAATGAAAGAGTTTAGCAAGGCTTCTTCTGTTAGCAGCAAACATTTGCCATGTTCTTTAACCTTCGCATACACCATCTCTTCATCCATTGGATAAAGGGTTCTTAAGTCGATTACTTCCACCTGACCAGGGAATTGTGCAGCAGCATTTTTTGCCCAATGCACGCCCATTCCATAGGTAACGATACAAATCGTGTTGCCCATTGCTAATTGCGCACTATCCGCCGCAAGCGCGATGCCTGCTTTACTTAATGGCAAAATATAATCCGCATCTGGCTCGATAGTCTTTGCATCATCGGTGCCTGGAACTTTACTCCAATAAAGACCCTTATGTTCTAACATCACTACTGGATTCGGATCTAAGAAGGCTGCTTTCATCAAACCTTTTAAATCGGCTGCATTCGATGGATAAACTACTTTAATCCCTTTGATTGTGGTAAGCGTAGCCTCCACGCTTCCGCTGTGGTAAGGGCCTCCACTTCCATAGGCTCCGATAGGAACTCGTATCAAGCTCTGCACCGGAAATTTACCATTCGTGAGATAACAACTTTTCGCTAGCTCAACGACTAATTGGTTAACGCCAGTCCAGATATAATCGGCAAATTGGATTTCAACAATAGGCTTTACACCCACTGCACTTAAGCCAACTGTCGAACCGACAATATATGCTTCTTGAATAGCGGTATTGAAAATACGCTCGTCTCCGAACTTATCTCCCAAGGTAGCCGCTTCGCGAAATACTCCGCCTAAGCGCTTTCCAACGTCTTGACCAAAGAATATCGCATCTGGATATTCACGTAATATTTCTTCTACTGCATGTAAAGCTGCGTCTACCATGACTACTTTCTCTTTCCCTTCTGGTTGACGAGTGCCTGTTTCTGCATTGAATTTACTAGGTGCAAACTCGTGATATAAAACAGTGCTTGGATCAGGCTCTGGTGCAGCAATCGCACGTTCAAAATCTTTATTAACGGTTTCAATCGCCTCCGCTTTGATTTGATCTAATTGAGAAGGATCAATGCCGATGCTGATTAAATGCTTTCTGAATAAAATTTGTGGATCACGATTCGAACAATCGTTTAAATCTTCTTCCGTACGATACCATTCTTTGCGGACACCAGAAGTATGATGACCTAGTAATGGCACTGTTGCGTGCACTAAAATAGGTTGCCCGGTATTGCGCACATATTCAAAAGCCATTCCCATTTCTTCATAGGCGGTGGCGAAATTAGTGCCATCAAAACTGATGCGTTCTAATCCTTTGAAGCCTGCTGCATATTCGTAGGCATTCATTGTTCTGGTCTCTTCAGCAGTTGCTGAAATGCCCCAGTTATTATCTTGTACGAGATAGATGATTGGCAATTTCTTAAGTACAGCGAATTGCAATGCTTCACTGATTTCACCCTCTGTAACGGAGCCGTCGCCTAATGAACAAACAACGACGGGCTGTTGCGGAGCCGTTAACTGTTTCGTCTTCCAAAGATATTGTACCCCTTGCGCCATACCTGTTGCAGGGATTGTTTGCATCCCTGTGGCAGACGATTGATGCGGAATTAAAGGGCGATCTTTTAGACGAGAGGATGGATGTCCGTAATAACTTCTTCCTCCGCTAAAATAGTCGTCACCTTTGGCTAATAATTGCAACATTAAATCATAGGGAGTGAATCCTAAGCCAAGTAATAAACTCTCGTCACGGTAGTAAGGAGAAGCGTAATCGTAGGGCTTTAAATGAAAGGCTGTAGCGAGTTGTATCGCTTCATGTCCTCTAGAGGTGCTGTGTACATATTTCGTAACCTGACGGTTTTCGTCATACACTTCTGCCATACGTGCTGCATAGCACATCAATTTCCAAGCCTTTAAAAGGGTATCTTGAGTCATAGTCCTCACGCCAAAAATTTAGTGAGGTGAAGTTACAAAAACAAAGCTTAAAATGTCGGGAATTTACGAGGCCTAGCGTTTTTTCAAGGTGAAGCCGAAAGTACTTCCAACGCCCATGGTAGAACGGACATGAATAGTTTGTTCATGCGCTTCAACAATATGTTTTACGATAGATAGTCCAAGACCTGTTCCGCCAGCTTCGCGACTTCTACTTCTATCTACACGGTAGAATCGTTCAAATAATCGTGGAAGATGTTCTTCACTTATTCCAATGCCGTCATCCGTTACTTCGATTAGAATATTATCGCCCATATCGTAATAACCAACGACTGTTTCGCCTTCCTCTTTACCGTATTTGATGGAATTAGTAATCAAGTTGATCATTACCTGACCGACCTTTTCTCTATCTGCATGTACCCAAAAAGGGTGATCACATCCTTTTTTTATTTGAAGCTTGATAGTACGTTTGAAAGCTTTTAATTCTAAACTGTCGAATACTTCTTTTGTAAGGGTATTAATGTCGAAATCGATAGGGTATAACTTTAATTCGCCTGATTCAAGTTTTGAAATTTCATCCAAATCATCAACCAGATTGCAAAGTCTCTCTACGCCTTTGTTCGCTTTCTCCAAAAACTTTACATTAACTTCTGGATCATCAATTGCGCCGTCGATTAGTGTTTGAAGAAATCCTTGTATACTAAACAGGGGCGTTTTAAATTCATGCGAAAGGTTGTATAAAAATTCCTTTCTGAATTGTTCTGTTCGTTTGAGGTTTTCAATTTCCATGCGTTTATCACTGGCCCAATCCATTACCTCCTTCCTGACGTCGTTGATAGGGTCTTCGGAAATTCTTTCACCTAAGGAATCTTTTAATTCTTTGCCCAATTTTAGTCGATGTATTGATTTGTAAATAAGCTTAATCTTGCGGTAGACAAATTTTTCAATTGCATAAAATACAATTAAGGTAGATGCTACAATAACCACTATAAACATTACTAGAGGCTCCCACCATCCTAAATTCGAATGCAGGAATAACAAATGAAATAGAACGGCAATAATACTAATAGGTAAGCTTAGAATTATTGCTAGCTGATAAGGTTTTAAGTTTTTCACACTACAAATCTACTCAAATTTGTAACCAACTCCTTTAACAGTTTTTATTCTTTCTTCACCCACTTTGCTTCTAATCTTTCTGATATGAACGTCAATGGTTCTATCTCCAATCACCACGTCACTTCCCCAAATTTTATCTAGAATTTCTTGTCGCAAGAAAACACGACCAGGTTTGGATGCTAATAAACTTAATAACTCGAATTCTTTTCTTGCTAATTCTAAATCTTCTCCCGCTTTGCTAACAATATAGCGGTCGCGGTTTATTATAATATCACCTATTTCAATAATTTCTGTCTCTACACCCGTAGTAAGCTTTTTCAAGCGCGCCTTTATGCGACTTGTTAAT
>JACCDJ010396252.1_pt1 | contig 18851 bp, 22 predicted proteins | sample 7444481 | NCBI WGS metagenome assembly JACCDJ01 (sample SAMN15323435, study PRJNA562643) | freshwater metagenome | isolation source: river surface water | place: USA:Blue River Watershed | collected 2017-08-15 | reverse complement strand
TTTCCAAACAAATACCGTTTTTGACCTGCGCGCAGAAACAGAGAGCGATCCATCATGCACATTCTTGACGTAGTAGACGCACCAAACCTCCGCTCGGACATTCCGGAGTTCCGCGTCGGTGACAACGTGAAGGTTCACGTAAACATCATCGAAGGTAACCGCAGCCGTGTTCAGGTCTTCCAGGGCGTCGTAATCCGTCGTTCGGGCGAGGGCATCCGCGAGACCTTCACCGTTCGCAAGGTTTCGTTCCAGGTTGGCGTCGAGCGTACTTTCCCAGTGCACTCACCAGTTCTCGAGAAGATCGAGCTCGTCTCGCGCGGTGACGTTCGTCGCGCAAAGCTTTACTACCTGCGCGACCTCCGCGGCAAGGCAGCAAAGATCCGCGAGAAGCGCGACAACGCCTAAATCAACTCAGCGTTTTAGGCACTGCCTAACGTAGTTTGAGACTATGAACAAATTCGGTCGCTTCCTTAGCGACAAGAAAGCACCAAAGACCAAAATCGGTAAGTGGTGGCAAAAGGCAAGAAAGAACGTCTTCGTAGGCTTCTTCCTAGACCTGGTCACCATTCTCGGTACGGCTTTGGTGCTTTCGCTCATTTTGAAGACCTTCCTGATTCGTTCGTTCTTCATTCCTTCGGGATCGATGATGAACACGCTGCAGATCGACGACCGCATCATCGTGAACCAGTTGGTTCCCAACGTGGTGCCGATTGAGCGCGGCGACGTCGTGGTCTTCAAGGATCCGGGCGGCTGGCTAGGCACGGTCGAGACCAAGGATAAAAACCTGTTCGAAACCGTGAGTGAGTTCTTCCTGTCATCCTTTGGCCTGGTGGCGCCAGACAGCGACCAGCACTTGGTGAAGCGAGTCATCGGCGTAGGCGGAGACCACGTAGTTTGCTGCGATGCCGATGGCAAGATTCAGATCAACGGCGTATCAATTACCGAGCCTTACATCATCGATCCAAAATCGCCTTCTGACACCCAGTTCGACGTCACCGTGCCCGAGGGTACTATCTGGGTAATGGGCGACAACCGCGGTGGCAGCGAGGATTCGCGTTTCCACGGCGACCTACCCGGCAAGGGTTTCGTGGCCTTGAAGTACGTAGTCGGTCGCGCATTCGTGGTCAGCTGGCCGAGCAGCCACTGGAAGTGGCTCGACAACTATCCGAGCGTTTTCGAGAACGTCGACAAGTAACTTGGCAAATACGCCTTCACTTGAGATTGAACGGGCGCTGGCGCGAGAGCACGGCGTCCGTTTCGTTATCGGCGTCGATGAGGTGGGTCGCGGCGCGATCGCCGGTCCGGTTGCCGTGGGCGCAGCGCTAATCGACATAACTTCGGCGGATGGTTGGCCGAGCGAGTTGCGTGATTCCAAACTGATGAGCGAAAAGTCGCGCGAGCGTAACGCTCCGCTGGTCGCAGACTGGGTCTTAGCGAGTGGCATCGGCATGACTCCGGCCTCGCGAATCGAAACCGATGGCATCGTGCGCTCGCTCGAGCTGGCAGGCGCAGCGGCAATAGGCGAGTTGCTGGCTTCGACGCGCATCGACCGGGCGGCGCTGGCCACCGACGGCTGCCTCGTAGTGCTCGATGGTTCGCACAACTGGCTGGGCGGTTCCGCATACGGCCTCAAAGTGGTGACCAGAACCAAGGCCGACCGCGATTGCGTTTCCGTGGCATGTGCGTCGGTGCTCTCCAAGGTCGCGCGCGATCGGTTGATGATCGAATTGGATGCCGACCTGCCAGGCTACGGCTTTGCGGGCCATAAGGGCTATGCGGCACCGTCACACATTTCCGCGCTCCTCGCCGTTGGTCCCAGTCGGGAGCATCGCCTGAGCTGGCTGACCAAGATCCTCGCTGGCGAAGACGCTTAGGATTGAAACACCATGGATGAGAACGAATTCGACGAGTACGAACGCCAGTCTGAGCTTTCGCTGTACCGCGAATATCGCGACGTAGTTGGCACCTTCAAGTATGTGATCGAGACCGAGCGTCGCTTCTACCTTGCCAACGAGGTCAACCTCGAGCGCAAGGATGCAGGCAACGACTTCTACTTCGAACTCGAGATGGTCGATGTCTGGGTTTGGGATATCTACCGCACCGATCGATTCGTCAACAAGGTGCGCGTGCTGACCTTCAAGGACGTCAACATCGAAGAGCTTTCGGGCAAGGCGTTCAAGCTTCCGAAGGAACTCCAGGTCGGCGAGTAGCCGGTCTTTTGGGCACGTTTGCTGAGTTTATGACCAGCAGAACCGTGTTTTTCAACATATTTTGATACCCCCGATTTAGCGGTCTCTTGCGTGGCGAGACTTGCCACATGACGCATCCGAAACACATCCTTGGCAGGTATGGCGAACAAGCCGCCTGCGACTTTCTAGTCAGCATCGGGCACGAGATCATCGACCGCAACTGGCATGGGCCAACCGGCGAGCTCGATATCGTGACTCGCGTGGCCGGCTTGACTGTGTTCGTAGAGGTAAAGACCCGCAACGGGCGCGGATTCGGGCATCCCTTCGAAGCGATAACCGAGACCAAAGCCGGCAGGATGCGCCGCACGGCCGCGGCGTGGCTGACGGCAAAGCAGGTTGGTGCGGTACCTGTCCGGTTTGATGCCCTGAGCGTTCTCGTTGAGGGTGGGCGCGTGCACATCGAGCACATGAAGCAGGTGCTGTGATGCCCCTAGCCAAGGCTCTCTCCATTTCCCTATTCGGGCTGCAGGGCAGGCTAATTGAAGTCGAGGCCGATATCTCGGCGACTCTGCCCGGTTTCCAATTGGTCGGTCTGCCCGACGCCTCGCTGCAAGAGGCCTCCGCGCGCGTGCGTGCAGCTATCGTCAATACCGGCTTGGCTTGGCCCAATCGCAAGATCACGGTCAACCTGTCACCGGCAAGTGTGCCGAAGTCTGGTTCAAGCTTCGATCTAGCGATCGCGGCGGCAATCTTGGCCGCAAACGGAGCGCTAGAGGGCGATGGCCTTTCAGATCGCGTGCTGTTGGGGGAGCTCACGCTCGACGGAGCAGTGCGCGGCATCCGCGGCATACTGCCAGCAGTTCAAGCCGCGAAGACTCTCGGAGTCACCCGCTTCGTGGTTCCGGCCAGCAATCTGGCCGAGGCCCGGCTAGTCGGGGGAGTTGAGATAACTGCGGTGTCATCGCTCGCCGACTTCGCGGCGCAATTGGGTGTCGAAAGTGAGCTTCGCACGCCAGCCGTGCCAGTTGAATCGATCGAACAAGCACCAATCGAGCCAACCCGCGACCAGATGTGCATGAGCGAGGTGCTCGGACAGGATTCGCTAATTCGGGCGGCCGCCATCGCCGCCGTTGGCGGGCACCACATGATGCTCGTTGGGCCGCCGGGAGCTGGCAAGACCATGGTCGCCGAGCGTTTACCTGGCATCCTGCCGAGGGCGTCCGTCGAAGCGGCAATCGAGTTGGCCGCCGTCAGATCTTTGCTTGGCTTAGCAACTAGGGCCTCAGACGAACCCCCATTTGTTGCGCCTCATCACTCCATCTCATCGACCGGCTTGATTGGCGGCGGCACGACCGTCCCGCGTCCTGGCCTGATCTCACAGGCGCACGGTGGAGTTCTGTTTCTCGATGAGGCTCCGGAGTTCAGCCCGCATTCCCTCGATTCGCTGCGCGAACCGCTCGAATCGGGCGAGATTGCCATCGCCAGGTCGGGCGGCGTTGCCCGCTTTCCCGCGCGGTTTCAGCTCGTTATGGCGGCCAACCCCTGCCCGTGCGGGCATCGTGGCGTGAGTGGCAAGGATTGCACCTGCAATTCGGCCACCCAGCGACGCTACGAGAGCAGACTCTCTGGGCCACTGCTAGACCGTATCGACATTCGCCTGCGGGTTCAGCCCGCGACCAAGGCAGCCAAGCAGCAGTCCGAACGTCAAGCAGCTCGACCGACCAGCGAACGGCTTCGTAAACAGGTTTCCGAAGCTCGAACTCGCACGAGATCGCGTCTAGCCGGCACACCATGGAAGCTCAACTCTGAGGTCTCGGGCGCTTACCTGCGTCGACTCAACCGCGAGAATCCCAAGGCGGTCCAGGTGCTCGAACTCGCGCTCACCCGCGGAACGATCAGCATGCGCGGCTTCGACAGGTGCCTGCGCATCGCTTGGAGCATTGCCGACCTCGAGGGCCTTGAGCGCCTAACCGCGTCTGTGGTCGGCGAGGCCATGTTCCTCCGCGGCAGCGAGAACTGGGCCGTCGCATGATGGTTGTAGCGCCAGAGTCGGTAATCGGCCTACCTCGCGAGGTGGCTTTCGGCTTACTTGAGCCCATCACTGCCGGCACTAGCGATCAAGAGCGCACACTGGCCTGGATTATCTGGAGCCATCTAACTGAGCCTGGCGATATGCTCGCTGGGGCCCTATTGCAGGCAATCGGTCCGGTCGCAGCTATTCGCGTGCTCCGACTTCAGCACCCAGCTCGCGAGATTACGAAACTGCTTTCAGGCCTGGCCGAGAACGCTGGCGACGAGAGCCAGCGCGACGTTGCCGCCCTCGAGTCTGAGTATGCCGAGGCCTGCAAGCGTTGGAGCGCACGGGATAACAACATGGCGGTTGTGCGAAGCCTCAAGATTTGGGCAAGGCTCGGCGGCCAGATCGTGACTCCTGACGATGTCGACTGGCCAAGGGCCCTCGAAGCGCTTGGCGCTGGCACACCGCACGTGCTGTGGTTGCGGGGCAATCGGGCATCGCTTGCCGAACTCGAAACCGCGATATCGATCGTCGGCAGCCGCAACGTGAGCTCATACGGGCAGTATTGCGCGCAGACTCTGGCAGAGCGGCTGGTCGCCGAGGGGTATCTGGTCGTCAGCGGAGGCGCCTACGGTGTCGATGCAGAGGCTCATAGGGGCGCACTCTCCGCAAGGGGAGTCACAATCGCGGTGTTGGCCGGTGGTGCAGACCGGCTCTATCCGGCTGGAAACTCCGAACTGCTGCGTCAAGTCATGCATGGCGGCTGCCTGCTCGCAGAGCAACCGCCCGGCCATGCGCCGACCCGCTGGCGCTTCTTGCAGCGCAACCGCCTTATAGCCGCCTTGGGGCAAGCAACCGTGGTTGTCGAGATGGCCGTCAAGAGCGGCGCCAAGAACACCATGCATCACGCCCTCGGTATGGGGCGCGAGGTTTACGCGGTTCCCGGCTCACTGCTAGCTCAAACAGCCCGAGGCTGCAACGTGGCAATCGCCGAGGGCAAGGCCAAGATTGTGACGGCCTTCGATGAGTTGATCAATGATCTACGCGACATCCCGTATTCACTTGGAACGGAGTTCGAGCTCACCGCCCTGCAACAGCGAGTCCTTGATGCCTTGCACGGGCAACCCATCACGGTGAATCGAGCCGGCCTCAAGGCGGGCACGACCGCATCCGAGACCATGCGCGCGCTTGGCGAGCTGCAAGCGCTGGGGTTTGCAATCGAGAGCAGGGGTGGTTGGCGCAAAGAATTGAGTGGTTCGGCATAGCCTTGAGGCATGATCGCCGAACCGACTCCAACCAAGGCTGCGCCAAGCAGCGCCATGTTGGCGAGCAGTTCAGCGTTTGAGGCGCACCTTGCCGCCGGTAGGGGATACTCGGCGCACACGGTCAAGGCATACCTGACCGACGTCACCGAATTCTTGATCATGTTTGCGGCCGAGGTCACCGATCCGAGCGAGATCACGCTCGAACACCTGCGGGATTGGCTGTGGAGGTTAAGCGAGAGCGGCCTTGCCAAGAGCTCGCTAGCGCGCAAGAGCGCATCGCTCCGCGCCTTTACCGCCTGGCTGCACGAGACCGGGAGAGCCGCTACCGACCCAGGTTTGAGACTGCGCTCGCCGAAGACCAGCCGCACGCTTCCCAAGGTTGTCAGTCGCGAGACCATGGCCGATCTTTTCGCACAACTCGAAGCCGAGGCCACTCTGGATAACCCGCTCGGGATGCAGAATCTGTTGATGGTCGAACTGCTCTATGCGAGCGGTATGCGTGTGAGCGAGCTGGTCGGATTGAACCTCGAAGACCTCGACCTGGATCGAAACATCTTGCGCGTCACTGGCAAGGGCAACAAACAGCGGATGGTGCCCTTCGGCAAGCCGGCTCGAGTGGCCCTCGACCGCTGGCTGCGTGATGGCAGAACGCAGATCGAATCCATCGCATCATCGGCGAGCACGGCGCTGCTCGTGACCTCGCGCGGCAAGCGCGTGGGTGTGCGCCAGGTCTATGCGCTTGTGGCCTCGCTGCTCGACGGAACTCCGACTGGCGTCGCCGGCCCGCATGCGCTTCGTCACTCGGCTGCTACGCACCTCCTCGATGGAGGGGCCGATCTGCGCGCGGTCCAGGAGATCCTCGGGCATGCGTCGCTCGGCACCACCCAGATTTACACGCACGTGAGCATCGATCGCCTTCGTGACGGCTACAAGAGCGCTCACCCACGCGCCTAGGCAAGTCGCATAACCCGGCGGGGACGGAACTAGTTTCAAGAGGCCTAGACGTCGGTCCAGGGGAGCAGCCGGCTCGGGCTTAGTTGACCCATCACCCAAATCGGCGACAGGTAACCGCTCTCGATTCGATAACTGAAGTGAAGGCAGCGCAAATCGGCACAGTGTTGGCGGTAGCTCTGGTCGGCGTCGCAAACCTCGCCAATCGGTTGGCCAACAAGAACCGACGTGCCGGCCGCAGGAGCATCGCAGACCGGTTCTACCTCGAGCAGCGCTCGGCCATCGGTTGTCTTGATGGTTATCAGCTCGCGATTCACGACCTTTCCCGAAAACCAGACAGTCCCGTCGGCGGGCGCTAGCACTTCCTCGCCAAGGCTCACGCGGTAATCGACGCCGCGGTGACCAGCCGAATAGTCGCTTGTCGGCTGCAGATAACTGCGAACGAGTTTCGGCTCGCGAATCGGTGCCTCGACGCGCGGCTGCCATGCCGAAACCTCGGCAAAACCAACCGCTCGCGCCTGCTGAAGGCCCGGCACGAGGGCCAACATCAGGGTCACGGCAACAATTGGGGCGGTGCGTCGAGTGAGTCTAGTCATGCGGCAACTTTGGCTCCGCGAAATGGCGAATGCCAGTGGCAAGCCGCAACCTGTGGATAACCCGCGCTTCCACGGTCGGCATCTGGACTGGAATGCTCCGAATTAGCCCATAAATACGGGCGAAGAGGCTGGTTTTTGCCTGCCCGGCCCTGCTAAACTGAGCGAAGCAGTTTTGGCTGGGCAACCACTCGAAACTGACTTCGCGTGTCGACCCAAGGTTCTGACTCGGTCGTGCAAATCATTCGAACCATCTGATTCATTCAGGTCGAGTGCATTGCGCGTGTCAGATCCTCGACACCAGGTGTGACCGGCAACCGCCGGATCGCAGTCAACCAAATGGCGCCTTCGCGCGCCGAAAAGGAGAACACTGCCATGGCAGTAGTAACCGTTCGCCAGCTGCTTGACGCTGGCGTGCACTTCGGGCACCAGACCCGTCGTTGGAACCCGAAGATGCGTCGCTTCATCTTGACCGACCGCTCGGGCATCTACATCATCGACCTTCAGAAGTCGCTGACCCACATCGACAAGGCATACGACTTCGTCAAGGAGACCGTTGCACACGGCGGCAGCATTCTGTTCGTTGGCACCAAGAAGCAGGCTCAGGAAGCAATCGCTACCGAGGCACAGCGCGTTGGCATGCCATACATCAACGAGCGTTGGCTCGGTGGTCTTCTGACCAACTTCCAGACCATCCAGAAGCGTCTTACCCGCCTCAAGGAGCTCGAGGTTATGGACTTCACTGGCGCGACCAAGACCGGTCTCACCAAGAAGGAACTCCTCATCCTGCGTCGCGAGAAGGACAAGCTTGAGAAGTCACTCGGCGGTATCCGCAACGTGACCAAGACCCCTTCGGCCATCTGGGTTGTCGACACCAACAAGGAGCACCTGGCAATCACCGAGGCTAAGAAGCTCGGCATTCCAGTGATCGGCATCCTTGACACCAACTGTGACCCAGACGAGGTTGCAATCGGTATCCCAGGCAACGACGACGCAATCCGCTCGGTACACCTGCTGACCCGCGTTATCGCAGATGCAGTTGCCGACGGTCTGATCTCGCGTCACGCAAAGCCAGAAGCAGCAGCTGAGCCACTCGCAGAGTGGGAGCGCGAGCTGCTCGAGCAGCACAACGCAGAGGCTCCAGCAGCAGTTGAGGCCCCAGCAGCAGAGGCAGCTCCGGCTGCAGCAGCAGAGTAAGGAAACCAATAAACATGGCTAACTACACCGCACAAGACGTAAAGGCACTCCGCGACAAGTCGGGCGCCGGCATGATGGACTGCAAGAAGGCCCTCGACGAGTCAAACGGCGACGTCGAGAAGGCGCTTGAGTTCCTACGCGTTCAGGGCCTCAAGGGCGTTGCAAAGCGTGAGGGTCGCACCACCAGCAACGGTCTCATCGTTGCACGCACCAACGGTGGCACCGGCTTCCTCATCGAGCTCGCTTGCGAGACCGACTTCGTTGCTAAGGCAGACAAGTTCGTTGCCCTGGCCGACAAGCTTGCCGACGCAATCGTCGCCGCAGACGCTGTTGACCTTGCAACCGCTCTGGCTGCACCTCTGGGCGGCTCGACCGTCGAGGCCGTCATCAACGACGAAGCAGCAATCATGGGCGAGAAGGTAGAACTTCGTCGCGTGGCAGTCGTAAAGGACGCCGGCGTCGACGCTTACCTGCACCGCACCAGCAAGGACCTGCCACCTCAGGTCGGCGTACTCGTTGCCTTCTCGGGCGACGACGCAGCTACCGCACACGACATCGCTGTTCACATCGCAGCGTTCTCGCCGAACTACCTCACCCGTGAGGACGTTCCAGCCGAGACCGTTGAGACTGAGCGTCGCGTCGCCGAGGAGACCGCTCGCAACGAGGGCAAGCCAGAGGCTGCACTCACCAAGATCGTCGAGGGTCGCGTCGTTGGTTTCTACAAGGAGAACGTTCTGGTTGACCAGGACTTCGCCAAGGACACCAAGCAGTCGGTCGCCAAGGTTCTTGAGACCGCTGGCCTCAAGGTTTCGCAGTTCGTACGCTTCCGCGTCGGCGCCTAATCTAGCCAGTGGCCGACAGGCCCAAAAACCTCGCCCGATAGGGCAAAAACAGAGCAAGGCTCGGTCGTTTTGACCGAGCCTTCTTTGTTGCCCAGCCTAGGATAGATGCAGGCGATTACGCCCAAATCATCACCCCAGCGAATGGAGAACATCGTGCCGGAACAGAAGCGTCGAGTCCTGCTAAAGCTGTCGGGTGAGGCATTCGGTGCCGGCAACCTCGGTGTCAACCCAGACGTGGTGGCCGACATCGCTCGCGAGATCGCAAAGGCAGCCCAGGATGTAGAAATCGCCATCGTGGTTGGTGGCGGCAACTTCTTCCGTGGCGCCGAACTGTCGCAGCGCGGCATGGAACGTTCGCGAGCCGACTACATGGGCATGCTGGGCACCGTCATGAATGCCCTCGCGCTACAGGACTTCCTCGAGCAGGCTGGCGTCGACACCCGCGTGCAGTCGGCCATCTCGATGGCCCAGGTCACCGAGGCGTACATTCCGCTGCGTGCGATTCGCCACCTCGAGAAGGGCCGCGTAGTCATCTTTGGCGCTGGCGCTGGCTTGCCATACTTCTCGACCGACACCGTTGCTGCGCAGCGTGCGCTCGAGATCAAGGCCGACGAAGTCCTCGTGGCCAAGAACGGCGTCGACGGCGTCTACACCGCGGATCCTAAGAAGGACGCATCGGCGACCAAGCTCGACACCATCACCTACAAGGACGCACTCGTGCAGGGCCTCAAGGTTGTCGATGCGACCGCGTTCAGCCTCTGCATGGACAACAAGATGCCGATGCGCGTATTCGCGATGCAGGGCAACGGCAACATCGCCGCGGCGCTCAAGGGCGAGAAGATCGGCACCCTGGTCACCGCCTAACAGCGCGGTCTGACCACCAAAAACTTGCTAACGCAAACCATTCACAAACAGGAGAAACCATGATCAGCGAAATTCTGGCAACCGCAACCGACAAGATGGCGAAGGCCGTCGAGGCAACCAAGGAAGACTTCGGCAACGTTCGCTCGGGTCGCGCTAACCCACAGATCTTCCAGAAGGTCATGGTCGACTACTACGGCACCCCGACCCAGCTCGCTCAGCTCGGCGGCATCCAGAACCCTGAGGCACGCACGATCGTGATCAGCCCATACGACAAGTCGGCTCTCGGCGCGATCGAGAAGGCGCTCCGAGAGATGCCAAACCTCGACGCCAACCCGCAGAACGACGGCAACATCATCCGTATCACCCTTCCAGACCTCACCGAGGAGCGCCGCAAGGAGTACGTCAAGCTCGTGCGCACCAAGGCCGAGGACCACCGCGTGGCCGTTCGCAACATCCGCCGCAAGGGCAACGACGACCTCGCGGCTCTGAAGAAGGATGGCCTTGCCGGCGACGACGAGATCGCGCGCGGCGAGAAGGAACTGGACGCGCTCACGAAGCAGCACGTCGACGCAATCGACGAGGCTCTAAAGCGCAAGGAAGCCGAGCTTCTCGAGGTCTAACATGACCGATTCCGCGCAACCGTCGGCCCCGGCCCAGCAAGGGCGCAGCCTGAAGAGTTCCGTCACCGTTGGCATCGTCCTCGGCGTCGTATTCCTGGTCAGCATCCTGATCTACAAGGAACTCTTCATTCTGCTGGCGGCCGTCGCCGCCGGTGCCGGTGCGTGGGAGCTTTCGACCGCGCTAAGAGCGCCGAAATCTAACGGTGAGCAGGGCTGGTATGTGCCGCGCGTGCCGTCGGTAGTCGGCAGCGTCCTGATCATGCCGGCCACATATTTCTGGGGTCCACGAGGGCAGTGGCTGACGGCACTGGCCATTACCGGTGCGCTAATCCTGTGGCGCGTAGTGCACATCCTGTGGGAACGCCGCGAGGCGCCGATGCAGCGCGTGCGTCACACGATGCGCGACCTGGCCGCCGCCACGTTCGTGGTGATGTACCTGCCGCTCATGACCAGCTTCACCATGCTTTTGCTGCGTCGCCCCGAAGACGGTTCGTGGTGGGTTCTAACGCTGGTCGTTACCGTAGCGTTGATTGACACATCCGGCTACCTGGTGGGTCGCAAGCTGGGTCGTCACCAGATGGCACCGGGCGTTAGCCCGAAGAAGTCGATTGAAGGCCTAGCGGCGTCGATCGTGTTCGGCAGCCTGAGCGCGATTACCTTCAACGCCACGCTGCTGCACGGCCCGTGGTGGCTGGGGTTTGTTATCGCAGCGACTCTGCTGCTGACTGCGGTTTTCGGCGACCTCGCCGAGAGCCTGATCAAGCGCGACCTTGGAGTCAAGGACATGTCGTCGCTTCTGCCGGGCCACGGCGGAATCATGGATCGACTCGACTCGATTTTGCCTTCGGCTCTTGCCATGTACGTTATCTCGGCCATCTTCTTTTAGTTAGAACGCATTAGGTATTCATGGAACAGCACACGATCTTCAAGCGGGCTTCGCGCAACAAGTACGGTTACGAGGTCGGACAGGTAGAGGGCTTCATCGAACTCGCGCGCCGCCAGTTTGCCGACCCAAAGTTGACGCTAGTGAGCGCGGCTCAGGTTCGCCAAAACGAGTTTGATCTGGCCAAGGGTGGCTACGACGTTGCTGATGTCGACGCGGGCATCGACCGATTGGAAGACGTCTTTGCCAAGCGCGAACTGGCCCGGCAGCGCGTTCAGCTAGGCGATTACATGATGCGCTCGCGTCTCGAGCGATTCGTAGCGACGCTTCGGGGCCGCCTCGACCTGAAGCCCGGGCATCGATTCACGCACCGCACCTGGTTGCTGCGCGGTTACAGCCGTCGCGAGGTGGACGCGTTCTGCGCGCTGGTGGCCAGCCACCTTGAGACCGGTGAATCAATGTCGGTGCAGGATGTTAGAACTACTGTGTTCAAAGCCAAGCGTGGCGGGTATGCCGAGAACGAGGTCGATGCCTTCATCGATCGTGTTGTCGAGGTGCTTCAACTCGAGCGCGCGCTGGCCTAGATACCAGGCAACAGCTCATCACGGGGGACTAAATGGATTTCAGCTTCAAACTCGGCAAGTTCGCTGCTGCGGCGGGCATCGCGCTGGCGCTAGTGGGTGGTTCGGTTGCGGCCAACGCCGTCGATGCGACCCCGACGCCCAGTGCAACGGCAAGCCCCGAACCGATGGCCACTATCTTTGCCGAACCGATCTCGGCCCCGGTCGTAATCGCAGCTCCTCCCGTCAAGGCTGGCAAGGTTTCACCGGTAATCGCGGTGCTAAACAAGCTGGCGGTCAAGGGCCGCGCACCAAAGACCGGCTACGACCGTGATCTGTTTGGCGACGGCTGGGGAAATCTGGGCGGCTGCGACCTGCGCAACTACGTCCTGAAGCGCGACCTAACCAAGATCACTTGGCGCGCGGGCGAAAACTGCATCGTGGCTACAGGCGTCCTGAAAGACCCATACACGGCCAAGACGATCAACTTCACGCGTGGCGTGAGTACCTCGTTGAAGGTTCAGATTGACCACGTCGTTGCCGTGAGCGATGCCTGGCAGAAAGGCGCCCAGCAGTGGAGCGCCACCAAGCGTGTGCAGTTCTACAACGATCCGCTGAACCTGCTTGCCGTCGACGGCCCGACCAACTCGGCCAAGGGCGACAGCGATGCAGCAAGCTGGTTGCCACCAAACAAGAGTTACCGCTGCGCATACGTGGCCCGACAGGTGGCAGTCAAGAGCAAGTACGGCCTGTGGGTGACCAGCGCCGAGAAGTCGGCGATAGCCGGCATCCTGGCAGCCTGCCCAACTCAGCAACTGCCTCGCTAAACGCCCCTCGGGTAAACTTGGAAGTCGCACAGGCGAGCGGCTAAGAACCCTCGCTCGGCAGCGTCGCGGCGACTTCGCGGCACCGCCACACGAAAGGGCACCCGATGGGCAGACACGAAGCGGATAAGCCGCGCCTGTCTGCTCGCCTGGCCGGTTGGATCGATGCCAAGCTCGAGCACACTCGTTTCCGCCGCCCAAGCCTGCCACGCATCCCGGAACACGCTATACGCCCGGTGTGGTCGTTCTTTTTCACTGTCTGCATGACTTTGGTCTCGATTGTCGATCCGTATTCGGGAACCATGTTTCGCGCTGGTGCAGCCGGCTTCTATTTCGTCGAGTCAGAAGACCCGACGGCGACCTACGGCTACTCGAGCACCCAGACCATCAGCTTTGAGCGTGGCGGCTACAGCGTCGTCACCGGCCAAGATGCAGCAATCTTCGTTGAGCAGGCTGCGGCACCAGACCCGGGCACGGCGAAGGCATACGCGTTTGATTTGCTGCAGAAGAGTGGCTACGGCACCGATCAGTACTCTTGCCTGGTCAAGCTGTGGGAGCGCGAGTCGAACTGGCGCGTAAACGCATACAACAAGTCTTCGGGTGCCTACGGAATCCCACAGGCACTGCCTGGCACCAAGATGAGCACCGAGGGAGGCGACTGGATGACCAATCCAGAGACCCAGGTGCGTTGGGGCGTCAATTACATCAAGGCCCGCTACGGTACGCCGTGTGGCGCTCTGGCCCACTCGAACAAAAAGGGCTGGTACTAGTGGGACGCACGCCAAAGCCGCGTCGCGCCGCCAATAAATGGGCCGCGGAGCACATTCCGTTGGATATGGATCGCGTACGTACCGGTCGCGCCCGCACCGAGATCAAGCGCGGGGTCGAGTACACCGTTCAGCCCACTGCAGGTGCGAATGCCGAAGATGACAAGACCTGGGTATGCCCGCACTGCAACCTACAAATCGCCAAGGGTGTAGCGCACACCGTGGCTTGGGACACCGTCCGCGGAGTCGAGACTCGTCGCCACTTTCACAACGCCTGTTGGGCATCGTTTCAGGGGCCACTGCTGTGAGTGAGCCAATCGAAATTCGCAGCGACGTTCAGCTGCCAGCAACGCGCGAAGAGATAACGCTGCAGACCGCCGATGGCCTAACCCTGGTCGGTGAGTTAGCCATGCCGGTTGGGGGAGCACCGGTGGCAACTCTGGTTACGCTGCACCCGCTGCCGACCCACGGCGGATTCATGGACAGCCACATCCTGCGAAAGGCGGCTAACCGACTACCAGCGTTGGCAAACGTAGCGGTACTGCGCTTCAATACGCGCGGCACAGAGTCTCCGCGTGGCCGCAGCGAAGGGGTTTTTGGTGAGGGCGTCACCGAGCAGCACGATGTCGAAGCAGCGATGCGGTTCGTCGCAGAGCGCGGCTTGCCGAACCCATGGCTGGTCGGCTGGTCGTTCGGCACCGAACTGGCGCTCAAGTACGGTGTAGACAAGGCGGTGCGTGGCGCGATCCTGTTGAGCCCACCGCTGCACCGAGCCAACGACGAAGACCTAGCCCGGTGGGTGACCAGCGACAAGACTCTGGTCGCATTGGTTCCAGAGCACGACGACTACCTGCAGCCGGATGCGGCTCGCGAGCGCTTCGCACTTATCCCACACATCGAGATCATCGGTGTCGATGGAGCCAAGCACCTGTGGGTTGGCGAAGCTTCAACCACACGCGTTCTAAACGAAATCGTGAGGCAGGTTGCGCCTGGCGCATACCCATTGCCGACTCAATGGTCCAGTTAGGCCTACGCATCTATAGTTTTGTTCAGAGTCGCAAATTCGCATCGGGGGGAGCAACCATGACTGAACGCAACACTGACAGTCCGTCGCGTAGTCAGCGGAGCAAGCTAAATGGCGGTCAAAAATTCGGCATTGGATGCGGCGCCTTATCACTGGCCGTGCCGCTAATTCTTTGGATTTCCTTGTTCAGTGCCACGGCACCCGCTGGATCGGGGTGTGCCGAATGTGCGCTGGGTTGGTACGCCGTTTTCTCTGGTTGGCTAGCCGTTCCAGCGCTAATCGTGGCCTTACTGATATTCATAATTTCCTCGGCTGTGGGGAAGTCCAAGTCAAAGATCTATTCTGCGGAATCGGCTGGTCTTCGTGAGGAAACTGGTTTGGGCGACGACGCCAAAGACGAAACCTGCGATTAACTCAGCAAGCTGAGGGCTGCTAGCGAGCATCCTGGCGAGGCACAACTACCTGGCGCAGAATCAGCATCACCGACGCTGCGACCGGAATGGCCACAAGCGCACCGAGCACGCCGAGCAGGGTTCCACCGGCTAGAGCAGCAACCACAACCACGGCACCAGGCACTGCAACTGCCTTGCTCATCACTCGAGGGCTGATCAGGTAGGCCTCTACCTGCATGTAGATCAGGTAGTAGATGCCGACGATGATGGCGGTGGTTGGCGACATGGTTAGCGCGATGATGGTTACGATTGCCGAGCCAGAGAGCGTTCCGACTAGCGGAATCAGGCTCAGCAGGAACGTCATGAACGCGAGTACTAGCGCGAACTTGAAGCCGAGCACCGTGAGCAGAATGAACGTCAGCACGCCGTTGCACATCGCGATGAAGACCTGGCCGATCACATAGCGACCAACCGAGTCGGCAACCTGCTCGGCAATGCTCTCAAACTGGTCGCGGCTGGTCGCAGGCACGAGCGAGTAGACCCACTGCTTGAAGCGCTTGAGCGATGCCATGAAGTAGATGGCCAGGATCACGATGATCACGCCGCCGAAGAAGCCATTGACGATGCTGATGCCGACCTGAACCACGCCACCAAACATCGATGGCCAGTTGGCCGAGTTGCCGATGAACTCGCCGGCGTGCGTGATCGCATCGCCGATTGCGCCGTCAAAGCGCTTGTCGAGGCTAACGACGATTGGCTCGTGCACCAGCCCGTTGAGGTCCTGTGGCGCCTGGGCTAGAAACTGGCCGGCCTGACGCAGCACCTGCGGAATAAAACTCGAAACCAAGATCGCGATTACGCCGATGAAACCAAGCAGAACGGCGGTGATGGCGAGTGGTCGCTTGAGGCCTAGGCGCTCGAGCTTGCTGACGATCGGGTCGAGGCCCAGCGCGATGAAGATCGCGGCAAACACATACGTGATGATGTTGGCAATCGAAACGAACATGCCACCAATGACTAGTGCGGCCAGAACGCCCAGCCCGCCCAACAGGCCAACCTGAAACGGGTTACTTATCTTTAGGTTGCTCTGTGCCATGGCTGCCCCTGCCTATTAGTTGGAGTCGATTACAAACTGGATGCGGTCCATGACCGTGCGCAGGTTCTTGATGTAGACCTTGATGGCGTCTCGCTCGACGGCCAGTTTCTGCAGGCGGTCCTCTGCGGTGTGAACCGCTGCGTTGGCCTTCTCCTGGGCATCCTTGATGATGGCTCGCGCCTCGGCGTCGGCGGCCGCGATCGTGCCGTCTGCCTTGTTGCGAGCCTCGTCGGTGGTCTTCTTGGTGATCGACTTGGCGGCGGCCTCGAGCGTTTCTGCCTCAAGGCGCGCGGCGTTGGCGCGGGTGAGAGCGTTCGAGAGGTTGGCGTTGGCTTCGTCGAGGTACTTCTGGGTTAGAGCGACGGCTTCCTGGTGCTTTGCCAAGTATTCGGCTTCAGCCTCGGCACGACGAGCAGTGAGCTCGAGCTCCAGGTCGATTCGAGCCTCTTCGGTGAGCAGCTCACGTGCGCGCTCCCAGTCGATCTCTCGGCCGCGCTGGCGCTCGGCAATCAGCTTCTTCTCGGCGAGGTCGCGTTCGGTTTTGGCGCGCAGCAACTCGGTCTCGCGCTTTGCTGTCGCACGCAGGCGGGCTGCCTCGGTTGCCACGGCACCGCGGGTCGCCGATGCCTCGCGCTCGGCGGCGGCGATCAGCTCTGCGGCGCGTGCATTGGCTTCCTCGAGCGTCAGCTCGTAGTCAGACTTAGCCGAGCCGATGATTCGATCCGCGCGGCGCTGTGCCTCGGCGACAAGGGCGTCGTAGTAGCCCTTTGCCTGGCCGCGCTGTTCATCAAGCTCGACGGCAAGGTTCTTGCGAATGCGGTCGCGCTCCTGCTCGGCGTCCTGAATTAGACGCTTAGCCTGCTCCTCTGCGGTCGAGAGGATTAGCGCTGCCTTTGCGCCCACACCGGCATAGGTTGGTTCGCCGACCTCGCTGATGGTCTGCTGGGCCTCTAGCAGGCGGTTGTTGGTGTCGCGGAGTTCGGCAGCGAGCTGGGCGTTCTGGCCCGAAAGCTGCAGAATCTCGCGACGCAGGTCGCGCAGCGCGTCGTCGACGCCAGCCCGGTCATAGCCCCTCACGACGAGGGGAAACTCGGTCTCTTCAGCTGCCAAAACGCTGCTCCTAGGCCACTTCGATAAACTTGATGCACAGACAAATCGTCTTCGCCAAGTTTAGTCTTTGGCCGTCTGTGACCGACCTAGCCCGAGGATGTCTATGCGCTTTTTGATTGCCGCAGTGCTCTTCGTGGGCTCGCTGGTCACCTCGCTGCTCGGTATCGGTGACCGCACCATCTGGGCACCACCAGCCGATCACCACGTGTCGCTGACGCTCACGTCGAATGCGCCTTACGTGATCGTGCCGGCAAGCGTTCTCGCCCAGCACACGGGCAAGCCAGTCATAACGGTCAAGTCGAAGAACCCGACTTCACCCGTGTTTCTCTCCTACGGCCGAGAATCCGACATCAGGGCCTGGCTGGGCTCGGCACACTACGTCGAGTTGCAGGCCGACAAGACAGCGGCAGGCGTCGCGACCGTGAAGCAAGGCCTTGACCGCATCGGCATCCGTGGAGTTAGCCCAATCGGCAGCGACCTCTGGGTTGATTCCAGAAGCGGCAACGGACTTGTCGAAATTCAGACGGATGGCCAGGTCGCAACCGCAGCGCTAATCTCAAGCGACGGCGTTCTGCCGACGCCAACCGAACTCAAGTTCGTGTGGGGAATCAAGCACGATCTCACTTACTCAAACACGATGCTCTACATCGGTGGCGGGCTGCTGATCGGCTCAATCACGATGTTCATCGTCGCCTCGCGGCACAAGCGCGTGAAGCGTGGTCCACGTCGGCGCACGCCAAAGCCACCGCGCGCTAAGCGCATCCGCGTTAAGGCAAACAAGGAACTCACCAAGGGGCGCGGACGCCGCTCTTCGCGCCGAAACCCGCTTGGCAAGGTGTCGGTTCGTCTGGCCGCTGTTCCGCTCGTGCTGGTGACCAGTGCCGCGCTTACCGGCTGCTCACTTCAGTGGCCGGGTGTGACCAGCGCCACGGATCCGAGCGCCAGCCCCGCCGTGACCTCGAGCGCCAACACGCCTTCGCCGGCTGTCGTAACACGCACCCAACTCGAGCGCATCATCAAGGATGTCTCGACGGTTGCCGCGAACGGTGACAAGGCGAACAACCGCGCCTTGATTTCATCGCGATTCGCTGGGCCGGCGATGCAGATTCGCGCCGTGAACTACGCCCTTCGCAAGAAGTCGAGCAGGGTTGACGCGCTGCAGCCGATCGCGCCACGCACTGTGACGTTCAGCTTGCCGGCCGCGACAGATGTCTGGCCGCGCACGATCATGGCCGTCACCGACGAGCCTGGGCAGGCAGTGCCGCCGCAGATGCTCGTGCTTCAGCAGGCAAGTCCGCGCGAAAACTATAAGGTTTGGTACGTTTCGCGACTGTTGCCAGGCGTCAAGATTCCCGCCACGCCGACCGAAACCGTTGGAGCGATTCCGGTTGACGCCAAGAGCGTGTTCATCAAGCTCGCGCCAAATCAACTTGCGGCTGCGTTCGGCGATGTGATCAATAAGGGCAAGGCCAGCCTAAGTGCGGGCCTGTTCGACCTGACCAGCCCGTTCTACACACAGGTTTCGAACGATCAGAAGGCTCAGGTCGAGACCCTCACCAACGCCAAGGTCACCTTCAAGCACAGCCTCGGCGAACCTAACGTCCTGGCCTTGGCAACAGCTGATGCGGGTGCACTCGTTGCGACATACATGCATGAC
>JACCDJ010221155.1_pt1 | contig 18890 bp, 16 predicted proteins | sample 7444481 | NCBI WGS metagenome assembly JACCDJ01 (sample SAMN15323435, study PRJNA562643) | freshwater metagenome | isolation source: river surface water | place: USA:Blue River Watershed | collected 2017-08-15 | reverse complement strand
ACCTTAGACTCCACCCTGCGCCTTCGGGGCGTAGCGTAGTGGCTAGCGCGCCTGCTTTGGGAGCAGGAGATCGGGAGTTCGAATCTCCCCGCCCCGACCAGTATTACCTTGATGTTTGAAGTTAAGCCATTAACTCCAAGCAACTGCAACTAACTGCAATCAACAGGAGTAACTTGTGAAGAGCACTGTAGAGACACTTTCACCAACACGTGTAAAGCTTGATGTCGAAGTTACTTTTGAGGAACTCAGCCCATACATCGCTGACTCATACAAGAAGCTTGCATCACAGATCAACGTTCCAGGTTTCCGTAAGGGCAAAGTGCCTGCAGCGATGATCGAGCAGCGCGTGGGTCGTGCTGCAGTTCTTGATGAGGCAATCAACTCAGCACTTCCTGAGTTCTATGCTCAGGCAGCTCGCGAGAACTCACTTCTCGTTATTGGTCGCCCAGTTGTCGACATTAAGGAATTTAACGATAACGAGAAGCTGAACTTCACAGTCGAGGTCAGCATCCGTCCAGAGGTCACACTTCCTGATTTCTCAAAGATCACTGTCACAGTTGATAACGCTGAGGTGAAGGATTCAGATCTCGATGAGCAGATCGATGAACTCCGCGCTCGCTTCGGAACACTCCACACTGTAGAGCGTGCAACAAAGTCAGGTGACTTTGTCACTGTTGATCTGACAGCACGCATCGATGGCGCAGAAGTTGATGGCGGCAAGGCAAATGACATCTCATACGAAGTCGGTTCAAACCGCATGATTGATGGCCTTGATGAAGCACTCCTCGGCATGAGCGCAGGAGATACAAAGACATTTACTACACAGCTCGTTGGTCAAAAGGATGATGAGAAGGGTGATGTTGAGATTGCACTCAAGGTTGTTAAAGAGCGCGAGCTTCCACCAGTCGATGATGCATTCGCAAAGCTTGCATCTGAGTTCGACACAATCGCAGAGCTCAAGGCAGATTTCACAGAGCGCCTCACACGTTTGAAGAAGCTCGAGCAGGGTGCGCAGGCACGCGATCTTCTCGTCGAGAAGCTCCTTGCAGATCTCACAATCGAAGTTCCTGATGATCTCGTTCTTGAAGAGGTGAATTCACACCTCGAAGGAGAAGGTCGCCTTGAAGATGAGACTCATCGCGCAGAAGTTGATAAGGAAGTCCGCGACTCAATTAAGTCTGAGTTCCTCCTTGATTCACTCGTAAAGGCCGAAGAAGTTCAGATCACTGAAATTGAATTGACTGAGTACTTGGTCCGCATGTCACAGCGTTACGGAATGGGTCCAGAGCAATTTGCTCAGGAACTCCAGAAGGCTGGACAGATCACACAGGTCATCGCAGAGGTCACACGTGCAAAGGCACTTGCATCAGTTCTCTCACGCATCTCAGTCGTCGATAAATCTGGCGCTAAGGTCGAGCTTGAAGAGCTTCGCACACCAGCTGCGGCTAAGGCCGAAGCTGCAGCTGAGTAATCACAGCTCTTTAGCCGTAAGCGAACATCGCCCGATTTCGGGTCAATTTCACCAATTTGGGAAGCAATTTCGCGCTGCCATTGTTAAGGTCACTACATGCATTTAGCGGAAGGAAGTACCGTGGATTTCATTAACCCACAGAATAAGTCAGTTGGAGATACTCCACTTGGATTAGGCGATCAGATTTATAGCCGCCTTCTCCGCGAGCGAATCGTCTTCCTCGCAGGTGAAGTTCGTGACGAGATGGCAAACGCAATCTGCGCACAGCTCCTCCTTCTCGCAGCAGAGGATTCCGAAAAGGATATCTACCTCTACATCAACTCTCCAGGCGGATCAGTCACAGCTGGTCTAGCTATCTACGACACTATGCATTACATCAAGAATGATGTTGCAACAGTTGCTATGGGAATGGCTGCATCAATGGGTCAGTTCCTTCTCACAGCAGGTGCACCAGGAAAGCGTTATGCAACTCCTAATGCGCGCATCTTGATGCACCAACCACTCGGTGGAATCGGTGGAACAGCAACAGATATTCGTATTCAGGCAGAGCAGATGGCAATCACAAAGCAGACTTTGTCAGAGCTCAATGCAAAGCACACAGGTCAGCCTCTCGAGAAAATTCTTGCAGATTCAGATCGCGACAATTGGTTCAATGCCAAAGATGCTCTTGCTTATGGATTTATTGATCACATTGCAACAAACGACATTGCGGGAGGTAAGAAGTAATGAAGCACATTCAAGAGATTACAAACCGCTACGTTCTTCCAACGATTGAAGAGAAGACTGCTTACGGTACAAAGCACCTCGACCCATATACAAAGCTCTTTCAAGAGCGCATCATCTTTTTGGGTCAAGGAATCGATGACACCGTTGCAAACGATGTGATGGCCCAGCTGCTTACACTTGAGTCAATGGATCCAGATCGCGATATCTCGATCTACATTAACTCACCAGGTGGATCATTTACAGCCCTCACAGCAATTTATGACACGATGCAATTTGTTCGCCCTGATATCCAGACAATTTGTTTAGGTCAGGCGGCATCTGCTGCAGCGATCATTCTCGCTGGTGGAACCAAGGGCAAGCGATACGCTCTTGAGCATTCACGTATTTTGATTCACCAGCCTTCATCTGAAGGTGGCGGACAGGCATCAGATATCGAGATCCAGGCACGCGAGATCATGCGTATGCGTGGCCTTCTAGAGTCCATGTTGTCAAAGCACTCTAATCGTTCAGTCGAGCAGATTGCCCAAGATATTGAACGCGACAAGATTCTCACCGCTGCTGAGGCAGTTGAGTACGGATTAATTGATAAGGTCATGGCTTCACGAAAGGCTAAGCCTTCCGCATAAGAGTTATTTAGAAGGAGCCGGTTGCGATGATCAAGAAGTACTTCGCACCCGGCTCTCTCTTTTCCTATAAGGATTATCGAAACTACTTTATCTCCGGCTTAATCTTTGTTATCGGCTCCTCTGCCTTTCCAATCGCATTAGCAGTAAGCGTTCTCGATAACGGGGGAGATGCAAGTGATCTTGGATTAATCCTGGCAGCCCGTTTGCTCTCTGGAACGCTTTTGATGCTAGTGGGCGGGGTGTGGGCAGATCGACTTCCACGTAAGTGGATCATGATCTCCTCGGATACTTTCCGCGCTTTGATTGCACTCTTCCTCGTTGTTTTTTCAGCAAATAATCTGCCGCTCTGGTCTATCGGCTTACTTGTATTTCTTATGGGTGCAGGCGATGCATTTGGTGCACCCGCTGGCACTGCGATTGTGCCGAGCTTGCTTCCAGATCATCTCTTGCCAGCTGGAAATGTGGCCAAAGGTATCGTCGGCAAACTCGGAACTATCGTCGGCCCTGGAGTGGGAGGAATATCTGTTGCCGCCTTTGGCGCAGATCTCACATTCGCAGTCACTGCCGCCGCTTTCCTTGTTGCAACCTCCATGCTGCTTGGAATCAAGGAACCTCCCCGTCAAGAAATTCTGGAAGATAAACCGACCTTCCTCTTTGAGTTGCGTGAAGGACTCAAGCTCGTCTGGGAGATTAAGTGGATCGCAGCATCTATTGCGATGGCGACCTTTCAGTTGATGGTTATTGTTGCTGCAGAGACAGTCTTACTGCCAGTAATCACACGTCGAGAATTTGGTACGGACTCAGTCTTTGCAATATCTGCAGCGGCATTTAGTTTGGGTGGGGTCATAAGCGCTGTTGTTGCAATCAAGATAAAGACTTCCCGCCCTGGACTGCTTGCAATCTCGATGTGGTCTCTCTTTGCAGCAGCTCCACTTGCTCTGGCATTTCCTATCAACCCACAGTTTGTGATCTTCGGTTACTTCATCGCCGGCCTTTCTATCGGTGGATGGGAGGCATATTGGGTCACGGCAGTGCAGCGAGAAGTGCCGCAGGATATGCAAGGTCGTGTCTTTAGTATCGACATGGTCGGATCTGGCGGATTGATGCCTATAGGCATGGCACTCGTTGGTCCCGCTGTCGCTTTATTTGGCGAGAAATCCTTCCTGCTGGGGGCAATCATCTTCCATGTGATTATTTGTTATCTCGTACTTCTTGTACCTGGAGTCAAAGAGTTAAGAGATCCTCGACGCAACGAGAGCAATTCGCCTGAGAGCGAACAAAGTCAGGCTTAATTCAGCCCACATAAGGCGCACCTAAAAACTATATTTACCCCCATGTCCACACGTATTGGCGAGGCAAACGACCTCTTGAAGTGTTCCTTCTGCGGCAAAACCCAGAAGCAAGTAAAGAAGCTCATTGCAGGTCCAGGTGTTTATATCTGTGACGAGTGCATTGAACTCTGCAACGAAATCATTGTTGAAGAACTCTCTGAACAAACTTCACTTGGCCTCTCAGATCTTCCAAAGCCACAAGCAATCTACGAATTCCTAGATCAATATGTCATCGGACAAGAACGCGCAAAGAAGTCACTCTCTGTCGCTGTTTACAACCATTACAAGCGAGTTCAATCAGGTGCATCACGCGGTGAAGATGGAATCGAACTTGCTAAGTCAAATATTCTTTTGCTTGGTCCAACAGGTTGCGGCAAGACACTGATGGCTCAGACACTTGCTCGCATGCTCAATGTTCCATTTGCGATTGCCGATGCGACCGCACTGACTGAAGCTGGATATGTCGGTGAGGATGTCGAAAACATTCTTCTCAAGCTTTTGCAGGCGGCAGATTACGATGTGAAGAAAGCTGAAACCGGAATCATCTACATCGATGAGATTGATAAGGTTGCTCGTAAAGCAGAGAACCCATCCATCACTCGTGATGTGTCAGGTGAAGGCGTGCAGCAAGCACTCCTTAAAATTATTGAAGGAACTGTTGCATCTGTGCCACCACAGGGTGGACGTAAGCACCCACATCAGGAATTCATTCAGATCGATACGACAAATGTCCTCTTTATTGTCGGTGGAGCTTTTGCGGGCCTTGAAAAGATTATCGAGGCACGTAGTGGTTCATCAGGGGTTGGTTTCAATGCAGAGATTTCTCCTGCATCTGAAAAGAATACAAAGGACATTTTCGCCGGCGTCATGCCTGAAGATCTTCTCAAGTTTGGAATGATTCCTGAATTCATTGGTCGCCTCCCAGTTCTTACAAGCGTGGAGAACCTCGATAAGCCTGCATTGATGCAGATCCTTACAGAGCCAAAGAACGCACTTGTAAAGCAATATCAGAAGCTCTTTAACCTCGACGATGTTGATCTTGAATTCACCTCTGATGCCCTTGATGCAATTGCAGATCTCGCACTTGCACGCGGAACCGGTGCACGTGGACTTCGCGCCATCATGGAGTCAATCCTGCTCGGCGTTATGTATGAAGTTCCTAGCCGAAGCGATATCGCAAAGGTGATAATCGAGAAGGAGTGCATCACCACAGGGGCTTCTGCCACTTTGGTTGAGCGAGTAGGAGATCTTCCAAAGCGCTCACCGCGACGCGATAAGAGCTCTGAGGAAAAAAGCGCCGCTAGTTAATCCCGCTAGACTGCCCTCCATGACGAAGCGCGAACTCGCTCCATCCTTTGTGCCGGCCGACATTGAGCCACGCCTCTATCAGCACTGGGTAGATTCTGGATACTTCACTGCAGATTCCTCATCACATAAAGAACCATTCACAATCGTTATTCCTCCACCTAACGTAACTGGCAATCTGCATATCGGCCATGCACTCGATCAGACACTTCAAGATTGCTTAACTCGCATGAAGCGCATGCAAGGTTATGAAGCTCTCTGGTTACCAGGAATGGATCACGCAGGTATTGCCACACAGAATGTTGTGGAGAAGCAGTTAGCGGCTCGCGGTCTTACACGTCACGATCTTGGTCGTGAAGAGTTTGTAAAGAAAGTTTGGGAGTGGAAGGCCGAATCTGGAGGACAGATTCTCGGTCAGATGAAGCGCCTTGGCGATTCTGTTGATTGGTCTCGCGAAGCATTCACAATGGATGCAAATCTTTCTCAAGCAGTTCTAACAATCTTTAAGAAACTCTACGATGCAGATTTGATCTATCGCGCAGAGCGCATCATCAACTGGTGTCCACGTTGCCTTACTGCTCTTTCAGACATTGAGGTTGAGCACAGCGATGATGAAGGTGAGCTTGTATCAATCAAGTACGGCTCTGGCGATTCTGAGATCATCGTTGCAACAACTCGCGCAGAGACAATGCTTGGAGATACTGCAGTCGCAGTTCATCCAGACGACGAGCGTTATGCACACATGATTGGCAAGAACGTGCTAGTACCTCTCATCGATCGGGAGATCCCTGTGGTTGCTGATGAGCATGTAGACCCTGCCTTCGGAACTGGTGCGGTAAAGGTAACTCCTGCCCACGATCCCAACGACTTTGAGATTGGCCTACGACACAACCTTGCAAACCTGGTCATCCTCGATGCAGATGCGAAGGTTGTAAATACAAATAGCGCATTCGATGGTTTGGATCGTTTTGAGGCACGTAAGGCGGTAGTTGAAGCTCTTCGCGCAGAAGGTCGCATTGTTGCCGAAAAGCGTCCATATATCCATGCAGTCGGACACTGTTCACGTTGCGATACAACTGTCGAGCCACGTCTTTCAAAGCAGTGGTTTGTAAAGGTTGCACCCCTTGCAAAGGCAGCAGGTGATGCGGTTCGCGATGGTCGTGTCAAAATCGAACCTGAAGAACTTGCTCCACGTTACTTCGAGTGGGTCGACAATATGCATGACTGGTGTATCTCTCGCCAGTTGTGGTGGGGACATCGAATCCCTGTTTGGTATGGCCCTAACGGTGAAGTCATTGTTGTTGGCCCTGGTGAAAGCGCGCCAGAAGGTTACGAACAAGATCCCGATGTGCTCGATACATGGTTCTCATCTGCACTCTGGCCATTCTCAACTCTCGGTTGGCCAAATAACACTGAAGACCTCAAGAAGTTCTATCCCACAAGTGTTCTCGTTACTGGATATGACATCTTGTTCTTTTGGGTTGCTCGCATGATGCTCTTTGGTCTATTTGCAATGGATGGAGTTCCTCCATTTGGCACGATTGTTCTTCACGGGCTTGTGCGCGATCAATTTGGTAAGAAGATGTCTAAATCCAAGGGCAATGTTGTCGATCCACTTGAATTCATCGACAAGTACGGAGCCGATGCTCTGCGCTTCACACTTGCTCGCGGTTCTAACCCGGGTAAAGATCAAGCATTAGCTGAAGATTGGATTGCAGGTTCTCGCAACTTTGCAACCAAGCTCTGGAACGCAACTCGTTTTGCAATGATGAATGGCGCAACTGTTGAAGGCCCACTACCTGCTACAGCTGACCTCAATCATATTGATCAGTGGATTCTCTCTCGCTTAGCTGAGACTACAGCTGAGTACAACACTCTGCTCGAGTCATACGAGTTTGCACGGGCAAGCGAAGTGATCTATCACTTTGCATGGGATGACCTGTGTGACTGGTACCTCGAACTATCGAAGGAGACATTCGCATCAGGTGACGCTGCATCAACGCAGCGTGTACTTGGCCATGTACTTGATCAGCTCTTCCGTCTATTGCACCCAGTAATGCCATTTATTACAGAGGAGCTCTGGACGACCTTTACGGGTGGCCAGACCCTCATGAACGCGCAGTGGCCTGTGGCAGATACTTCTCATCTTGATAATAGCGCTGAAGCTGTAGTTACACAGTTGCAAGCTGTAATTACAGAGGTGCGACGCTTCCGCAACGATCAGGGAATCAAACCAAGTCAAAAGATTCCTGGTCGATTTGTTGCACCAAGCGATGTGGCGCGGTACTCATCGGCGATGGCATTTCTGCTCAAGCTTGAAACCAAAGATTTCACACCAAGTGCATCTGTTGAAATTGGTGCCATTAAATGTGAGCTCGATTTATCTGGTGCAGTCGATGTTGTTGCAGAGCGTGCACGTCTTGAGAAAGATTTAGCAGCGGCAAAGAAAGATCTTGCAACCGCTGAAGTCAAACTTAACAACGAAGGCTTCATGGCTAAAGCACCAGAGAGTGTTGTAATTGAAATTCGTGAACGCCAGGCTGCAACCACTGCAGATATAGAGCGAATCACTGCGCAGTTGGCAGCCCTCAAATAATGAGTGCAATTACACCGGATGATCAAGAGCGCATCGATGCAATTGAGCAAGCACTTCTTAAGCGCTGGCCAGAGACTCGGATTGCGCCGACTCTCGATCGCATTGCAGCTCTAGTCGATATTCTTGGCTCTCCACAACTGACTTATCCAACAATTCATGTGGGAGGAACAAACGGCAAGACGACGACCTCTCGAATGATTGATTCTCTTCTCTTTGAGATGGGTCTTCGCACTGGCCGATTCACATCGCCTCATCTTGAGAGCTACCGTGAACGTATTGCAATAAATGGTCAGCCAATTGACCCTAAGGCGCTTATCTTCTCTTATAACGATATTGCCGCATATCTCGACTTCATGGATACCAAATTCGAGACACCCATCTCCTTCTTTGAAGCGATTACAGCTCTTGCATTTGCAGCATTTGCCGAGCACCCAATTGATGTAGGTGTCATTGAAGTTGGCATGGGCGGTGAATGGGATGCAACGAATGTTATTGATGCAGATGTCTCTGTCATCATGCCCGTTGCCCTAGATCATATGGAGTACTTGGGTTCTACAGTTGCAGAGATTGCCAGGACAAAGGCAGGAATCATTAAAGAGGGCGGTTTTATTGTTCTTGCCCAGCAAGAGCCAGAGGCAGCTGTTGAACTTCTTAAGAAGGCTGCTGCTGTTGGCGCAGATGTTGCTCGCGAAGGCCTCGAGTACGAAATCGAAAGCCGTACCATCGCAGTCGGTGGGCAGTTGCTAACGATTCGAACTCCAAAGGATCGCTACGAAGATATTTTCATTCCTTTACACGGAAAGCATCAGGCTTCAAATGCTGCGGCCGCCCTGGTTGCCGTCGAGGCTTTCTTCGGGGATCAAGAGCTTGATTATGAAGCGGTGTTGGCAGGATTCAACAATGTTGCATCCCCAGGTCGTTGCGAAGTTCTGCACCGTGATCCAACAATCATTATCGATGCAGCTCATAATCCCCATGGTGCTCGAGCCATAACCGAGACTATTCAAAACGAATTCACCTTCGATGAGATCATCGGCATTTTTGCAGCCATGGGGGATAAGGATGTTGAAGGCGCTCTGACCGAGCTCGAGAAAGTGATGGACTCGGTAATTGTGACGACAAATTCTTCTCCTCGAGCAATGCCTCTAGCTGAACTAGAGAAGATTGCAACCAAGATTTTCGGTGGAGATCGAGTTTTCTCATCTGACTCTCTTGAGGCAGCAATCGATAAGGCAATCAAAGATGCGGTACGCCCACTGAGCGAAGATTCAATTGCAGTTTTAATTACAGGCTCTGTCGTAACTGTAGGCGAAGCACGCACAATCGTTCGTAAACGATATGTGAAAGAGGGTGCATAGTGAGAGTTCTTGGCTCCTCAGTTCTTGTCATGGAATTCTTTGTGATGGGCTTTGCAATTCTTCTGGCACAAGATGAGTCTTCGATGGCGATCACATATGGAATCATCATCGCCCTTCTCGCCCTTCTCGCTCCTGGAACTCTGAAGAAGCGGTGGGGTTGGATCTTCTCCTCAATTCTTCAACTTTTTATCATCGCTTATGCGGTGGTGGTCCCCTCCATGCTCTTTATTGGCCTCCTCTTTGCCGGCCTCTGGGTGGCAGCCATCGTTATTGGGCGAAAGGGTGAGGCCGCTCGTGCAGCATTTCTCGCTCAGGACCGTGTCGCTGGGGAGTCCTAAGGGCTAATAGAATGCGCGGGTGAGTACTTCAGAAAAGACACTTGTCCTCGTTAAGCCCGATGGCGTAGCTCGTGGTTTGGTCGGCGAAATCATCGCTCGTATCGAACGCAAGGGTTACACAATTGCAGCACTTCGCATGTTGCAAGCAGATCGCGCTCTCCTCGAACAGCATTACGCGGAGCACCAAGGTAAGCCATTCTTTGAGCCACTTGTTGAGTTCATGATGTCTGGCCCAATTGTTGCCCTCGTTGTTGAAGGTAATCGAGTCATTGAAGGATTTCGCAATATCGCTGGAACAACAGATCCTACTGTTGCAGATCCAGGAACTATCCGTGGCGATCTCGCCCGCGATGCTGGCACAAAGGTCACACAAAATCTTGTACACGGATCAGATTCACCAGAATCTGCGGCACGTGAAATTGCAATCTTCTTTGGGGGTAAGTAAATGGCAAGCAAAATGTCTTTCATCGGTCGCGACATGGCGGTCGATCTCGGTACAGCAAATACGCTCGTCTATGTTCGTGGACGCGGCATCGTTCTCAATGAACCTTCAGTAGTTGCAGTCAACCAGGACACAGGTGGAATTCTTGCTGTCGGCATCGAAGCAAAGAAGATGATTGGCCGTACACCTGGAAACATCGTTGCTATCCGTCCACTCAAAGATGGCGTAATTGCAGACTTCGATACAACAGAGCGCATGCTCCGTTACTTTATTCAGAAGGTACATAAGCGCAGTTACTTGGCTAAGCCACGTATCGTCGTATGTGTTCCTTCTGGAATCACTGGTGTCGAGCAGCGCGCAGTAAAGGATGCAGGTTATGCAGCCGGTGCTCGAAAGGTTTACATCATTGAAGAGCCAATGGCTGCAGCAATCGGTGCTGGACTTCCAATTCATGAGCCAACAGGAAACATGGTTGTCGATATTGGAGGAGGCACAACAGAAGTTGCTGTGATCTCACTTGGCGGTATCGTGACTGCTCTCTCTATCCGTGTGGGTGGCGATGAGCTCGATCAATCGATTATTAACTGGGTTAAGCGCGAATATTCACTTCTTCTCGGAGAGCGCACAGCAGAAGAGATCAAGATGGCTATCGGTTCTGCGTATCAACTAGCCAACGAGAACGATGCAGAGATTCGCGGTCGCGATCTTGCAACAGGTCTTCCAAAGACAATTACTGTGACAGCAGCTGAGATCCGTAAGGCTCTCGAAGAGCCGGTCAATGCAATTGTTAACGCAGTTAAGGGAACACTTGATAAGTGCCCACCTGAGCTTTCGTCAGATCTTATGGATCGTGGAATCGTTCTGACAGGTGGAGGAGCACTGCTCAAGGGTCTCGATGAGCGTCTTCGTCGCGAAACAGGAATGCCAATCCATATTGCTGATCGTCCATTGGATGCAGTAGTTGAAGGCTCTGGCAAGTGTATTGAAGAATTCGAAGCCCTTGAAAAGGCTTTGATCTCAGAGCCACGTCGCTAAAGGATTTCTCAGGTGCGTTACGGAGGCGACAATCGTGGTCGCCTATTACTGATCGTACTCATTGTTACTTCGCTGCTTCTGATCACACTTGATCTTCGCGGAGTTGCAGTTATCGATGGTATTCGCACCGGAACTCAATCCGTCCTTACTCCCGTCCAGAAAGCTGGCTCATGGGTTGTTTCACCGGTCCGCAACTTTGTCTCCGACATTACTCATCTTGGTCGCACCCGCAATCAAATTGAGAAGTTAAAGGAAGAAAATGATGCACTCCGGCTTGCTCTTCAAAATCGCAAGAATGCAGATGCTCAGTTAACTCAACTTAAGGGCGTGCTCGATCTTGCTGGTAAAGGTGAGTTCAAAGTTGTCAACGCCAAAGTGATTTCACAGGGTTCACACACATCATTTACCCAAACAATCACTATTGATGCAGGCACTAGCTCTGGCATTCGACCTAATATGACTGTTATCTCAGGTTTTGGTTTGGTGGGTGTTGTAAAGGTTGCCTATGCCAATAGCGCCCTGGTACAGCTTGCATCAGATCCAGCCTTTAAAATTGGCGCACGCATTGCTGGATCTCAGCAGATTGGAATCCTTTCTGGGCAAGGCTCTCGAACAGGCTTCTTGCAGCTTCTAGATAATTCAGATCCTGTAAAGGTTGGAGACGCAATTCTTGCTCGCGGTAGCGTCAATAGTCGCCCCTTTGTTCCAGGCGTTCCTATCGGTGAAGTCACCTCAGTGGATAACTCTGCAAGTGCAATCACTCAGACAGCAGAGGTGAAGTTCTATACAAACTTCACAACTCTTGGCGTTGTTGCAGTCGTTGTCTCAGCTCCGAGCGCTGATCCACGTGATGCGCTTGTTCCGGCCAAGCCAAAGCCAACACCGACTCCAACTGTGACGGTAACGGTGACACCAAGTCCAACACCATCATCGAACGGCTAAGACAAATGATCTCTCGCCGTTTCTTCTTTGCGCTTCCAGTATTTCTTTCAGTCTTTCTGCTCCAAGAAGGATTTGTTGTGCAAATGAGATTGCCGATGGGCGGTTTCTCTCTGATGCTGATCGTTACGCTGATTTGGGCCTCAATGAGTACCCCTGAAATCGGTGCGCTTACTGGATTTGGCGCAGGTGCGCTCATGGATCTCTCGCAGACAACCTCGGGGCCTATGGGCCACTGGACCTTGGTCATGATTCTGTCCTCATTTGTGATTTCGTTTTTGTCCTACGGCGATGATCACGTCAGGGCCAATCCACTCAATATCGTCTTCCTTGTCGTTGCAGGTGTTGCGATTTCACAGATTGCTTTTGCACTGCTCGGACTCTTGCTTGGTCAATCATTGGGTGATTGGAAGCAGGTTCTCTATATCTGTTTCGGCACAGCATTTTGGAGCGCGATAGTTACGCCATTGGTATTGCCTTTGATTTCGCGTCTTCATGCAATGGTCTTTGGGACGGTCTCTCGAATATGAACCAAAGATCTCGCCTTAGCCTGGCCTTCTTGCAGATTTTTATCGCCTCTCTCCTCCTTGCGCTCCTGGGTCGACTCTTTTATCTACAGGTTGCCGCTGCGCCAATCTATAAAGATGCAGCCCTGAGTATTCAAAGTCGTGATGTTGTCACTCCTGCTACGCGAGGATTAATTGTTGACTCCTCTGGAGTGCCACTTGCACTCAATAAAGTGGGACTGGCGGTGACAGTTGATCGAACAATCATCGATAAACGCGAAGATAAAGGTGAGGCAGCTCTACGCAATCTCTCCAAGTTATTGGGATTGAACTTTGCAGATGTCTGGCAGCGCACACGTCTATGTGGTGAATTGCCGAAGGGCAAGAAAGCCGGATGTTGGACGGGTTCACGATTCCAGCCGATTCCGATCACAAAAGAGGCAGACCCTTCCATCGCTCTTCAAATTGTTGAACGCTCGGACTCATATCCAGGAATCTCGGCGAGTCCAATCGCAATAAGAAATTACCCAGCGATTGCCGGCGTTAATGGCGCGCACTTATTGGGTTATGTCGGCCCACTCACTGAAGAAGATCTATCAGGTGCTAACGGTCGCAGCTACTTTAGGTCTGAGACCATTGGTAAGGCCGGTCTTGAATTCAAATACGATGAGTTCTTGCGCGGTCGCCCAGGAATTAAGACTGTGATTGTCGATCGCAAAGAAGCGGTGACAAGTACGAGTCAGAATACTCAACCAGTTCCGGGTAACCATCTTGTGACAAGTATTGATATTCGACTTCAAGCTTCTACTGAGAGCGCATTAGCAGATGCAGTAAAAAGAGCACGTGCATCAGGATTTAGATCAGATGGTGGCGCTGCAATTGTCATGGATGCGCGAAATGGCCAGGTCCTATCTATCGCCTCATATCCAACATTTGATCCGAACGCCTTTGAAAAGGGCTTGACGGTAGAAGAAGCCGAAAGTCTCTTTAGTGAAAAGACTGGTGTGCCTGCTCTCAATCGCGCTCTTCAAGGTCTCTATGCACCTGCCTCTACCTTTAAGGCCATCTCCATGATCGCGGCTAAGGATGCTGGTTATGACTTGAATAAGAGATATGACTGCCCAGCAACAGTTGAGGTGGGAACACGCGTCTTCAACAACTTTGAGTCAAAGTCACAAGGTGTCCTGACCATGCAGCAGGCAATGGCGGTTTCTTGCGACACTATTTGGTATCGGATTGCATTTGATGAATGGCTACGAGATGGTGGTCTTAAGCCAAAAGATAACCCAAATGATTACTTCTTTAAGGCTGCAGAGCGGTTCCAGATGGGGGAGAAGACAGGAATTGACCTTCCCTCAGAATCAAAGGGTCGACTTGCAGATCGTAAATGGAAGAAGTCTTGGTTTGATGAGAATAAGGATTTCTACTGCAACTATAAAGAGCGTGCCTCTAAAGAACAGCAGACTCCATTTCTGATTCAACTCGCAGCTGAGAACTGTGTCGATGGTGACAAGATTCGCGCGGGAGATGCGGTCAACTTCTCAATCGGACAGGGCGATACCGTTATCACGCCCATTAAGTTGGCGCAGATGTATGCGGCAATTGCTAACGGTGGAACCATCTATCAACCAACAGTTGCTAAAGCAATAGTCTCTAACGAGGGCAAGGTGATCAAAACCTTCGAACCAAAAGTCTTAGGCAATATCGGTGTTGATCTACCAACAATTGCATTCCTTCAAGATGCGCTGCATGAAGTAACTATCAGTGGAACTTCTGCCGGAGTGTTCTCAGGTTTCCCAATTCAAACATCTGGAAAGACTGGAACTGCTCAGGTGTTTGGTAGAAATGCAGATGGTTCAGCGAAAGCAGATACGGCTTGGTATGTGGCCTATGCACCTACTCAGAATCCTCGATATGTCGCTGTAATGATGGTCAGCCAGGGTGGATTTGGATCTAGTACCTCCGCCGCAGGTGTGCGAAAGATTTACGAGACCCTCTTTGGTGTAAGTGGTTCTACAATCAAGCCTGGTGCCGCGCTCTTTCCTAAGGGCAAACCACCAGTGATGATCCCTAAGATTTCACCTGCAACAAGACCGCCTAAGGAGACGCCATGAGTTCACTCCTTAATCGCAACCCTTATCGCCGCTCACGTAAAGAGCCACTCTTTGCAGGTTTTGACCCAGTTCTCTCAGTTGCTGTCGGAATGCTCTTGCTTATCGGAACCGCACTTGTCTATGCCGCCACTCGCGATTGGTATGCGGCAAACGGATTAGATCCTGAGTATTACCTCAAGCGCCATGTCATCAACATCATTATTGGTCTCATGCTTGCATGGGGAACAACGGTGATTGATTACCGCCTACTTCGCGCCTATACGCCGATCCTTTGGGGCGCAGGTGTACTCGGCCTCATCTTCGTTCTCTTGCCTGGTGTCGGAAGCGAAGTCAACGGCGCAAAGGCGTGGATTCCACTTCCTGGTGGATTCCAAATTCAGCCAGCTGAAATGGCAAAGATTTCAATCATTGTTGGTCTTTCCATGTTGCTATCAGAGCGTAAACATGACTCTGATGAGCCAACTTCTCGAGATGTTCTGCGCGCACTAATGATTGCAGCGGTTCCTATGGCTCTGATCCTTCTTCAACCTGATATGGGCACGGTCTTTATCATTAGCGCATCAGTTGTTGCGATTCTAGGAATTTCTGGTGCACCCATTAAATGGGTGGCAGGTCTGATTATTGCGGCAGTTCTGGGTGCAGTCGTTGCTACGCAATCAGGAATCATCAGCGACTACCAAGTAAAGCGTCTTCAATCATTTGTTGATCCCAATGCCGATTCACAAGGTGCTGGTTATCAATTGCGACAGGCACGTATCACTGTTGGCTCTGGTGGAATGTTTGGTACCGGTCTTTTTGACGGCCCACAGACAAATGGACGTTTTGTTCCAGAACAACAGACTGACTTTATCTTCACTGTTGCAGGCGAACAGCTAGGCTTTGTTGGAAGTGGTTTTATCATCCTTCTCTATCTTGTCATTTTGATGAGGTCCTTTGGAATTGCTCGAAGATCCTCGGACCCCTACGGGCGTATGGTGTGCACGGGAGTAATCGCCTGGTTTGCCTTCCAAACCTTTGAAAATATTGGAATGACCCTGGGTCTTATGCCAATGACCGGAGTTCCGCTGCCATTTATGTCCTACGGTGGTTCGAGCATGTTTGCAGTCCTTATTGGCTTTGGATTGCTGCAGAACGTAAATTCTCGCCATCAAGGCTGACGCCGCGCATGATTTAAGCGTTAAATAGGAGATTAACCACCTTCTCTGCCATACTTAGGCAACTTTCAGCGCGGCCTGCGATCACTATCGCGCCTGCGGCGAAAGACCAAAACCAAGTTTTGTTAGACGTTTACACCGTTTAACCACGAGCAATGCGCACCTCACGAGGTGCGGTTAAAGGAATTTAAATATGGCTATCGAGCCAAAGACACCGCGTAAGCGCGCTGCAAAGAAATCTACAAAGAAGTCACTCTCTCCAATTGAGGAGTCGACAGTCACACAAGCTCCTCGTGATCAAACAATTTCACTTGAAGCACCAGAGGCATCTGCGCCAAAAAGTCGCAAGAAGGCTGCAGTTCCGGTTCCAGTATTTCAAGCACCAGAAGTTGATAAGAGCGCACCGAAGGCGCGCAAAGCAACTGCAAAGAGCGCGCCCGTAAAGGATGATTCTGATTCATCAGAGAAACTTCCTGCTAAAGCTTCAGAAAAATCTGAGGGACCAATCGAAGACTCAGATTCAGAGAGCCGCTCATCGCGCAATCGCCGCCGCCGTCGTGGGGGCCGTGGTCGCCGCAAGCCAGGTAGCGCTGAAGGTAGTGAGAACGAGAATGATGTTTCAGATTCTGACTCTGAAGATTCAGATGAGACAACAACTGATGCTGATGGAACAACTCACCGCCGCCGCCGTCGTCGTCGCGCTACAGGTGATGGTGTCACTCCAGGTGAGGTCATCGATGAAGATGGCGTAGTTACAGTCGTTAAGGTTCGTGAAGTTCGCGAAAAGAGTGATCGCCCATCACGTGAGCGTTCTACACGTGATCGCAGTTCTCGGAACACACGTGGTCGCGATCGTGACCGTAATGATTCTTACCGCGAGCCATATCGTCGTCGTGGAACGATTTTGACTGATGCAGATTTCTTAGCTCGTCGCGAGAACGTGGATCGTGAAATGGTTGTCCGCCAGATTGGCGATCGTATTCAGATTGCAGTCATTGAAGATAATGTGATGGTTGAGCATTACGTCAACCGTAACGCTAACGTCTCCTATGTAGGAAACGTCTACCTCGGTCGTGTTCAGAACGTTCTTCCTTCTATGGAGGCAGCCTTTGTCGATATCGGAAAGGGACGTAACGCAGTCCTTTATGCAGGTGAAGTTAACTGGGATGCTGCAGGTATTTCGGAGTCTGAGCCACGCAAGATCGAAATGGTTCTTAAGACAGGCCAACCTGTACTCGTTCAGGTAACAAAGGATCCAATCGGTCAAAAGGGTGCACGACTTACAAGTCAGATCTCACTTCCTGGTCGCTATGTGGTCTTTGTTCCTGGCGGTGGAATGTCAGGTATTTCAAAGCGTCTGCCTGAATCTGAGCGCACACGCCTTAAGTCAATCCTGAAGAATTTGATTCCAGATACAGCAGGTGTCATCGTCCGAACAGCAGCAGAGGGTGTTTCCGAGGAAGAGCTCACTGCAGATGTCGAGCGCTTAAAGGCGCAATGGGAAGATATTTATCAGAAGTCAGAAAATCCAAACTTCCACGCTCCAGCTCTTCTGCTCTCAGAGCCAGATCTTGCTGTGCGAGTCATTCGCGATATCTTCAATGAGGATTTCCGTAAGTTAACAATTCAGGGCAATGAGGCGTGGGAAGAAATCAGCTCATACCTCGGCTCAATCGCTCCAGAGCTATCTACTCGACTTGAGAAGTATTCAGGTAATGGCGACCTCTTTGCAGATTACAGAGTTGAAGAGCAGCTTGCGAAAGCATTCGACCGCAAGGTCTACCTTCCTTCTGGTGGATCACTGGTTATCGATCGCACCGAAGCCATGGTTGTAATCGATGTCAACACCGGTAAGTTCATCGGCAAGGGTGGAAACCTTGAAGAGACAGTCACAAAGAATAACCTTGAGGCTGCAGAAGAGATTGCTCGTCAATTACGCCTTCGCGACCTTGGCGGAATCGTTGTTATCGACTTTATCGATATGGTTCTTGAATCCAACCGTGAGGCAGTTCTTCGACGCCTTATCGAATGCCTTGGTCGCGATCGCACCAAGCATCAGGTTGCAGAGGTAACTTCATTGGGACTTGTGCAGATGACACGTAAGCGCGTCGGCCAAGGACTTATTGAGGCTTTCTCAACAACATGTGATTCATGTAATGGTCGCGGCATTCATATCCATATGGATCCAGTAAAGATGAAGGCTCCGATGCCTCAGGTAAATTCTCAGAGCGCACAGCATCCAGATCTTGCCGATAATGAGGAAGAGTCTGCTACTGAGCACGAGTTCCATGAGACCCTCAACAGTGAGTTAATTGGCGATGGGGTTGCCGGGGAGTCTGAGCCAGATGCAGTTGTGAGCCCTAAGGGCAAGCGCCGCCGTCGCGCCGCGAGCTCTGGAGTGATTACCGCCTAGTTCTGCCCAAGATTTCCCAGATTTACCCCGATTTGACCCTATAGGTGCGAAATCCGTATCCTTAGCGTCTGCCCGAGGCACCCCCTCAGGCGTAATATCTAAGAACAGAGGTTCAAGCGTGTACGCAATCGTAAAAGCTGGCGGTCGCCAGGAGAAGGTAACAGTGGGCGAGACCATCACTGTTGACCGTATTGATGCAAAGATCGGCGCATCAGTTAACTTCCCAACGCTCCTCGTAGTAGATGGCGCAAATGTCACTACTGATCCAAAGGTTCTCGCAGGCGTAACAGTCACTGGCGAAGTTCTTGAAGAGACAAAGGGTCCAAAGATCGACATCCTTCGTTACAAGAACAAGACAGGTCACCGTCGTCGTCAAGGTTTCCGTGCTCAGCACACACTAGTAAAGATCACCGCTATCAGCGGTGCTAAGTAATCGCGAAAGTTAAAGGAGTCAGATAAATGGCAAGTAAGAAGGGTGTCTCCTCGACACGTAACGGTCGCGATTCCAATCCACAGTACCTCGGCATTAAGCGCTT
>JACCDJ010292191.1_pt1 | contig 18904 bp, 14 predicted proteins | sample 7444481 | NCBI WGS metagenome assembly JACCDJ01 (sample SAMN15323435, study PRJNA562643) | freshwater metagenome | isolation source: river surface water | place: USA:Blue River Watershed | collected 2017-08-15 | reverse complement strand
CCTTTTTGAATCGCAACCGCTTGAAGCAAAACTTTGCGTTTGAGAGCGCTGCATAAGCGCTCGGGACTAGGAACTCAGGTAGAAGGGAGTTCGACGCTGTGTAAGTCCCAAATTGAATCGAGACGGTACTTTCTTCCGCTTTCGAGCAGCCCCCCAAGGGGATCAAGCTCAGCGCCAAAAGCGCGGCCGTGGACGTGCGGGCGAGATTCGAGGTGAAATTCAGTTTCGGCATAAGTTCCCCCTGGGTTGTGTACTTAAAAGATTAACCGATGCGTTAAAAAGCTCAACTCGTTTAGGCTACACAAGCGTATTGATCATCAAGATCGAATACCTGGCTCAGCGATACGAGGCGCCCTGGATCGCCCCAAATAGGAGCTTTGAAGCTTGGCGCTCCATGATTTCCGGCCGCTCCGGATGCCGAACGAAAGCGCGAAGGAGGACCTTTTCATCCACTAAGCTCAGGCAAGCCGAATGGACTCGACCCTTCCCACGAGCCGTGAGGAGCGCGCAGCCCGAGCTTGAGTCGATCCAGCTCAACTCCCAACGCAGATTTTTTCCAAGTTCCTTTTCCCAACTGAGAACCGTCGGAGCAAAGAGGAGAGACCGAAGCCCTAAGCAAGGAAGACTAAAGCGCTTAAACACAGACCCTGTGAGGCAGCGTTTCGCTTTCTCGGAATCTTCCCTCTGAGGGGTTACGGCAGTTGAGTCACCCAGAACGAGCTGTGCCCCTTGGTTGGGCCATGTGATCAAACGCGGCTGAGTTCGCATGGGGTCTTCCCCAAGAAGACGTAGGGTTTTGGGCGCCTCTACGGGGATTTCTGCGACGGTTTTTGCTGATAGCCAGAGCGGATGATTGAAAACACTCCGTTCGATACCCGCGCTCGCGAGCCATGCGAGCGTTGCACTGAGAAACGCAACTTGAGCTTGGCGGGCTAGTGAAAGTTTCTCCACTCGCAGCACGGGGAGCGTGAGTTTTTCCAAAAGAGTCGGTTTGCCGTCTTCCCCCTCTGGAATGCGTCCCAGTCCGAGGAGTCTCTGCCCAAGAGTAGCTCCGATCAGGTGAACTTGGAGGAGCCATGTGGCACTCCAAAGCAGAAGCAGCCAGCCTGCCGCTTCCGGATCAGGCAGAGGCGAGGTTTCCGTTAGAATCAGAAAGAGCGCCAAAAAACCGACAACCAAAAGCGTGTCGATTCCGGCGGCAAAGAGTCGCAAGTACGCAGAAGGGGGTTCGAAAAGTGCTCCGTGTCCGCGGGCCTGGAGTTTTCTGCTCATTTGAGAATTTTTGAATCTCCCCTCATCCTAATTCTGCATGAATCCTTCGTGGTTGGGAACGTTTCTGGGCGTTTTCGCTTTGGTCGGCGGGCAGTGGCTCGAGGGCGGAAGTCTAGGGCAAATCCTTCAAGGTACGGCTGCCTTGATTGTGTGTGCGGGAACAGCAGGAGCGACGCTCTTGGCTTTTCCTTGGGTCGATGTGAAACGCGCTTTTTCAAGAATCCCTGAAATCTATTCAGAAGACTCATTGCGCCTGGAAGGTTTGATCGAAGAAATTGTCCGCGCAGCAACCGCGATTCGACGCGACGGTCTTGTAGCGGCTGAGCAAGTGCGGTTGAGCGTGAAGGATCCGCTCCTGAAGCGCGGGATCAAGTACGTGATGGAAGGTTTTGATGCCGCAGCCGTACGTGAAATCCTCGAAACCGAAATCGACCGTGCCCTTCAAGACGAAGAACGAGCTGCGCGAGTCTTTGAGTCGGCAGGCGGTTACGCTCCCACGGTGGGCATTCTGGGAGCCGTGCTGGGTTTGATTCATGTGATGACTCAGCTGAATGAACCTTCCAAGATCGGCGAGGGCATTGCGACAGCATTTGTCGCGACGGTTTACGGGGTCGCTTTGGCGAACTTGGTTCTTTTGCCGTGGGGCGCAAAACTTCGCAGCCAGTCCGAGGACCGAGTGGCGCATCTTGAGCTTGTGAAGCTCGGAATTCATGGAATCCAAGAGGGCCTAAATCCTGTGTTTTTGGGTGAGCGGCTACGCGCTCACTTAGGAAAAAAGAGTTCGAGCTAGGTGATGAGTCGTTACTCAAGCGGAAAAACCGAAATGAGCCGAGCACGCCGGCGTAGTCATGCTCATGGCAGTGGCGGCGGTGGACATGAGCGTTGGCTGGTTTCTTACGCTGACCTAATTACCCTGCTTTTTGCTTTGTTCGTGGTCCTCTACGCAAGTTCGGTTGCGGACGTAAAAAAATTCAAAACAGTGGCTGAAGGTCTACGTCGCGCTTTCGCAGAAGGCGTGGTTCCTCAACCGAAAGTGGAGCTACCAGGACTCGGAAGTGGCGGATCGGATGGATCGAACGGGATTTCTCCCGTTGCTGCAACGAGCGCAGGAGGGCCTCCTGGAGCCGCAGATGCGCCACTCCTTCGCACGGAAGGTTCAGGAGTGAGTGCCGATGTGAGAGATCGCCTTTTGTCTCTTGTCAGCTCGGAACTGGGCGCAGGAGTCGCTGCAGAAGAGATTTCCACGGAAGATCAGCGCGAGGGCTTACTTTTGAAGCTCGGGATTCGAGGGATGTTCCCCATGGGGAAGTCGCAAGCCGACCCGGATCTGGTACCACTTCTTGACAAGATTGGCGCTGAGCTAAAAGCAAGCGGCGCGCGGGTGCGAATCGAGGGAAGGGCGGAGGCGACCGAGCCGGGATCAGGTTGGGCGTTGGCCTCGGCCCGAGCAGCTTGGGTGGCGGACCGATGGATTCAAAAAGGGGGCTGGGAGGCCTCTCGAATTGCCGTCGTGTCGGTGGGAGCGATTGCGGCACCTCTTGGGCAGCCAGGCTCGGAGTCCGAGAGGGCGCTCCAACGGCGTGTCGATATTCGAGTGCTTCCTGAGAAGTAAGGAGTAAAACCCCGCACATTCAGGGACTTGCTGATCTTCCTTAATCCTGATTTATTTAGTCAACAAAGCGCCGCCTACTTGTTAAGCTTTCTTCATGATTCGGATCGAAATCGAGAAGGGCCTGCTTTGGATTTTGGCAGCAACGGGCGTGATGATGGCTCAAGCCCACGCAGCCGGCCCGAAGCGCCTCAGTGATACTTCGTCGCTGAAGTTGGACGAGGCCTCATCGCTTGCCAATCCGATCCGACAAGTCGAAGTCCTGCCGGTTTATTCCCGTAGCTTTCAACTCCCGAACGGCGCGCGGGTTCAGATCGATCCCTATCTTCAGGAATTCGTGCGTGTGGCGTTGTCCGAGACGCCCAATCTTCGCTCACGCACCCAGCTTGAGACTCCGGTCACGCCGACATGTGAGCGAACTCTGAAAATCGAAGCGCGCTTGGCAGCAATCGAACTCGGCGTGAAGCAATACGGACTGAGCTTCGGTTATTCGCCGGGGGGCGAGTTATCGAATCCCGGCAGCTTAACAGGGCAGGTCGAAGTGCAAGTCGGTACTGTCGTCATGACGTTTCATCTTCTCGAGTGCTCGAAAGAGGGAACCTGCCTCGAAGTGGCTTCGTCTCTGGCAACCCAAGCCACTTCTCAGCTTCAAACGGGATTCCAAGTGAACTTCTCTGAAATGCAGGACTCAAACGCTCTTCAAGCGGGCCTTCAGTTTCTTTTCAAGACCGAGCTTCATCAAGCTTTCAAGAAAGTGATTCAAACAGGGATTCGTGACCTTGCCTCGCGCGCGGGTACCGCGAGAACCCCTTGGCGTGGGCGAGTCCTTGCGGTGGACTCGAAGCACGGCACTGTGATTTTGGACGCAGGTTTTGCGCAAAACCTTCGAGCAAACCAGCGTTTTACGGTCTTTGCCGCAATGGAGAGCGACTCAGGCGAAAACGCTTGTACCTCATTGATTCATTTGCCGCTTGCGCGTGTGAGAACTACAGATCGAATCGAGATGGATTCTGCCCCTGCTCGGATTGAAAGCATTGAGAGCGATCACCGAGGCATTCGTCCAGGAGACGAGGTCAGGATTACTCCGTGATCCGAGCGTTCCAGCACTCCCTCTCGGTACTAGCACTCGGGATGGTCCTCACAGCGGTGATCGCGGCTCCCACATCGGCGTGGGCGGCTGGAAAAAAGCGGACTTCAGAGTCCGCTGCCCTTTCTCCTGCACCCCCTCACGCTACCGGCAAACGGGTGATTCGCTTGGATTCGGTTCAAGCTGCTGAAATCGAGCTTCCCGATGAAACCACCTATCGTTTTGGCGATGATTTTCAGGGTCTTTTTCGGCAAAAACTCGAGGAGACCGGACGCTATCTGGTGCTCGTACCCGAGCCGAAAAGCACCCGTACACTCAAGGGTGCGCCTGGATTCGAGTGGGAATCGAGTTGGACTCCTTCGGCGCAAGTGCGAGTGAGCGTGGACGCGCTTTCTTTCGTATCCGGTGGGCGCGGTGGAAGAATCTTCTACGGCTTTGATGAGAGAATTCAGACGGGCTGGGAAAACCAGAACGAGTTTCCGCTGCGTAAAGTTTCTTTTGAACCCAATTGGTTTGACCGCACGTTTGACCGCAAAGGGCCTGCAATCGACCACTCCCAGCTGGGTTTGGACTTAGGCGAAGGAATCCAAGTGAACGCACTGTTTGCTTGGCTCGATTTGAAATATGTCCGCTATGAAGCCCGACTTCACCTTTCGGTCGAAGTTGAAGTTCCCGCTGAGAGTCGAAAAGAAGTCAGGCGACTTCAAGTGAAAGGGCAGGGCTACTATTACGATTTTGCGGGTGCTTACGGGGTGTTTGGTGCAGGCATCCGACTCGCCCGAAAAGACGCGATGCTGAGCGCGCTTCGAAACTCCATCACCGCTGCAGTTCAGGCACTGGACCGATCCTTTGATTCCTTACCCGTTGTGGCGAGAATTGACCGCGTGGTTCAGTGGCAGGGAGAGACTTGGTTCCTACTCGGAAGTGGCCCAGGCGCAGGACTTCCCATGGGACTCGAGCTTGAGGTTCGCGAAGTACCAGGAGCCAAGCTTCGGGTTGAGCGGGAAACCCAGTCGGGCACCGTCGCTAGGAGCTCAGGAAATGCAGGCACGCTCGAGAAACTCCAAAAAGGCATGATGGTTCAAAGCTCTCGGCCTGTATCTGAGGTCGGGTTGGGGAGCTTAAGCTCGGGGCGTACTCGAAGCTTGGCATTCCATCAACCAAACGAGACGCTGAATGTTCCTCTGGAGACGATCGAGCTTCCCTCCAAAAACTTTTCAAAACCGCAACTTCCGGCAGGTACCGCCAAGGGGCGAAGCGTCTGGGAAGCGACTCTGAAAATGCTGAGTGAGACGCTCCTGCTCCCGTATCGCCTGTGGCGATACTCTCAATATGACCGCGCTTATCAGCTCGAGAGTGATTCTCCTGAGGAAGAACGGACTGCGGATGAAGAGTGGCAAAAGCGAACGCTTGCGCAACCTTGGTCAGCGCAGATTGGCTTAGACCGTGTTCTGAACGCAGAAAGTCCTCGCGTTGCATCTCGTGAAAACAGCACCGCTCAGTCTGAAATCGTGGTTGCGATCATCGACAGCGGTGTGGACTACAATCACCCGCTCCTCCATGCGTCGCTTCACTTGAATCCAAGCTTTGCGACCGACCCACAAGGACGAAAAGATCGCTACGGTTGGGACTTTATCTCGAATGACAGTCGTCCGTACGATGACGGCTATCACGGCACTCAAATAGCCAGTTTGATTCATGCCGTAGCTCCCAAAGCCCGGCTCTTACCCGTGAAGATTTTCGATCCGTTCGGCTTGACTCAAAGCGCAGCGATTTCTGCTGCTTTTGAGTATGCGCTGAACCAAGGAGCCAAGATCCTCGTCTGCGCTTGGGCGACGCGAAAGAATTCTCAAGCTCTCCGTGCCGCCGTGAAGTTCGCGCACACTCGCGGGGCGCTCGTGGTCGCGGCTGCGGGTGACCGCGGAGATGACTTGAATTCAGGCTCGCCGGGAGTCGACGGCACCCCACAGGCATTTCCTGCGTCGCTCTCGAGTGAGTTCGATTCAGTGCTCACGGTTGCCGCTTTAGACCGGAATGATCGGCTGATTCGGAAAAAAGGCCGCTGGTCGAACTGGGGGGCGAGTAGCGTTCAGATCGCTGCCCCAGGAGAGGCGCTTGAGGTAGCCGAGCCCAGAGCGCGGTACGCAGTCGATACGGGAAGTGGGTTGGCTGCCGCGCTCGTTGCTGGCGCAGCAGCGCGAATTGCCGAGAGTCGAGGCATCACCGAGGGACGCGAGCTGAAACAAACCCTTCTCGAGAACGCGCGGAAAGTTCCAGAGCTTTCCCCTTGGGTTGAGCAAGGGCGAGTGCTCTCAGTGACCGAGTAAAACTTGGCGAAAGGTCTCCTGATTCGCTGCAGCTGAGCGCGCAGCCAGTGCCTCGAGGATCAGGCCGGAACCCCAGCTAAACGGACGCTCTGCTTTGTAAATCCGGGTGTTGCAGAGCGGAAGTTCTTCTTCGGGTCGGTAGACCTCAGCGACTGCCCCGTCACGGAGGCTAACGCGCTCCAGCTCATCCAGGATCGCATCGCTTTCGCTGATGTCGCCCATCCGGAAGGTGACCTTCGCAGCAAGGCCCATGAGCCAGGACCAGTAAATGGTGTCGTGGTAATGCACGAGGCCGAAGCTCTTTGGGATTTTTTCGACGTCTTTCGCGTCGTAAGTAGGCCAAGTGGCGGCGCCGGGAGTGCGCCCATTCACGCGCCAGAGCGGATGCCGTTTCAGGGCTTCGTAAAGAAGCTGGGCTTCGCGACTTCCATAAGGAATCAGTCCCAGATCCACGGCAAGAAGAAGTCCGTCGAGAGAAATTCGGGCCTCGCCGGTACGTGTTCGATCGCCAAGAATGGAAGAGTAAAGCCCCGTAATCGGATCTTGAAAACGGGCCAAAATTCGCTCTCGCAAACGATCGACTTGATCTTGATTCACTGTGAAGCCCGGGAACTTCACGAGGCGCTGCGTGGCGGACCAGTAAAGGACATTCACGAAAAAAGTGAACCCGCGCCGCTTCACGCTATCTTGCCAATCGGCAAACGCGCCCTGCTTGATCAAGCCCTCTTCTAACTGAGAGTCATAAAAACGGTAAGCGCGGATCAGGTCGGGCTCCATCGCATTCCACGTTTCCCAATCACCCGTCGCATCCAAATAATTCAGGGCAGCCAGAATGACTAAGGCGTTGGAGTCGATCGTGACTCCTTGGTTACTTCCGCCGGCAAAGTTCGGCTTCAAAGGTTCGCGAAGCGGGACTTTGATCCGAAAGGGCTGTGCCATGTAACGAACTGCAGTACTGGCGTTGTCTAGGTAGCGAGGGACGAGACCGTCTTTTTCTCTCAGATTTCTCAGAATCAAAAATAAGTGATCGCGAACGACGTCGTTTCTGCCAATGGCTAGAAGTCCGTTCGCTGCGAAGGCAAAGTCACGAGTCCAAAGCCCACGAAACTGGTGTTGACCGGCACTGAGATACTGACCGGTAGAGACTTGATTGATATTTTTTTCGAGCGACTTTCGGGCCACGAGTGCCAGGTTTGGGTATTGCCTGAGGTTCCCCGCCACCGAGTGACTCGGAAGGAGCGCTCCTACGGCAAAGCCCAGGACGCAAGAAACGAGCGCAACGCGAATCCAAGGAAAGCGTTTCTTCATGACAACCACACGCACTGAAGTGCGGCCCCTGCGCCTTGAGCGCCTCGTTGAACTTTTCCGCTGCTCACTAAAATGGAATGTCCGTCAGAACCCAGCGACCAGAATTTTCCTCGCAAAAACACGTTCACGCCGTGCCGAACATCTGCCAAGGGGTAGCGCGCCGCCAAAGCGTACTTCAACCATGCATCGTCGTAAGTGATCGTTCCGTAGTCTTTGGGATCAAACTCGGGCGGAGTAGGGGTAATGTTTTTTCCACTCCAGGGCTTCTGCGTATCGTTGTCTTTTTCGACAAACGACGGCACTGCCAGGAAGTCGATCTTTCCTTTGAGTTGCGCGTAAGGAGTGGCGTACCAAGAGTCTGCGCAGTTCAAAACGCCCAGCCGTCCTGCAGGAGTGGAATACACCGGAAGGTTTTCTTCCTTTCCAGGCATCGTGAATGGGAGCTCTTGAGGCGTGGGATAAACCTTATGAAGCACTTCGCGGTAAGCCGTGCCATCAGGTCGGTAAGTCAGCGTGGTGTTGAAGAGCGGCCCTTCCTTCACTTCGACCGTGTTCTTTGAGGTGACTTCCAGCGCGGGCAGAACAATGGAGCCACCCACGACGGTTACGCCATACTCGCGAGCCAAGCGTGAAAAAGTAGAGTGGTAAATTCGAGCCGCAGTGTCCGCCTTCATTCGAAAGATCGCGTACTTCACCCGATCTTGAGCGTAAGCATTCCAGAAGTGGTGCCAGAATTTTCGGAAATTCCCGAGAATCAGGGACACCATCGCCCCTTCGATGGTCTTGGCTCGGTAGAGTCGCTCGCGCTTTTCTTCAGCAGCGACGAGCCAAGTCGCCACATATTCCGGAAGAACCACAACGGACTTCGGATTCAGCCAGCCCCGTGTCTTTGCTTCCGAGAAGTAAGAGTCGAGCTTCTGATGAAAAGCTTCCGCCGAGCGATAGTCAGGAATCTCCATGAACGGCTGAATGCCGACGAGATTTCCGCGCCCCTGATCCTGTCCAAATGCGGTGGCTTCGATGAGCATGAAGGAGCCTCTTCTTTCGAAAATGGGTGATCAGAAAAAGGGTTAGCCGCAGCGTGCGGCAGTGTCAAACTTGCGACGCGTCAAACACTGACATGTCCTGCGAGAAAGGTACGATTTTGCCGATCGCTTTTGCGCGGTGGGAAGGGACTCGGGCGCGTGTTTTGATCAAAGGAAAGAAGTCGCATTCAACCCAAGGAGGGGTTCATGCTCACTCAACGGATTCCCGCAAAGTCGCTCAAAATGGCCCTGAAGCTGGCCGCCCTCTCGGCGTCTATTTTCCTTGTGGGCGACTCGGCGCAAAGCATTGCCGCAGCATCTCCGGCAAGCTGGTCCCCTCAAGTGATGCCCAGCGGGCTGCGCGTCTGGAGCAATCCCTCGGGCATGCCGCAGTGCGTGGACCGTGAAGTCGAAACGGGAGCCGTTCTCTTTCGATACAGTGGCGATCGTTACACGAAAAAAGTCCTCATTTTGAGTGCTGGCTTTCCTCAGGGTGACACTGAGGGGCGAAACTGCGAAAACGCACAGACTTGGTCGCCCGAGACGACTTTAGGCTGGCGCGAACTGCGAGGCGACGAGTCTTCTATTTATGGCATCCCGCTCGATGCTTCGACCTTGAACGCTCTCGCGCAAGCGCGAAATGGCGCAAGCCGAGTGCACGAAAATTCGGGCGAAGAGTACCTAGCCAAGCACCCCATTGGCGACTTCACTCGCACGGTGAATCAGCGAATGGCGGGTCAGCTCGGCATGGGATTCACGTCAGAGGTTTATCACGCATGGCTTGAGAAAAAGCCCAAGAACGCGGAAGCAAAGCGCCACTTTCTGAATCTGCTGCAAAGAATTGAGCAGGGGCAGCAAAGCACACTTGCTGAGCGCGCATCGCACGTTCGGTTTGTGATGATTCCAGGTGTGGGTGGAAATGCTCAGGAGATCACTCAAGACTCTCCACCAGCGCTCTTGGAGGGCTTCGGCGGACTTCCGCGAATTTTCAAGTCCATTGGCCTTCGATTTCATCTGCTTCAATCGGCCACCATGGCCCCGATCGAAGACAATATCGCCGTGGTTCTGCCTAGGATTCGCGAGATCCTTTCTTCCGGAGAAAACATCATCCTGATCGGAGGCTCGCGCGGCTTACCCGAGATGATGGGAGTGCTGGCGAAACTGAAGCAGGAACCTCCTGCGCAAGGGTCGGGAAAAATCCTAGGAGTGGTGAACTTGTCGGGCTTGGCCGCAGGGAGTTTGCTTTGCGATGCGGGTGTGAAGTGGCCGGTTCCCAGTGTCGTCAGAAACCTGGTGCGCGCGGCTAAACTCCTGAAGATCGCGGGCTCAGAAAAGATTTCGGACAGAAACGTGCAAGCCATTATCGAGATGTCGAGTGGTCCGATGGCGGCCTACTTCGAGAAGCTGCTTCCTCAAGTCCCACGGGACGTTCCCTACCTGAGCTTAGTGGGGACTCGGCATGGAAACGGCTTAGCGGATGGACAGCCTGAAATTCGCCGACTTCAGAACATGCTGATTCGCCCCATCATTCCTCAAGCCGCTGCGAACGACGGTTACGTGGAATACCCGGGCACAGATCTTCCTGAACCTTGGGGACTGGACAGTCGCACACTGGTTTTCAATGCAAGCCACATGATCGTCGACGGCGAGTACACGCCGGAGTGGAAATTCTCCGATCCTCGGCGTGGTGGAATTCTTCTGAGCGGCCTTTTCCATATGCTCTTAGACATGGTGGAAGGCGCCAGGATCGGCTGAAGCCTCACAGAGTCCTGTTGCCCTTACTTTCGTTCCGTCTTCCAGCGATTTTCGATGAGGACTGTGGGCGCGAGAATACGCTTGAGGAAGGCATCAGGCAAAGGCTTCGAGTGTTGCCACCGAACGGGACTCAGAGGGGAACCCGTCGGCCGTCCTTTGGGATCAATCGACAGAACTCCGAGAGTGGCGCTCTCGAGGCTTCGATCGATCTTTCGAGCAAACTCCAAGCGTCCCTGAAGGTGCTCGATCATTTCGGATTTCAGTTTCGCTTGAACTCCCCGGAGTCGCGACTCTGCGAGGAGAATTTCCTGGAGGTCGCCCCCGAGACGCTTTTCGCTTAAAAGCTTCTGTGCTGCTTCGACAGCTTGAAAGGAATCTCGAAAGTAGGGAGGCACGAGTTGCATGAGATTGATTCCCTTTGCGCGAACGTGAAGCCCCATATAAGCGGATTGATTCTCATCCTGCGAGAGCGCGAAGACTCGGTCGCTGTCTTCTGGTGGGAGTGACTTCAAGCGCTTCACCATCTGACTGAGGGCATATCGATCAGATTTCGCCAAGTTTTGCATCACATGAAGCGAAAGGTAGATTTTCGTCCGCGCTTCTGCTTGCTCGGAGGGCGATGCGCGCGGGTTTTGGAGGGCCGCCAACGCCTGTTTCAGAGTATAAGAAAAGGTGACGAATTCCTGCTGTTGGTATTGGGGGTAATATTGTCTGCCGCGGTATCGCGTGAGAATCGGCTCTTCTTTGTTGTCGCGGCTCATGACTGCCCCAAAGGTCCCGCTTTTTCCCAGCGCCTGCTCGTTTCTCAGAATCCCATGTCGAACTTCATGCCCAATGGCCGCGTCGGCCCTACCGGTCTGGATGGAACGATGTGAGACGAAAATAGTCGACCCCTGAGCGACGGCCTCCGCCTGAGTTTTTTGAAGTTCGATGGGATCGTAGATCAAATCGAGCTGATGAAGATTTTTCATTCTCCGGGCCATCCGGTTCAATGGCGAGTCCCCTTGAGTCGCAGAAATTTGATAGCGATTTCCTGCCAAGACCTCGTACTGGATCCCCGAAGCTTTCAACTGCTCTTCGACGAGTTTCCCCAGGACTGTGCGAGACGCAATGATTTCAGAACGGTACTTCTCTCGCGAGGAGCCCTCCGTTGCAGTGTCCATCTCGTCCTGAAGCTTCAGGATATTTTTCAAAAGAGACTCCGGCTCCCACGGCTTTTCATTTCCACTTCTCAGCCCGTATTCCGATTCGAGCCACTCCACGAGCGTCCGAGAGCTTTCTCCGAGCTTAGGGACTTTTGCCTCGCTTTCGAGCCGATCTCGAAGTTCGCGTGCCGCTCTCACTTCTTCGACAGTCGGTGAGTTTCGACCTGCGGCTATATTTTTGGCTCGGGTGTCACGGAGACGTTTCAGAACCCCCAGGCTCAACGGGTTCATTGGCTTGAATTCCTCCAGCATCACCTGGTCCGCTAGCTTTTGCCCCTCCGATCGCTCGTGGTTCGCTTTGAGGCGTCGAAGCGGGGCGCCCGCAACCGGAGGAAGATCCTCACCTGTGGCACCCAACGAAACGAGCGCGGCAATCGAATTCAAGTCACTCTTCAGCTTCTCTTCCGGAAAGATGCGCGGTTTTTCAGGAATACAAACGGCAGCACCCTCGCTTCGTACATAGCTTGCGCACCCTTTCCGATGAAACGAACGATAAGCATCGATTCCTCCAGGAAAAGCCTGAAGAAGGGCGATTCCAAAGTTTTGCACGCAAGCGCCTGAGTCAGCGTTTGAGCAAACCAGCGCAGCTCGCGCCAAACTCTCGGCCGAAAGCGCCGTAAAGTAAGTGTTCTTCGCGACCTGAAAGCCCGCTGCCGACTTTCTTGCGGACTGAATAAAGACTTCCGCTTTCTTAGGATCCGAGTAGAAACGCCTCGCTGCGAGCGCCAGCCTTTCACTTTTGGCTAAATTCGAAAGTGACTCGAGTGGCAGGGTCGCAATAAAGAGGGCGGCATGCATCGCGATTTCAGGGTCCTTGAATTGATCACTCAAGGGGAGGTCTGGGTTTTTCCTTTGTGCCGAATGCACGAGGCTCGCCCCGGTTTCGAGAAGCCCGAGCGCACTTAAGCTTGCGGCAAGCAGAGGCGTTCCAGTGCCTAGCGTCCCGATCGTCACAGCCGCGGCTCCGATTGCATCCGCAGCAAACCAAACATCGTCAGAAATCTCATTCTTCAGTTGATCGATGTCGTAGCCAGTCAGTACTTCCGCCATTCTCGGGGCAGAGTAACGAGTAATGCCATGAACCCTTCCGGCTTGTGCATCGACGGAGACCTGGTGAATCAGGTCGCGCAGAGCGTCCGCGTGCTGTGCGGAGCGATTTTTTTGGTCCGGGTACTTCACCAATCCTTCGCTCCAAAACCTGGCATAAGCTTCGATGCTTCGGATGACTGGCTGTGCCTCGAGAAGGGCAAGCGCTGCTTTCGGGTCTCGATTGGCTATTTCTGTCAGCTCGTTGAGTGATCGAGAAATGACTGCAAGACCAGGATGAGTGTTCTTGAAGTTTTCCCAGTCTCGGCGTGCTTGAGGGTCTCTCTGGAAGAGCGCCTCTCGCCCCCGGCTCTTCAGAGACTGAAGTGCTTGGTCGAGATTCGCACGATCGTGCGTTTTCCATTTCTTCAGCGCGGCCTGATAGGTGGATTCCTTTCCTGGAAGTTCCTTTATCGCCTGATTTAGCGCTTCGTCGTTTAAGCGCAGGCGATCTGCTCGAGAAGCTTTGAGGGCTTTGACCTGTTCCGGAGTATCGTGAACGGTCCCATTTAGTGCTTCCGGCTGAAGAATCGCCTGGCGAGCCTCCTCGTGTCGAAGCTTGAGTTCGCTCGGTGTCGAAGGAGGCTTGGGTTTCGAGCTGAGGTAATCCTTTTCGAGACGCTCCTTCACTGGACGAAGGGCGACCTCATCTAAGAATTGTTCCCGAATGCGAGTGATCTGTTGCGAGGCGAGGCGCTTCACGGCTTCAGGGTTCTCTGCTGCCAAAATGTTCGGGGCTGAGAATTCGCTCGCTGCCAGAACAGGTGAAATCTCGAGCGAGTGTTTTCCTACGCTTTGCCTGCATGCCTGTTGATCGAGTGCTTGGACTGCAAGCTTCGTCGCTTGATGTGAGCTTCCTGTTTGCAGAAGCCTCTTCACTTCGTTGACTTGCCGTTGAAATGCGGAATCAAAAGTTTCTGGGTGTGCAGAGACGAACTCGCTGAGGGCTGCGAAATCGACACGAGCGACCGGCTCGGCCGCAGCAGACAAAATGAAGTGGGGAGCAAATAAAATAAATAATGTGAACCAGCCGAGGCCTTTCACCCTCAGGAGGGGAGGCCCGACCCGGGTGGTCGTTTTTCGCACTTCAGTCGGCCAGCCGATCAAGCTGCTTTTTTCTCAGGAGTCCCTTTGGCTTCAGTGCCATCGTCCTCAAAAGCTTCTTCGTCCTCACCTTCGGGGACGTCTTTGCCAACCAACTTCAAGTGCTCACGGCGCCGCTTGGCCTTCATTTTGTTGATCAGCCGGCGGTTCTCTTTCTCAAACCAGAGATCTTCCTGGCTGTAGCCGGCTTTTTTCCTATTGTCGTAAGTACTCATAGAATCTGCTGCTCCTTGACCCGCCCAAATGGCGAGAAATGCGCCTCTTTTGATTTTACCTGCAATTTGATGCGTTGCGTCTTTTTCGTGAAAAAACAGTCGCTTAGGTGGGTCACGGGCGACACATCTTGAGGTTAGCTGCAATCCATAGTGGACAAGGTGAAGGAGGTCTTCCTATCTTAGGGCCTTCATCCTTGATGTTCGGTGCGCCCTGATAGCCCAATGGTAGAGGCAGGCGACTTAAAATCGCTCCAGTGCGGGTTCGAGTCCCGCTCGGGGCACCAACCAGGAATCTCCACACTTTCATGATCCAGCTCCCGTCGCCTGCTCAGTACTTTCCACTTGAGCGCCCTCTTTACGAGGTAGCCCCTGGGCTTCGTCCTTTCGGACAAGATCTTGGCAACGGCCCGTTGGACGAGAAAATCTTTCAGATCGACGCCCACTACTTTTCCGCGCTTCAAAACAAAGCGGACTGCCGTGCCGAGCGAATTTCAAAATACTGCGTCACGGACCCCGCATTCACTCCTGAACTCGAGCAACGAGTCGTTCAATGGATTGCAAGGCGCCTGGTGGCGGAGTCTCCCGAACTTTTTTCGCTGAATGAGGCCGCGGATCATCGGCTGAGCCTGGAGAACCGCCTGACTGGCGCGAAAATTCAGCTTTTTCCTCACGAGGACGCGTACGTTTCGCCCTGGGATGCGATTTCTTCACAAGTCCAAGAAGACTTAGCTGTTCAGATTCGTGGCTCAGGGCCAGATCAAGATCGCCTGGTCGCACTTCATCTGTGCAGCCCCAGTCATTGGGCGGCTGAAGATAAAATCGGACTGAACTTTCGAGCGATCCACGCCCCCATCCCGGGCGTCGAGAAGATGAACCGCTCGGCCCCCCAGCTCGTTCAGGCCATGGTGGATAAGGGTCCCTACGTTCGATTTGTCTGGGGATTCGCCACAGACCATCGTCTGAATCATCATCCCATCGCTCCGCCCGGGGTTGATCCGGTCCAGTGGCATGGACGCGCTTATGCAGCAGATCGTCCTGAGAATCCTTTTTCTTTGCGAGTCGAGCGCCAAGTCATCTGGGGCTTGCCAGAACTGAATGCTTCTTTGTTTGTGATTCGCGTGTCGTTCATTGAAGGCTCAGTGATTCGTTCAAAACCGGAATGGTGCAATTTACTGATCGGAGCATTGAAGTCGATGTCGTCCGAATCACGGGTTTATAAAGGCCTGCAAGGCTCGATGCCTCAGGTTTTAGAATGGCTAGGGGGGCGTCCGTGAGTTCGTTTGAGCCGATCGATTTTTATAATGACGCAGAAACAGGTAGGCATCGAGGAGAGAGGAATCTGGAGAGTCGCGAGGAAATCGCGATTCGTTCAATACAAACTCTGAATGGTGGAAAAATTCTCGATATTGGCTGCGGAAACGGCTTCTTCTTGCGCAATTTGGAACAGCGCCTTTCATCAGCTCGGTTTGAGCTCCATGGCGTGGATTTCTCCAAGTTCGAAATCGAGCGCGCTCAGACGGATCCTCGGCACTCAAAGATTCGCTTTTTTCAGGCCAATGCAGAAAAGGGGCTCGATTTCCCAGAGAGTCATTTTGACGTCATCTTTTCCGGTGAAGTGATTGAGCACCTTTACGATCCCGACACTTTCCTCGATCAGATTTTTCGAATCCTGAAGCCAGGCGGAACGCTAGTTCTTACGACTCCGAATCTTCTTTCTTGGTTGAACCGAATCCTAGCGGTCCTCGGTATTCAGCCTGTGACCTATGAAGCGTCAGTCCGGGATGCAAGACTGGGATTTGGTTTTTTAAAAGCCCTGAAGAAGGACACGGTGCCCGCAGGGCATATCCGGCTTTTGACCTACCTGGCTCTTCACGATCTGGTGCGACGCGCTGGCTTCACGGAAATGAAATTTCTTGGATCTCGGTTCGAGCAAGGGCCGCCCGCTTTTAAGTGGGTGGACCGAATTTTCTGCAGCTCACCACGGCTCGCATCGGGGCTTGTGGTGATTGCAAAAAAGCCGTTCTAGGTGCGTCGCCAGAGCCGAGGCAAAACCGCAGGAACCCGCTTCTTGTATGCCAGGTAGCGATCGCCCCAGATTTGAATGAGCTTTCGCTCTTCAATCGGGATCGCAAAAATCAGATAAATCGCATTCAGCAGAAAAAGCCAAAGCCGGTCCCAGCTCATCACGGGCGTGACGAGCATCGCTGCCAAGGTAAAGAGATAAATCGGGTGGCGAACCCAGCCATAAAGCCCCTCTTGGTGCAGAGGAAGATTTCCTGACGGACTCCAAGAGGCGCGCACCGTTTGAGACTTCTGAAACAGTTGCCAAACGCCGATGAATTCCAGGGCGTCGAACTTTCTCAGCGCCCAGGCCGTTCCGCCCATGAAGCCCCAAAACAGAACTGCGGAAAAGACGTAAGCTTGGCTTTGCGGCATCGAGGCCGCCCACACGACGCGTCCCGAGTGTTGCCATAAGCCCATGACGGCTAGGAGCAGCGAGCCTGATACCATGACGTAAAGCGCCCGAATCGCTTGAGGCGGGACGATTCTCGTCAAAAAGTCCCGAAACTTCGGCTGAGCCAGCGCGCTATGGGCCAAACCAAAAAAGCCGAAAAGCGACGCATTCCAAAGTGAACCGACAATCCAAGCGTCGGGTCCCACCCAAGCAGTCAGGTCGACCCAGGGCCAAGAAAAAGGATTCCACGCGCTTGGAAGTGCGAGGTTTCTTTCGACCCAGACAAAGAACGCGGCCGATGGCGCTGCCCCCAGAACAAGCCATGCGGAGAGCCAAAGCCAGCGAACTCCCGCAGAGAGTCGAAAATCGGGTGGGGTCGAAGGTGCTGCCATGCGGAGCACCCTAACGCACGCACCCTGACAAACCCAAGCGGGGAGTGTGGGCTTCGGGTTGTGTTTCTCGGCAAGCAAGGCGATAAATGGGCGTGGCGTCCGCAGTCATGCAAGGAGTCCAGTGGCTCCTCCAAAAAAGTCTTGAAAAAGCAGGCTACCGCTTCCAGCAGCTCCGGGCCGGAGAAACCCAGATCGGGGTCTGGAAGCTGAATTTGCGTCCAAGGAAGCGAGGTTTCTCTAAAGTTAGGCGCATCGTTTTGGTGCCCGGTTTTGGTGATACGCCGCTGTCTTGGATTCTGACGGTAACGGCACTGAAACCCGTTTTATCTCGCGACTACGACGAACTGGTGTGCCTTGAGTTTCCTGGTTTTTCAGGGTTCCTGCGGGAACATCCGGCAATCGAAAGCGTGGACCGGATGCTCGACTGGGCAGGCGATGCGCTCGAGGGCCTCGCGCCTACGGCTCTGATCGGGCACAGCTTAGGCGGTTGGCTGGCCGCTGATTTCGCGCTTCGGCTTTCCGAAGGTGGTCGTCCCAAAAAGGGCAAGAAGGCCCCACTCGAAAAGCTGATCTTGATTGCACCTTCGGGAGTATTCGGAACAGCACGCGAGCGTCGTGAGTTTGAGGACCGCTTCAAGAGTATTTCCCAACGAGGGTTCCGGGTTCTTCGTGAAGTCATGTTCGAGAAAGAACCTGCCTGGTTCCGCTGGGTCGAAAGCGAGATGGAAAACTTCACGCGTCGACCCGAAGTGCACAAATTCATCGACTCTTTCGAGGAGCGCCACCGCTTGGAGCCCAGGCTCACCGCCCTTCAGGGAAGTGTTTGGATTATCTGGGGCGAGCGAGACCGGATGGTTCCTTCGTCTTTCTTGCCGCACTGGCACCGTGCTCTTCACGGCTCAAGCGCGCAGGTTCGGTCGGTTTCCTTGAAGGGAGTGGGCCACACGCCTCAGGTTGAAGCGCCCGCTGTCCTCGCTGCGGTGCTTGGACAAATCCTTCTCGGGCAGGAGCCCCACTGGGCGGGAACGCGTTTCTGGCAGGTCTGGAACTGATCACTCCACCGTGATCAGGTGATAAGTCTTTTTCCCTTTTCGAAGAACGAGAACGCTTCCTGCGATCAAGTCCTTTCGCGAGAGTTTGGCTGCGACGTCCTGCACGCGCTCGTTGTTTACGTAGATCCCGCCCGCCTGAACATCTTTGCGAGCTTGGCCCTTCGAGGGGCAAAGCGCAGTTTCAGCTAAGGCATCGACGAGGAGGAGTCCGGGCTCAGCATCCAGGCGCGAGACTGGGATCGTCGTGGAAGGCGCCCCTTTGAAGAGCTCTTTCACGCTCTTGGCGTCGAGCTCTCGAATCTCGGTTCCAAAAAGAGCCCGAGTCGCGGCTTCGGCGCGCTTCAGGCCTTCCTCGCCATGGACTAGAAGTGTCAGCTCCCGAGCGAGTCGGGTCTGCGCTTCCCGCTTTTCGGGTGCAGTCTGGATAGCCTGTGCCAGTGCTTCGATCTCGGCGTGCGAGAGGAACGTAAAGTACTTGAGGTAAGTTAATGCGTCGGCATCGGGGGTCTGCACGAAGAATTGGTAAAATTCGTAAGGCGAGGTTTTTTCGGAATCCAGCCAAACAGCGCCCGATTCGGTCTTTCCGAATTTGCTGCCGTCACTTTTGGTGACGAGCGGATGAGTCAGGCCGTAGACTTCTTGGCCTTCCGCTAGGGCCTCTCCGGAATGCGCTCGCATCCGCCGAATCAACTCGATGCCCGCGGTGATATTTCCCCACTGGTCGCTTCCGCCGACCTGAAGTCGACAATGGTGGCGCTGATTCAGCATGTGGAAGTCGTAGGCCTGAAGCAGCATGTAGCTGAATTCGGTGTAGGAAATTCCGTGATCGCGATCTTCCAAGCGGGCGCGCACCGACTCTTTGGCCATCATGTGATTGATGGTGAAGTGCTTGCCGACGTCGCGAAGGAAGTCGATGTAGGTCATGTTTCGGAAAAATTCGGCGTTATTTAAAACCACTGCTGCATTCGGTCCGCTGAGGCGCAAAAAGCGCGCAAGCGTCCGAGTGACGCCT
>JACCDJ011839270.1_pt1 | contig 18906 bp, 19 predicted proteins | sample 7444481 | NCBI WGS metagenome assembly JACCDJ01 (sample SAMN15323435, study PRJNA562643) | freshwater metagenome | isolation source: river surface water | place: USA:Blue River Watershed | collected 2017-08-15 | reverse complement strand
GGGCGGTCGTTCGTAAGCGCGTGACTCGAAATGGGTCAGGCTGATCCAGCCATCGGTCTCGGGGCTTTCATAGTGGTCGGTCAGCTCGAAGCGACCCGACCTCAGCCCGGCCAGGACCTCCGCCCGCTCGCACCGGGCGATGACCTCCGCCCGTCGGTAGATGGTTATCATAAATCCGCCTTGTACCATACCCCCCAGGGGGGGTGTCAATGGACCCACCCAGGCAGATAGGTTAGCCCTGAAGGCCAAGAAATCCCTCCAAGTCAGCGGGGTAGGCGCTTCTCGAGGGCATCCACCAGCTCCTTGGCCGCGTCGTGGGCGTTGTTGTAGGACATGGAGCCGATGGAGTAGCTGGCGGTCGCGACGACCTTGCCCGTCGCGGCATCGGAGATGGCGACGGACACGGTGCCTGGCACCGTGCCGGAGACGACGCCCCGCCAGGTCCGGCGGACGATGAGCCGGGCGATGAAGCGGGGTTCGGCGCGGGCCGCGGCGCCGTCCTTCGTGCCGGCGATCACGTTGAATCCACGGGCGAAGAGCTCGGCCTCGAGGGCCTTGCCTGTCTCGGTTCCGTCGAGGACGGCCAGGGTGGCTGACTTGCCGAAGCCGCTGCCTGCATCCAGGGAGGCCTCGACCGAGCCGCAGCCGGAGAGGATCAGGGCCAGCAGGCCGGAGGCAAAGATGATCGGTAGCCGGCGCATGGTCGTGCGGATTGTCATTCGGCGATCTTCGAGCGCGTCTCGGAGGGCAGCGTGCGGAGGTCGGCGAACTGGACGACGTGTCCGTTGGTGAACTTGACGTAGTGGATGTCGCGGTAATTGCCAGGTTGGCGCCGCCAGAAGCTCCGCCAGACCTTGTAGGTCAGGTACTCGCTGCCCCCGATCGTCGTCGTGGTGCGGGGCTCGCCCAGGATCGCGACGACCTCGGCCTTGGTCATGCCTTCGCTGACGCCTTCGATGCGGCTGGGGCCGCCGGAGCAGCCGCCGAGGAGGAGGGCGAGGCAGGACAGGAACAGGGCGAGCGAGGTGCGCATACTGTCAGTTGATTTATTCAAGAGGTGATTGTCCATCCGGAAGCACGGCCCCGGCGTGGTCCCGCCCCAAGAAAAAGGCCGGCCTCGGTTGAGGCCGGCCTTCGTTCGGGAGGCGGCGCGGCTTAGAAGCTGAACGCGGCGCTCAGGCCGTAGCGGAGGTCGTCGTACTGGCCGACGTTCTTGCTGAGGCGCAGGCCGAGGAAGAAGTTCTGGTTGAAGTGGTAGTTCGCCGCCAGGCTCAGTTCGGCGAAGTCCTCGGCGTACAGGGTGTTGTTGTAGACCTCGAGGTTCGAGATGAAGTAGCGGGCGCGGGCGACGAGCGTCACCTTCTCGCCGAGGGCGGAGCGGAAGCCCAGGCCGAGGCCGACCATGTTGTTGTCGTAGTTGTCGAGCTGCTGCTGGGCGAAGCCGAGGTCGATGTCGAGCGAGGTCTCCGCGGTGGTGCGGATGCGGAAGCCGATCCCGAGGCCGTAGACGTCGTTCGAGCCGATGTCGTCCTTGCCGCCGAGCGTGGCCACGGCGAACAGGTAGGGGACGCGGCCGAGGGCGATGGAAGCATCGATCTGGCCGGTGGAGTAGCCGTGGTCGCCGCCCACGTAGCCGAGGCTGAGGTGGTTGTACGTGGCGCGGAGGGGGTCGTTGATATCCCGGGCGGCGGCGTGCGCGGCGGCGGTCAGGAGAGGGGCGGCAAGGAGGAGGGGGAGCAGTTTTTTCATGGGTCTTCCTGTGTAGGGCGCACGCCCCGGGGTTCAAGAATAAATATAAGTATACAGTAGGACCGGCGCCTGCTCAGGTCTCCTCCCGGGGCTCCCGGCCGAGCAACGACAGCGGCGTGAGCACGAAGGCCGTCAGGATACCGAAGCTCAAGGTCAGCCCGAGCCAGCGCAGGGCGGGCAGGGCGCAGACGGCCAGCAGTCCGAACGAGAGCAGGGTCGTCAGGCAGGCGGCGACGACCCCGGCGAGGGCGGATTTCGAACGGTCGCCGCCTTCCCAGAGGAAGATGGAGTAATTCACGCCGACCCCGAGCACCAGCATCAGCGCCATCAGGCCGAAGACCGAGAAAGGGACGCCGCAGGCGCCGGCGAGCACCGGCGCCCAGACCACCCCGAGCAAGGTGGGGAGGAGCAGCAGCAAGGAGCGGCCGATGCCGTAACGCTGGCTGAGGATCGCGAGCGCCAGCAGGCAGGCCAGGGCCATCCAGCCCACGCCTTGGCGGCGGACCTCGCCGAGCAGCCGGCTGATCGACCAGGTCTTGTCGACGAGCGTGGCCTCCCGGAGGTCGCCGAGTTTGGCCCGCAGCCCCGCGTCATCCTTGACGTCCCGCAGCGTCACGACGTGGAGGATCTTGCCCTCATGGGCGAAGCGCAGGTGGCGAAAAGGGGTCGCCTCAGGCAAGGCCAGGAAACTCGGGAGGTCGATGGTCCCGGTGGCGGCGTCCCAGAAGCCCGGGGGTGGCGTGAAGCCGAGCTCCTCGAAGGCCTCCTCAAGCCGGCTCCGCTCCTTGCCCAAGGCGGCGCGGTAGGCTTGGACCGAGGCGGTTTGCCGTTGCGCGGAGGGGATGACCTCGGCGAGCGCGGTCCAACCGGAGAGCAGGCCGAGTCGTCGGCATTCCTCCAGGGTGGGGCGGAGCGACTCCTCCGCCCGGAGGCAGGCCTCGTCGGTCCCTTCGTCCGGCTTGATCAGGATGAACTGGGTGGAGAAATCGGCGCCCAGCGCCCGCTTGACCGCGGCTTCGTCCGCCACCAGCCGCTCGGGCCGGTGAATCAGGTTGCGGACATCATCGTCGGTGCGGACCCGGCTGACCAGGAACAGGCCCAGTCCGAGCCCGGCGATGGCGAGCGCGAGGGAGCCCCGGCCCAGGCGCGCGCTGCCGGCGCGGATGAGACGCGCCAGCCGGGCGAAAACATCGGATACCCGGCCACCGCGCAGCCAGTCTCCGGCCAAAGGTCCCGCCAGCATCACGGTCAGGAAGGCCGCGGAAAGCCCGGTGAGAGCGAAGACCGCGATCTGGCGGATGGAGGGCAAGGGCACCAAGGTCATGGCGGCGTAGCCGAGCAGGCTGGTGCCGAGGGCCATCAGCAGGCCCGGGGTCACCCGGTGCAGCCAATCTGTCCGCCCGTCGGCCTCATCCGACAACCTGGCCGAGATGAGCTGGATCGAGTAATCCGAGACCTCGCCGATCAGGCTCACGCCGAAGACGACCGTGATGAGGTGAATCTCCCCGAAGACCGCGAGCACCGCGCCGGTGCCGACGACCACCCCGACCAGGATGCTGATGAAGCCGGTCGCGAGCATCGAGAGCGACCGGAACACCAGGAGCATGAGCAGGACCACGCCGAGGGCGGAGCCCAGCCCGATCCGGTCGGTGTCCTCGCGGGCGCCGGTCTGCGCGGCCTCCGCGTAGAACACGCCTCCCAGGCGGCGAAGCCGCGCGGTCGGGTGGCGGTCGCGCAGCACCCTTTCCGCGTCGTCGACCGCGCGGGCGGCGGCGACTTGGACGTGGTACTGTTGGGCGTCCGCCCGGAGCTCGAGGATGACCAGGGTGGCGACACCTTCCGCGACCGGGGCGTTCAGGTAACCGTCGTTCCACTGGAGATCGGCCTGAGGCCAGGGCATCCCCTTCATCCAGGCCGAAGCGTAGCCGAAGGGGTCGTCGCGTAAGCCGAGGGTCCCGGTTGTCGAGAACGCGCCGTAACCGCGGGCGACGAATGTTTGCCGGAGGTCAGGCGGGTCCGCGGGCGCGAGCGAAGGCCCGGCCTGCCGGAAGAAATCCATGACGCCCTTGATGCCGGGCCGGGGCACCCGGGCGCGGACACCCGCGAAGGCTCGGGAGTCGGTCAGGGACTCGGCCACGGTCGCCGTGGCGCGGTTGGCGCCCGGGGTGTCGCGGTCGACCACGAGCAGGAACGCGCGGTTGCCGCCGGCTCGTGCGAGATGGGCCATCGCGGCCTCGGCGCCGCCGTCCTGAGTCTCCTTCGGCAGCAGGGCCAGCACGTCGGTGCGCACCACCCCGTCCCGGGTCAGCCGGCCGGTCGCCCAGACCGCGAGCCCGCCGATCAGGGCCAGCCAGACCAGGAACCAGCGCAGTCGAGTCATCGGGAGGAGTCGAAGCTACGTAGCTCCCCCGGATCCAAGGCCGGGCCGGTACGGAAGCCGGAGAACCGCAGTTGGATCCGGCCGCCGGAGGCCTCGTCGACCACGAGCTCCTCAAGGTGGACGCCCAGCCGCAGGGTGATCGCGGCGATCACCTCCCTGGTCTGTGCCGACCGGGGGGAGAGTCGCACGACAAGCTTGCCTTCGCGCCGTTCGGCGCTCGCGGCGAAATGCTCGGATAGCGGGCCGAGATCACCGCACAGCAGCGCCTGGACCATCCGGCCGATACGGGCCTCAAGGTTGCCCGCGGGCTGATCCGGCCGGGGTAAGGCGATCACGCGCGTCGCCTGCGCGAAGGCCGGCCGAAGCGTCCGGAGGATCACGCCGTGTTCGGCCGAGACCACCAGTTCCCCCTCGGCGCGCATCGGCTTCGCCACATCCGGCAAGGTTTTTTCCTGGGTGAATTCGGCGCGCAGCAGGGGCGGGCGCGGCAGGGAGGCGAGGGCGGACTTGCAGGCGGACTCATCCAGGATGGCGGTGGCCTCCGCGCCGGCTCCCGTGGCGAACGAAACCAGCAGTAGGAGAGATACTGTAGAAAGTCGACGCATGGTTTGATCCGGTCCCCGGATGTCCCTCGGTGCCAGACGGCGGAAAGGTTTGCAAGCCTAGCCCGGCCGCCTTTCTTCGGGCTCATGCCTCGCCCCCGCGTTTTCCTGCTTGCCGCCCTCGTCCTGCTGGCGGGATGCCGGCACCTCGACCGGCAGTATGCGAAGACCATCGACGACCTGGTCACCCGTAAGGCCGCGAAGTCCTCGGCCGCGCTGGAGTTCGGCGCGCCGGTCAGCAGCACGCTCGAGGGCAACCGGGAGACGGTCGTGTTCATCCCGGTCGCGAAGACCTCCCGCCGGGCGGTCACGAAGATCGTCAACGGCGTCGAGACCAAGGAGGAGACCGTGGTATCCACCCCGGGCAAGCTCAAGGTCACCATGGTCTTCGTCGCGGGCTGCGCCGTCGGCGGCGCCGTCTCCCCCGTCCGTTGAGTTTACTGTCACCGATGCGCATCCTCGGCCCCCTGCTCCTCCTCTTCGCGGCCGGCTTTGTCGGCTGCACCTCCGTCACCGTCGCGCCCCTGAAGCCCGGCGTCCCCGAGGTCCTGGTCCGCGAGAACCCCAAGGTCTCGATGTCCGGTTTTCTTCCGTACGTCCGGAAGAACTTCGAGTCGCGCGGCATCCCCACCCGCGTGATCAAGGAATCCGACGCCGCGGGCGACGCCTATGTGGTCACCTACACCGCGTTGCGCTCGTGGGATCTCACGACTTATCTGTCGCAAGCGGAGTTCTGGATCCATCATCGCAGCGACCTCGTCGGTCATGCCGAATACCACCTCCGCGGCAAAGGCGGCCTGGCGCTGACCAAGTTCCAGCACGTCGAGACCAAGCTGGACCCCGTGTTCGACGAGCTGCTGGTCCATTACCCGGTCCGGGCCGCGGTCCCGGTCAAGCCTTGAGCGTGTTCGCGGCCCATCAGAAGATCATCGTCCCGGTGATGCGCTGGCATTACTGGCAGGGTCAGCCGACGGAACTTCCCGAACTACGATCCGTCGACCCGCTGCTCCGGCGCCGCCTCAGCCCGCAGGGTCGCGCCGGGCTCGCCGTCGCCGACCGGTGCGCCGAGGGCCTCGGCGCCTGCCGCGTGGTCTACGCCAGCCGGCATGGTGAGCTCGCCCGGACCTTGGGATTGATGGAGAGCCTGCGCCCTCAGGATCCCGACGGCCCGTCCCCGGCCTCGTTCGCGCTCTCGGTGCTCAATTCGACGCCCGGCATCTATTCGATCGCGCGGAAGGACACCTCCCCCGTGGTCGCCGTTTCCGCCGGCGCCGAGTCCTGCTGGTGTGGTTTGCTCGAGGCCGCCCTGATCGCGGCCGAGGCACCCGGCCCGGTCTTGCTCATCTGCGCGGACGCCCCGGTGCCCGCGCTCTTCCGCCAAGGCGTGCCGGACCCGGCTCCGATCCGCGCCTTGGCCGTGCTCCTCGGCGGCGGCGGCGCGGAGCATGAACTGGCCTTCGGCGCGTCCGCGGGCCCGGATACCGTCGACGCCTTGCCTGCCCTCGCGGCCGCCCTGCGGGACGGCGGCGGCTGGACCGGGGAACACCGGGCATGGAGGCTTGTCGCGCGTGCCTGACCTCGGGAGATATTGGCGCACGCTGGCGACCGGGCTCTGTTTCCTCATCTTCACCGCCGGGGCGCTTTTCCTTTCCTGCGGCTTGTTGCCCTTGATCGCGTGGGTGACCCGCGACCGGGCCCTCCTGCGCCGTCGCACCCGTTTCTTCGTCCAGAAATTCTTCCGTTTCATCATCTGCGTGGCGGAGGCCGCCGGATGCATGCGGCTGAAGGTCGAGGGTGTGGAGCGGCTGCGGGCGGCGGGCGGCGTGCTTATCTTCGCGAACCACCCCACGCTGATCGACGTCGTCGTCCTCATGGGCCTCATCCCGCAGGCCAACTGCGTGGTGAAGTCGGCGTTGTTCCGGAAGACCGCCTTGGGTCGGACGCTGCGTTCCGCCGGCTACGTCGAAAACGCCGATTCCGCCGTGCTCGTCGAGGCCTGCTGCCGGTCGATGGACGAGGGTCATGCCGTGATCATCTTCCCCGAGGGGACGCGGACCTCGCCGGGGCACCCCTTGGCCTTCCAGCGCGGTCCGGCGCATCTCCTGCTCGCCTCGCGGCGCCCGTTCCTGCCGGTCGTCATCCGCTGCCGGCCCGCGGCGTTGCTCAAGGAACAGCCTTGGTATCAGGTGCCGGAGCGACGCTTCGAGCTGGAGCTGACGGTCCTCGAACCGGTCACCGCGGACGACTGGGAGCAGGTCGTCGCCGCCCAGCCTCGGCCGCTCGCCGCCCGAAATTTGACTCGCCATCTCGAGCGGTTTTTCATGTCTCACACTTCTCTACAAGACGCTCCATGACCCCCCTCCGCCAAGAGCTCAAGTCGCTGATCGTCTCGACGCTGGCCCTCGAGGGGGTCTCGCCCGAATCCATCGTCGACGATGCCCCGTTGTTCGGGGAGGGGCTAGGGTTGGATTCGATCGACGCCATCGAGCTCGGGGTCGCCATCCGCAAGCGCTACGGCATCTCCGTCGGTTCCGAGGGCGGCGATCCGCGGCGTCATTTCGCCTCGGTCAGCGCGCTGGCCGACTTCGTCTCCGCCCATCGCACCCTCTGAGCCGATGAACCAGGAAGAGGCATTGCAGAAGGTCCGGGATATCTTCGCCAAGAATTTCGGCCTGCAGCCGGACGAGGTCCGTCTCTCCAGCAAGCTTTACGACGACCTCAAACTCGACAGCCTCGACGCGGTCGATCTCGTCCTCGAGCTGCAGGATCTCACGGGACGGAAAATCAAGCCCGAGGTTTTCAAGGGCGTGCGCACGGTCGAGGACGTGATCGCGATCATCGTCACCATCGAAGGCGGGGACGACACCGCGCCATGAAGGGAGGGGCGGGCGCGGCGTCGGGTTTCCTGCTGTCGCTCGCGGTCGTCGCGTTGGTGCTCCTGCTACCGGCCCGTTGGCTCGCCGTGCCTTTGCTCGGGATGGCCGTCTTCCTGTTCCTCTCAAGGCGCCCGGTGGTCAGGGCCGATTTCCTGGCGCCTGCGGCGATGGCCGGTCTGGCGGCCTTGGTGTGGTACTCGGAGAGCCAGCGGGTGGCGATGCTCTACCCGGTGATCGTCAACGGGGCGCTCCTTGGCTACTTCTACGGTAGCCTGCGGCGGGGGCCGACCGCGATCGAGCGGCTTGCCCGCCTGGAGGACCCGCAGCTACCGCCGGAAGGCGTGGGCTACACCCGGGTCCTCACGAAGGTCTGGTGCGGTTTCTTCGTGTTCAATGGCGCCGTCGCCGCCCTGACGGCCTGGTGGGGGGAGCCGCGAGCCTGGGCGCTTTACAACGGCTTGTTCGCTTACGTCCTGATCGGGGCGCTGGTGGTCGGCGAGCGCCTGCTACGCCCCCGGCTCCTCGATGCTTATCGCCGCCGGGCCGGCGTCGACCTGGATGCCCTGATCGGCGGCCGCGACCCGGCAGCCGTCGTCTGCCTGCGCGGCAAGGTCTCCGTGTCAGCCGCGCGCTTCCGGGCGGAGGTCGCCGCGAAGTCGGCCGCCGTCGCCGCCGCCCCGGCGGCCCTGTGGATCGTGTCGACGGAGGATGCCTATGTCTTTGCCGTCGATCTCCTGGCCGTCTGTCTGGCGGGCAAGCAGGCGCTCGTACCGCAGAACCATCAGGCCGCCACGCTGGAGGCGTTGCGGACCCGCTATCCCGCGGCCTCGTCGGCCTCCGTGGTCGCCCCCGCCGCCGTCGATCCGGGGCGTTGGCGAGCGCTCCCGGGCGGCCTGATCTCCTTCCATACCTCCGGCAGCACCGGCGAGCCCAAGTGCGTCACGAGGTCTTTCGCCGCCCTGCTGCAGGAGGCCGCCGCCTTGGAGTCGCTCTTCGGCGCGGAACTGGGTGACGCGCGCGTGATCGGCACGGTGCCGCACCATTTCATCTACGGCGCCATCTTCCGGATTCTCTGGCCGTTGCAGGCCCGGCGGATTTTCCAGACCGAACCCCTGGCTGACGGCTTCGCGGTGCTGGAACTGCTGCGCGCCGGCGGCGATCACGCGCTCGTGAGCAGTCCCTCGCTCATGGAGCGCCTGCCTGCGGACGACGTGGCCGGTCTGCGCGGTTTGCGCGCGGTATTCACCTCCGGCAGCTTCCTCCGTCCTGAGGTCGCCGTGCGCTGGGGCGGACCCATCGAAGTCTATGGCAGCACCGAGACCAGCGGTATCGCCTGGCGACGTCAGCGGCTCGGCGGCGAGGGCTGGCGCCCTCTGCCCGGCGTGACCGTCGCCCTTGCGGAGGAAGGTCGGCTGAGGGTCGAGTCTCCTTATGTCGCGGAAGGCGGGGAACTGACCGGCGACGCCGCGCGACTACGCGACGATGGCACGTTCGACCTCCTGGGCCGGGTGGATCGCATCGCCAAAGTCGAAGGTCGCCGCGTCTCCCTCCCCGAGCTCGAGGGTCTGCTTGAGGCTCATCCCGCCGTCGAGCGATGCGCGCTCGTCCAGCCGGACGGCTCATCGCGTCTGGCCGGCGCGGTGGTGCTGAAACCCGGCTTGGCTGAGGCCGATTATCCGGCCGTCGTGGCCGAGCTTCGCGCGCGGTTGGTCGCCCGGCATGACGCCGTGGTCGCCCCTCGTCGCTGGCGGTTCCTGCCCGCGCTGCCGGTGGATGCCCGCGGCAAACTCGACCAACGGCGGCTTCGCGCGATCTTCGATCCCGCCGCCAGGCCGCTGTCGCCCGAGGCCTGCTGGCCGCAGTTGATCGCGCACCGGCGGGGCGAGAGCGGGCTCGTCCTCCGTCTGCACGTCCCCGCCGATCTCCCTTATTTCGAGGGGCATTTCCCGGGTTTGCCGATCCTGCCCGGGGTCGCGCTGCTCTCCTGGGTGAAGGTCTTCGACGCCTGGTTCCTTGGCGGTACCCGCGATTATGTCGCCATCGAAAACCTTAAGTTCACCGCCGCGGTCCACCCCGGGGAAACCCTTGAGCTGACGCTTACGCGGACGACGGATGGGGTCGTGCGTTTCCGTTATGAAAGCGCCCGCGAAGCCAAGGCCGGCGGCGCGTTCCTCCCCGCCGCCCCGTCCCATGTCCTATAGTCCTTGCATCATCGTCCCGGCCTACAACCACAGCCGGGCCGCGCGCGGCACGCTCGCCAACCTCGCGGCCTTCGGGCTGCCGCTGGTCCTGGTCGACGATGGCAGCGAACCCGCGGAGGCCGCCGCGCTCCGCGAGATCGCGGCCGCCGAGCCGCTGGTGCGGCTCGTCGTCCTGCCTGTCAACCAAGGCAAAGGCGGCGCGGTCATGGCCGGTTTGCGCGCCGCCCGTCGGGCCGGTTTCACCCACGCGCTCCAGGTGGACGCCGACGGTCAGCATGACTTGTCGGTGCTGCCCGGGTTCATCGAGGCGGGTCGGCACGACCCCGCCGCGATCATCTGCGGTCATCCGGTCTACGACGCCACGGTGCCGACGGTCCGCAAACTGGCCCGTTATCTCACGCACTTCTGGGTGTGGGTCGAGACCCTGTCCTTCGCGATCAAGGACTCGATGTGCGGGTTCCGCCTTTATCCGGTCGGTCCGGTCTGCGACCTCCTCGACGAGCAGGTCCTGCCTGCGCGCATGGACTTCGACCCCGAGGTGCTCGTGCGGCTATATTGGCGCGGGGTGCGAATGGTCTGGCGCCCCGTCCCGGTCACCTACCCGGCGGATGGCCGCTCCCATTTCCGCCCCTTCCGCGATAACGTCCGCATCAGCTGGATGCACACGAGACTCGTCTGCGCCATGCCGTGGAACATGCTGAAGCGCCGGCTCGGCGGCGGCACGAGCGGCGACGGGACCCACTGGGCGAAGTCGAAGGAACGGGGTTCCCGCCTTGGTCTGGCCTTCACCTCATGGGTGCATCGTTACCTTGGCCGCTGGCTGGCCTTGCCGCTGATCCCCTGCATCGTCACCTACTTTTTCCTGACCGGGGGCGTGGCCCGCCGCGCGAGCCTCGGTTACCTGCGTCGCTTGCATCGCTTCACCGGCGGGGCTTCGCCGCGCCCGAACCTCTGGAACGCCTACCGGATCTTCCTCGCCTGCGGGTTCGCCGCCCACGACAAGCTCAGCGCGTGGCTGGACCCGCGGCTCATCTCCAAGCTGGATTTCCCGGATATCGGGCTCCTGCGCGAGGCCCGCGAAAACGGCCGCGGGGCTCTGGTCATCGGGGCGCACCTCGGCAACCTGGAGATGATGCGGGCCGTCGCCGCCCGTTACGGCTTCAAGGGTTTCCATGCCGTCGTGCATTTCGCGCATGCCGCCAAGCTCACCGGGACGATCGCCGAGGCGGCTCCGGCCGCCGCCGCGGACCTGATCCATGTGAGCGATTTCGGCCCCGATACCGCGATGCGGCTCCGGGAGATCGTCGACCGCGGGGAGTGCGTCGTGATCGTGGGTGACCGGACCCCGGTCAGCGAGAACGGCCAGACCGTACGGGTGGATTTCCTGGGTGAGGCCGCGGATTTCCCCCGCGGGCCGTTCGTCCTGGCCGCCGCGCTGGAATGCCCCGTGTACCTCTTCTTCTGCGTCCGCCATCGTGGCGGTTACAAGGTCATGGCCGAGAAGTTCGCCGATCGCATCGCCCTGCCGCGAGCCCGCCGCGCCGAGGTGCTGGCCGGGCTGGTCGGGGCGTATGCCCGACGGCTCGAGCGCCTTTGCGTCGCCCATCCGCTGCAATGGTTCAACTTCTTCGATTTCTGGCAATCCCGTCCCACCCCTGCTCCCCATGAAACGCGCAACTAATTCTCCTGTCATCGCGGGCCAGCGCCGACTGACGATCGAGGATATCGTCTCGGTCGCCAAATCCGAGCGACCGGCGGCTCTTCCGACCTCGCCCGCCTATCGTCGGCGTATCCGGCAGGGGGCAGATCTGCTGCAGCGGGCTTTGGCCGAAGGACGGTGTGTCTACGGCGTGAACACCGGTTACGGTGACAACTGCACCACGACGATCCCCGCGGAGCACGTCGCCGGGCTGCCCGATAACCTCATACGCTACCATGGCGTGGGGACCGGCGCGCCGCTCGACGCCACCGCCACCCGCGCCGTGCTGGCTTGCCGCCTGAACTCGCTTTCCTTGGGTTACTCCGGCGTCCGCCCCGAACTCCTTGACCTGCTGGTCGGCATGCTGAACCAAGATGTCCTTCCGCGCATCCCCGCGGAAGGGTCGGTCGGCGCGAGCGGCGACCTGACGCCCTTGTCCTATGTCGCCGCCACGATGACCGGGAAGCGCCGGGCGAGTCACGCGGGCCGGATGATGTCCTCGGCGGCGGCCTTGAGGAAAGCCGGGCTGCAGCCGCTGGTCCTGGCTCCGAAGGAAGGCCTCGCGCTCATGAACGGAACCGCCGTCATGACGGGCCTAGCCTGCCTCGCCTACGATCGCGCCGCCTACCTCTCGAAGGTCGCCACCCGCGTGACCGCCCTGGTTAGTTACGCGCTCGACGGTAATCCCGGCCACTTCGACCGCATCCTTTTCTCGGTGAAGCCTCACCGCGGGCAGCAGCGGGTCGCGGCCTGGCTCCGGGCTGACCTGGGGACACGTCGCCCGACGGAGGCCGCCCGCCTTCAGGATCGCTATTCCGTCCGTTGCGCGCCGCACGTCATCGGGGTCCTCGAGGATGCGCTCGCCTGGGTCCGCCGCGACCTTGAGAACGAGATCAACAGCGCCAACGATAATCCTTTGATCGACCCGCGGACCGGGCGGATCCTGCACGGCGGTCATTTTTACGGCGGTCATGTCGGTTTCGCGATGGATGCGCTCAAACTGGCCGTCGCCAGCGTGGCCGACCTGCTGGACCGCCAGCTGGCGCTGTTGGTGGACGCCCGCTATAGCCAGGGCTTGCCCGCCAACCTCGCCGGCGGTTCCGGCGGCGACGCGGCTCTGCGGCATGGGTTCAAGGCCTTGCAGATCTCCTGCTCGGCCTGGACCGCCGAGGCCTTGAAACTGACCATGCCGGCCACGGCCTTCTCCCGTTCGACGGAGTGCCATAATCAGGATAAGGTGAGCATGGGCACCATCGCGGCCCGCGATTGTCTTCGGATCCTCGACCTAGGCGAACAGGTCCTCGCGGCCTTGCTCCTGGCTGGCGCCCAGGGCGTCGCGCTCCGGTCCGCCTTGCCCGGTGCGCGTTCGCCGAGCCCGGCGGTCGTCCGTACCGCCCGCGCCATCGAGTCGGCGCATGGCCGCCAAGGGGCCGACCGGGAACTCGACCTCATTGTCGAGGCCTGCGTCGGAAGGATCCGGTCCCGGCTGATACCGGTCGCCGGCTGAGTCCTCAGCGTGTCCGCCGGAAGACCAGGGAGGTGTTGATCCCGCCGAAGGCGAAGTTGTTGCTGACGATGTGTTCGGTCTCGATCGCCCTCGGCTGGTCGCGGATGTAATCGAGGGGCCCGCAGGCGGGGTCCGGTTCCGTGAGGTTGAGGGTGGGCGCGAACCAGCCCCGGTTCATCATCTCGATGCCCCACCAGGCTTCGATGGAGCCGCAGGCGCCGAGCGTATGGCCTAGGTAGCTCTTCATGGAGCTGATCGGCATGGCCGGCCCGAGCACCTGGCTCGTCGCCGTGCTTTCGGCGATATCGCCGCGATCGGTCGCGGTGCCATGCGCGCTGACGTAGCCGATGGCCGAGGCGGGAAGGTCGGCGTCCGCGAGGGCCATCTCGATGCAGCGTGCCATCGTCGCCGCCGTCGGTTGGGTGGCGTGGGCGCCGTCGGAGTTGGTGCCGAAGCCGATGATCTCGGCGAGGATCCGCGCGCCGCGGGCCAGGGCGTGGTCGCGGTCCTCGAGGATCAACGTGCATGCGCCTTCACCCACCACCAGCCCGTCGCGGCCGCGGTCGAAGGGGCGGGGCGACAAGGCGGGCTCCTCGTTCTGGGTGCTCGTGGCGAAGAGGGTGTCGAAGATCAGCGCATGGGCGGGGGTAAATTCCTCGGAGCCGCCGGCCACCATCATCGTCTGCCGCCCGGAGCGGATCGCCTCGAAGGAATAACCGATCGCATGGCTCGCCGAGGAACAAGCGCTGCTGGTGGGCACGATGCGCCCTTTGAGCTCGAAATGCAGGGCGATGTTGACCGCGGTCGTGTGGCTCATCGCCTGCAGGTAGCTGGTCGAGCTGATGCCCTTGGTCGAGCCGGTGGATAGCGCGTGACCGCAGAGCTTGATCGGGTCCATGCTCCCGAAGGAGGAGCCATACGCCACGCCCATGCGCCCGTCCCGGATGTCGGCATGGTCCGCAAGCCCGGCGTCCTTCAGGGCCGCCTCGGACGCCGCCACCGCCAGCTGGGCGACCCGTCCCATGGAACGGGTGTTCTTGCGCGGCCAATGCGTCGGCGTGGAGAAGTCGGTCACCGGGGCGCCCAGACGCGTGTTCATGTTCTCGAACATGTCCCACTCCGGGATGCGGACGACGGCATTGCGTCCGGCGCGGAGGTTGGCCTCGATCGTCGGCCAATCATGTCCCAGGGCGGTGATCCCGCCCATCCCTGTCACGACGACCCGCCGGCTCATACGAGGCCTCCGTTCACGCCGATCACCTGGCGGGTGACATAGGACGCCGAGGGAGAGACCAGGAAGCTCACGACGCCGGCGACCTCGGCCGTTGTCCCGGCCCGGCCCATCGGGATGGCCGGCAGGATGTGGGACTTGTCCAGTTCCTGGGTCATCTCGCTGTCGATCAACCCGGGCGCGACCGAATTGACGGTGATGCCGCGAGGCGCGAGCTCGACCGCCAGGGCTTTGCCGGCCCCGATCAGGCCGGCCTTGGCGGCGCTGTAGTTCGTCTGCCCCCGGTTGCCGGCGACACCGGCGACGGAGGCCAGCAGGACGATGCGTCCGCCGTCGCGGAGCCGCACCATCGGCATGACCAAGGGGTGCAGCACGTTGTAGAAACCCGCAAGCGAGGTATCGATGACCTCGTTCCAGTCCGCCCGTTCGATCGCCGCGAAAGTGTTATCTCGCACGATGCCGGCGTTGAGGACCACGCCCCAGTAGGCGCCTCCCGCCGCGACGCGGTCTGCCAAGGCCGTCTTGGCGGCGTCGCCATCGCGCACGTCAAAGACGGCGAGGTCGGCCTCTCCGCCGTGGGCGAGGATCTCCCGGACCACCGCCTCGGCCTCGGTCACCCGCGAGCGACAGTGGATCGTGACCGCCAGGCCATCCTGGGCCAGTCGCAGGGCGATGGCCTTGCCGATTCCTCGGCTGGAACCCGTGACTAGGATGCGACGCGCTTTCATGAGGGTCGTTGTGACTCGATATAGTCACGGAAGTTCGGCGGGCGGAAGACTTTTACGGTGGCCATGGCCAGCACCTTTCCGGAGTCGTCGAGGAGCGTGCCGTCGAAGGCCCCGAACCCCGACGGGTCCTGGACCTTCTCCTCGACCACGACCTTGATCGCCCGGCCCGACGGGAAGGAGGTCTGGTTCGCCTGGTAGCGACGCGTGCCGAGCAGGACGCCCAGGGAAGGCGCGGCGTCCGGTTCGGTCGTCCGCGCCTGCAGGCTGTTGTGGGCGGCGATCGCCTGGGCGATGATCTCGATGCCGAGGAAGGCGGGCAGCCCGTCGGCGCCTGCCCAATGGTCGGAGGGCGGCGTGTAGCTTGCCGTCAGTCTTTGGGCCGAGCAGTCGATCACTTCGTCGATGAATACCATCGGGAACCGGTGCGGGATCAGTTCGGAGACGGGAGGCAGGGCTTTCATCGCGCAGGGCCAAGGATGAGGCTGACATTGCTCCCGCCGAAGGCGAAGTTGTTGGTCATGCAGAGACGCTCGGAACCCTCGGCGAAACGTTGCCCGCATCGTGTGAAGTTGAGCGCTGGCAGCGCTGGGTCCGGGGCACCATCCCAGATATGGGGTGGCAGCATGTCATGGTTGATTGCGAGGCAGCAGAGCGCGGCTTCGATGGCCCCGGCGGCGCCAAGGGCGTGCCCGGTGAGGCCCTTCGTTCCGCTGCAGGGAACGCCTTCGGGGAAGACCCGGCTCATGGCCAGGCTTTCCATTTCGTCGTTCTTCTGGGTTCCGGTGCCGTGCAGGTTCACGTAGCCGATGCGGCTCGATCCGACGTTCGCATCCTCCAGCGAAGCTCGGATTGCGGACTCGGCTCCGAGCCCTTGGGGGTCGGGGGAGGAAAGGTGGAAGGCGTCACAGCTTTCGCCGGCCCCGAGCAGTTCGAGGGGGCCAGGTTCCCGCGAAAGCAGGAAGACGCCGGCTCCTTCGCCGATGTTGATTCCGCATCGGTTTCGGCTGAACGGCAGGCACCGCTCCGGGGAGACCGCCTCGAGTGAATTGAAGCCTTCCACCGTGGTGCGGCAGAGGGAGTCGGCGCCGATGGCCAGGACCGCGTCGGCCATCCCCTGCCGGAGCAGCCGTCGCGCAGAGATGAAGGCGTTGGTGCTCGAGGTGCAGGCGGTGCTGATCGCGAAGCAGGGTCCCGTGGTCCCCAGGAGTTCGGCCAGGAAGGCGGCCGGCGAACCGAATTCCTGGCGTGAATAATCATACGACGGGTGGATTTGCCCAGGTGGACTGCTCAGCAGCGCTTCCTCCGCCTCGGCGATGCCGGAGGTGCTGGTACCGGCCACGATCGCGAAGCGGCGGGGCCCGACCCTTGTCAGCTCGGAACGGAGCGCGGGGGCGATGTCCTCCAAGCATGCCCTGAGTATGCGGTTATTGCGGGTATCGTGTCCCTTGATGTCGATCGCGGGGAAGTCGCCCTCCACCGTCCCCACAAAGGCGGCGGCTCCATGCCGTCGCCATCCATGGGACGAGCCCATCCCGGGGCTCGCACCGAGCCTCAGGGCGTCGAGCAAGGCCGCTTTGCCACGACCCATCGCGCAGAGCGCGGAGAAATCCTGGATGAACACCCGTTGTCTCATCGTTGGTCTGCTTTCCTGATGCGGATGGTTGTGCCTTGTCCGGGCAGCTGGATGGCCGTTTGCCGGTCCGGGCACTCCTCGATGTGGGCGAAGACCTCGGAACCGCTCCAGATTGTCCGGCGGACGCCGTCGTCGGTGATCGAGAGGTCGCCGCTCAAGCCTCTACTGACCGAGGTCCGCGGCCATCGCGAGAGCTGCAGCACCGCCAGCGGAAGTTCCGCAGGAATATTTTCCGCGAACAAAGGACCCGAGCGGGTTGCCGCGGTGCCGTCGAAATCGCAACGGAGCAGGGTCGCCAGGCTCGCCGGCTCGAGGAGCGTGAGCCTGGTCATTCCTGGTCGGTTCAGGACATGTGCGAGCAATTTACGCGTACCACGTTGGTCGGTCGTCTCGACTTCCTGCCATTCGTCCAGAAGTGGCGCGTCCGCGGCGGGTTGCAGATGGTAGGTGCCGCCCGGGAGACGAGCTTCCCCGGGGGAAAGGCAGCCAATAAGGAGCAGGCTCACCCCGAGCATGCACAGGTGTTGATGCATCGCCACCAGGATGTCGCTCCCGCGGTTCTTCGCAAGCATCGATGGCATTTCCAGTGGACATGACCACGCTGATTCGGGGGCCGAATGTTGTCATGTCGCCCGGCGTAAACGCTGTGATTCGAAAGGCCTAGCCCTAAGGCCTGAATCCGGTCAGATAGAATGAAAGTCTCTGGGCCGGTTCAAGCATGCGCTTATTTGGCGAACCGAGCGTCCTGCCGCGCTGCGCCTTTTCGCAGGAATGAACCGAAACCCGGCGCCGCGGGCGGTGGCTTGACTCCCGGAGGAGCGGGGGGACACTTCCGGGAGCACCCCTGATGCCGCTGGTTGGTCGGTCCGCCGGCGACGCTAACCCCTTCATATTCCTTACATCATGACGAAATCCCAAGGCGTTCGCTGGTTCCAGGGCCTGACCATGGCGGTCGCGGCCATCCTCGGCGCGGCCCCGCTCTCCGCGGCCCCGGCGGTGCCGGCGGTGGCCGGGAGCCCGCAGGAGCAGAAGTTTCAGGCGCGGTACGCCGCGATGCTCGCGGGCTTGCAGGCGGAAATCGCCAAGGGCTTGCCGGCCTTGCCCGAGTCGCGCCGCACGGCCTTGCTGCAGGCCCGTGCCGCGGTGACGAAGGCCCAGACCGATGCGAAGGCAGCGCAGGAGGCCTTCGGGAAGGTGGCGACGGCCAAGGCGCTGGTCGATCACGCCAACGGGAAGTGGCTGGGGGGCGCGGCCAAGGGCATCGCGGCCGCCGAGGCGGCCTTGAAGAAGGCGACGACCGAGGCGGAGCGGACCGCGGCGAACAAGGAATTGGCGAAGTGGCAGGCGAACCGCGAGGAGGGGCTGAAGGCCCTGGCCGAACGGCAGGCGGCCCTGACGGCGGCGAAGCAGGACGAGCCGCGCCTGGCGGCGGCCCGGCAGGCGGCGCAGGACGCGCTGGCGAAGGCGGAGGCCGATGAGTCGGCCGCGGCGGCGACGGCCTTGAAGGAGGCCGAGACTTTCCTGGCTAGCGAGCAGTGGGACGACAAACTGGTGCGTTGCGCGCTGCTGGCCCACGCCACGCCGAAGGGGCTCGCGAAGTTCGCGGCGCAGGGCGCCGAGCAGGCGGCGACCGTCGAGCGTTTGCTGGGCGACGTCGCCTTGATGAAGGCGATGCTGGTCGCGGGCGGCGCGGAGGGCGGCAATTACGGCGCGGCGGCCCAGATCTACGCGGCGATCCTCAAGGCGAACCCCAAGGCGAGCACGGGTCTGTTCCAGCGGGTGGCCCTCGCGGTGAGCCTCGAGCACGCGGTGCCGATCGAGCAGAGCAACCCGCTCGCCGATGCCCGGGCGCCGGCGACGGTCGACCCGGTGGGGCGCTACCGGCATTATGAGAAGGCGCAGGAGGCCGGCGAACTCGACCCGGCTTTCCGGACCTTGTCGGTCTGGGAGCTGCGCCAGGTGGTCAACGGCGACGAGCCCGACACGATGCTGGCCTGGGGGCGCGATATGCTGCGCAACTACCGGCCCGACCACGTGCTGAACCCGGACTACGGCTGGCGCTACTCGCGCGCGGTCAGCACCGACGTGCGCTATGGTTCGCAGAACGTGAAGGATGACCTGCCGACGCTGCAGAAATATCAGAACATCATCAAGAATGGCGGGATCTGCGGTCGGCGCGCGTTCTTCGGCCGTTTCATCCTGCGCTCCTTCGGGATCCCGACGGTGGCGCGCCCGCAGAAAGGCCATGGCGCGCTGGCGCATTGGACCCCGACCGGTTGGGTGATCAACCTGGGCGCGGG
>JACCDJ010698605.1_pt1 | contig 18907 bp, 17 predicted proteins | sample 7444481 | NCBI WGS metagenome assembly JACCDJ01 (sample SAMN15323435, study PRJNA562643) | freshwater metagenome | isolation source: river surface water | place: USA:Blue River Watershed | collected 2017-08-15 | reverse complement strand
TCGCTGCGGAGTTTGGTGTTGCCGGTTAACACTCTCGGCCAACCAAACACTTTAGGAGAATTGAAATGAACTTCCCGAAACAAAAACCTTCTGCGATGCCGGTGCATCGTTATTCACCATTTATCCCGGTAGAACTTCCAGACCGCACCTGGCCAAGCAAGAAGATGACCAAAGCGCCACAGTGGTGCTCCGTTGATCTGCGCGACGGCAACCAAGCGCTTATTGACCCGATGGATACCCCGCGCAAGCTCGCGATGTTCAAGCTTCTTGTTGCCATGGGTTACAAAGAGATTGAAGTAGGTTTTCCATCAGCTTCTCAAACTGATTTTGATTTTGTGCGCAAGATTATTGATGAAGACTTAATCCCAGATGATGTCATTATCCAAGTTCTTACACAGGCTCGCGAACCTTTGATACGACGCACCTATGAAGCAATTAAGGGCGCCAAGCAAGCCATTGTTCACTTATATAACTCAACCTCAACGCTGCAGCGTCGCGTAGTCTTTGGACTCGATAAAGATGGCATTAAGAAGATTGCAACTGATGGCGCCCAGCTCTGTCTTGATCTAGTGGCCACAGTTCCCGAAACCAAAGTCTCATTCGAATATTCACCTGAGTCGTATACAGGCACAGAACTCGAATTTGCCGTCGAAGTTTGTAACGCAGTAAACGATGTCTGGAAGCCAACTCCACAGTGGAAGACGATCATGAACTTGCCAGCAACTGTTGAGATGGCAACGCCAAATGTCTATGCCGATTCCATCGAGTGGATGTGTCGCAATCTCAATAATCGTGACAGCGTCATCGTCTCACTTCACCCACATAATGATCGTGGTACCGGAGTTGCAGCAGCAGAGCTTGGATATTTAGCAGGCGCCGATCGCATCGAAGGTACGCTCTTTGGTAATGGTGAGCGCACCGGCAATGTCTGTCTTGTTACATTGGGGATGAACCTTGTTTCGCACGGCATTGATCCACATATTGATTTCAGCGATATAGATGAGATTCGCCGCACCGTGGAATACGGCAACCAATTGCGAGTTCCAGAGCGCCATCCTTACGGTGGCGATCTTGTCTTCACCGCGTTTTCGGGTTCGCATCAAGATGCCATTAAGAAGGGCTTCGAACATCTTGAACGTGATGCCAAAGCAGCGGGCAAAGAAGTTGACGATCACACCTGGGCAGTTCCGTATCTACCGATTGATCCAAAAGATATTGGGCGCACCTACGAAGCCGTTATCCGTGTGAATTCGCAGTCCGGTAAAGGTGGCGTGGCTTATTTAATGAAGAACGAGCATCACCTGGATTTACCGCGTCGCCATCAGATTGAATTTTCCAAGATTGTGCAGGCAAAGACAGATAGCGAAGGTGGAGAAGTAACTCCAGAGGCGCTCTGGGAAATCTTTGAAGATGAATATCTACCTACCGAATCAGCACCGTGGGGAAGATTCCGCCTTAAAGGAATGTCTCAGACATCTGTGATGGGTGAAGATGTTCAGCTGACTGTGAAGATGACAGATCGCGGTGATGCAGTAGAACTATCAGGAACTGGAAATGGTCCGATCGCTGCTTTCTGCCATATCTTGCAGAACTACGGCGTTGATGTGCGAGTTCTCGATTTCCACGAGCACGCGCTTTCTTCCGGTGGCGATGCATCTGCTGCTGCATATCTTGAGTGCGCAATTGCTGGCGAAGTCTTTTGGGGAGTCGGAATCGACCCCAATACAACGACTGCTTCGCTGAAAGCGGTCGTGTCTGCAATCAATCGCGCTATTCGCTAACTATCGTACGCAGTATGTCTGCGCCTCGTTCATCGCTCTATCGCGATGAAGCAATCATCCTGCGCACGCAGAAACTTGGCGAAGCAGATCGCATCATTACTCTCTTAACGAAAGAACATGGGCGAATTCGCGGCGTTGCCAAAGGAGTTCGTCGCACCATGTCGAAGTTTGGTGCGCGCCTTGAACCTGGAAGCCATGTCGATATTCAGATGCACGCAGGTAAAACCTTCGACACCATCACCCAGGTTGAAGCGATTATGAATTATGGCGAGGCTCTTACTGATGACTACCAGCGTTGGACGATTGCACATGCCATCCTGGAGACAGCAGAGCGATTTACCCAGCAGGAAGAAGAACCGGCACCGCAAGAATTTCAATTAGTTGTTGGTGGAATGAGGGCGCTTGCTGAAAATAGATATGACTCTAGTTTGATTCTTGATGCATTTTTACTTCGCTCGCTTTCAATAGGTGGATATGAACCTTCAATGACTGCATGTTCGCGGTGCGAAAAACCTGGACCGCATCGCTACTTCTCACTTGTTGGTGGTGGATCTGTCTGTATGGATTGCAGACCATCCGCATCAGCAACGGCATCCCCTGAAGCTCTTACATTGATGCAGGCCTTATTGGCTGGAGATTGGGAGACTGCTCAAAACAGCGAATTACGCCATCGCCGCGAGGCTAGTGGTTTGGTTACTGCTTATCTACAATGGCACCTTGAACGTGGTTTACGCAGCTTGCCGATGGTGGAGAGGGCTTAACTAAAAACTAATGGTGAAGAAGATTGAGATTCCCCAACACATCGCCATTGTGATGGATGGAAACGGTCGCTGGGCTAAAGAGCGAGGCCTTCCACGAACTGCCGGCCACGAAGCTGGCGAGAAGGTGCTCTTCGATATTGTTGAAGCTGCCATTGAATTCGGTGTGAAAGAGATCAGCGCATACGCATTCTCCACCGAAAACTGGAAACGTAGCCCCGAAGAAGTCAGATTTCTCATGGGTTATAGCCGCGAAATGCTGCGCACCCGACGCGATCGACTCAATGAAATGGGTGTAAAAATCAATTGGCTTGGGCGACCACAGCGACTCTGGAAATCAGTGATTGCAGAGCTGGAAGAGGCCGAAGAGCTGACCAAAAAGAACAAGAAGCTCACACTTAATATGTGCGTTAATTACGGGGGGCGAGCTGAAATCGTCGATGCTGCCACCGCTTTGGCTCGCGATGTGAAGCGCGGCAAAGTAAAGGCCGATTCCATTAATGAAAAGACTCTTGAGAAATATCTTTACTCACCAAAGATGCGCGATGTGGATATGTTCTTGCGATCCTCTGGCGAGCAACGCACTAGCAACTTCTTACCTTGGCAATCTTCGTATGCCGAATTCGTCTTTATGGATGTGCTCTGGCCAGATATGACCCCTAAGTTATTGTGGAAAGCTATCGAGATTTACTCAGAGCGCGAAAGAAGATTCGGAAGCGCGTAGCGCTTTCCGAATTGAGGAGATTGCGGAAGCGCGTAGCGCTTAATTATTTTGGGCGTAGCTCGCGCCAAGAGCTGCTGCGGTAAAAATCCAGATTTGGTATGGAATCAGTGCAATTCCTACTTTTATAGATTGAGAAAAAGTAATTATCAGAAGTGGCAGCGTCAGAATGGCTGTTGTTAAAAGAGAGGAGGCTGCAGCTTTTAAATCATGGACTTCATAAAATAGGTATGACCAACGCAGCGCAAAGGTGACGCTGATAGCAAAGAGGCCAAGAGATATTGCAACCAATGCAGGGGAAGCCTTGCTAGCAATAACCCAGAGCGCGATTCCAATTACAATGAAGTTGTAGGGCCAGATTAATCCAAAGACGAATCCTGGCGGTTGCCACGAAGGTTGGTTTAGTGATTGGTACCAACCGTCTTGTCGATTCCAGTAATTAGCGCCTCCTGCATAAATAACCACAAGAGCAACTCCGATGATTGCGCTGATAGTTCTCCAGGTATTCACACCTAAATTCTCCCCTATTTACAGGAAACTTTTCTACGAAGCCGCTGGATGATCAATAGGCGTTGGAGCTGTCAAAAGTGCATTGCATTGAGCGCAGCAAGCGTTATCGAGTAGATACATCTCCAATTCGTAAGTGTGGGGACAGAAAGTTGCAGTAATTTGAATTAGGTTTGAGCCACATGCAGGACAAGCACATGTGGGAATTCCACGAAAGTCTCCCATTTCAACACTTACTACAGAGGCCAAAAATTTCCGCAGTATGTCCTACCTCGCGAAAACCATGCTCCTCCGCCATCACCTTGGCCCATTTTTCAATGGCTCCACCCTCAATTTCTACGGTATCGCCACAACCCTTACAGACTAAGTGATGATGATGCGCCTCTCCGCAAAGCCTATAGATTGCTTCACCATCTTCGCGGCGTAATACATCAACAATCTTGTCGTTCACCAGACTCTGTAAGGCGCGATACACAGTCGTAAGGCCAATGCTTTCACCCTCACGTTGCATCAGACGATAGACCTCTTGCGCGCTGGCGAATCCGCCTGCCCGCTCAAGAGTGCTTAAAACACGAGGATTTGAGCGTGACATTATTCGGTATGAGCTTCTTCATCATTATGCTCTTCATGAATTTCAGTACCAGTGCCATGGCTGTGTGAATCTGTGCCATGTAGATAGCTCACTAGTCCCCACATAACTAGCACACCAAATATTGTTGCCAAAATTGTCAAACGGGATGAATGACGAGAGTGTGCCTCAGGCAGAATATGAGAGGTTGCTAGGTAGATAACGATTCCTGCAAAGACAGCGAGATAGATTGCTATGAGATTGTCTCCCAAAGCAAGGCTTGCTCCGAGTGCTGCACCACTTACACGTGCGATTGCATCAACGCCGAGCAACCAAATGCCCTTCTTTCCCCACTTTCCGCTTTTGATGAGAAATGAAACAGTATTTAATCCATCGCTAAAGGCGTGAACTAATAGTGCGATAAAGACCGCAATTCCCAAATCTGAACTTACTTTAAATGCAACCCCAAGCGCTAGGCCATCGAGGAAGACGTGGCCCCCCATTGCTAGCGCACCTAGTGAACCGGCTACATTTGAAGAGTGCTGGTGATCGTCGCCGTAATCGGATTCAGCTGGCTCATGCGAACCGAAGAGTTGTTCGTAGAAATGAAGAAGTAAGAATCCAGCAACGAGTGCAACAGATACAGCGGGAGCTCCGAAAAGTTCATTTGTACCTAGTTCGAAAACTTCTGGAAGAAGGTCAAAGGCAACTAGCCCCAGTAGTAATCCGGCTGAGAGACCGAGAACAAGGTGGAGCCGATCTTTAGCTTTAATGGCAAGGAAGCCGCCTGCAGTGGTGGCAAGAGCGGTTACGGCGGCGAGGACGATGGCGATATTCATGGTCAGACCGTATCACAAATGAAAATGATTTTCATTTCCATAGGTCCGCCCCCTACGCTTGCGGCCATGCTCGCGATCGCTAGGTTCCAAGTCCAGCTCAAAGATGGGGTTGATTTCCGCCAGGAACTTGAAGGCGTGAAAGCGGTGCTCTCCGAGGCGGCGGGATTTATCTCCGGATCCGTGGGCCAAAATCTCGATGAACCAACGCTCTGGGTTCTGATTACTGAATGGGAGAACGTGGGTTCGTATCGCAGAGCTCTGAGTTCTACTCGCGCAAAGTTAGAAGCGATTCCAGTTCTTGCTCGCGCGATCAATGAGCCTGGAGCATACGAGTAAAATAATCTTACTTACGTTGGCAACGACCGTTGCCTTCGCCGACAGCCAGCCGGATGGTCAATCTCAATTTCACCGGCTAAGTAAATTAGCCGGATGGAGAGCATTGTGGCCGTTGATCGTTTAGAAAATATCGTTTCGCTATCCAAGCGCCGTGGATTTGTCTTTCCCTCTTCTGAAATTTACGGAGGCCTACGCGCATCGTGGGATTACGGCCCACTCGGAGTCGAACTTAAGAACAATGTAAAGCGCCAATGGTGGAAATCCATGGTCATGGGGCGGGAAGATGTTGTCGGAATCGACTCATCAGTAATTTTGGCGCGTGAAGTTTGGGAAGCATCCGGACACGTCGCCACATTTAGCGATCCACTTACCGAATGTACTGCTTGTAATAAGCGTTACCGTGCGGATCATTTGGAAGAAGCTTATGAAGCTAAGCATGGAAAGAAGTTGGCATCCCTTGCCGATATAAACTGTCCTGCCTGCGGAAATAAAGGCCAATTCACTACCCCCAAGCAATTTTCTGGATTGCTCAAGACCTTTCTTGGACCTGTAGAAGATGAATCAGGGCTGGCCTATCTTCGACCTGAAACAGCACAAGGAATTTTTATTAACTTTGATCAAGTTCTTACGACTTCTCGCAAGAAACCACCATTTGGAATCGGCCAGATTGGTAAGTCTTTCCGTAACGAAATTACGCCTGGAAACTTCATCTTCCGCACTCGTGAGTTCGAGCAGATGGAGATGGAATTCTTTGTCGTTCCCGGAACGGATGAAGAGTGGCATCAGTATTGGATTGATACTCGCCTTGCGTGGTACAAAGATTTAGGAATTAATCCAGACCGTTTACGCATCTACGATCATCCAAAAGAGAAGTTGTCACACTATTCAAAACGCACAGCGGATATTGAGTACAAATTTGAATTTGCAGGTACTGAATGGGGCGAGCTCGAAGGAATTGCTAATCGAACAGATTTCGATCTCAAGGCTCACTCAGCAGCTTCTGGTAAGGACCTTTCTTACTTTGATCAAGAGAAGAATGAACGCTGGACTCCCTATGTCATCGAACCAGCAGCAGGTGTAGATCGTTGCACGCTGACATTTATGATGGATGCGTTCACTGAGGATGAAGCACCAAATGCCAAGGGCGAAATGGAAAAGCGCGCTGTGATGAAGCTTGATCACCGGTTAGCGCCAGTAAAGGCTGCAGTATTACCTCTTTCTCGTAACGCTGATTTGTCACCAAAGGCGCGCGACTTAGCGGCGCAGCTTCGCAAAAATTGGAATATTGATTTCGATGATTCAGGTGCAATCGGACGTCGCTATCGTCGCCAAGATGAAATCGGAACTCCGTACTGCATCACCATTGACTTTGAATCTCTCGAAGATCAAGCAGTCACAATCCGCGATCGCGACACAATGGCGCAAGAGCGTATCTCTCTTGATCAAGTAGAAGCATGGTTAGCGCCACGTCTACTCGGCTGCTAGATCCTCTTTCACTTCCTCTTAAAGATGGAGTGCATTTAGTCGATCCACCGGTCGTTCTGGCACCAATGGCGGGCATCACCAACGCGCCATTTCGCATGCTCTGTCGCGAACAAGGTGCCGGGCTCTTCGTCTCGGAGATGGTGACTGCGCGCGCACTGCTTGAACGAATTCCAGAAACGCTTCGCATGATTGAACCGGGTGTAGGTGAGTGGCCACGTTCTGTGCAGCTCTACAGCGTTGATCCACACCACATGGGTGAAGCAGTCAAGATGATTGGTCGCGAAAATTTGGCTGATCATATTGACATGAACTTTGGCTGCCCTGTTCCAAAAGTTACTCGCAAAGGTGGGGGAGCGGCGCTACCTTTTAAACGGAATTTGTTTCGAGAAATTGTGAAAGCAGCAGTTGATAACGCGAAGCCTTATGGGATTCCTGTCACTGTAAAGATGCGAATCGGAATTGATACCGATCATCACACATATCTAGAAGCCGCTAAATCCGCCGCTGAATTAGGAGTTGCCTGGGTTGCCCTCCATGCACGCACTGCTCAACAAATGTATGAAGGTCAGGCGGATTGGTCTGCCATTAAAAATTTAGTAGAGCATCTCAAACCTACTGGAGTTCCAGTGCTAGGTAATGGCGATATCTGGTCGGGAGCCGATGGTGCGCGCATGGTCCGTGAAACAGGGTGTGCTGGCGTCGTTGTCGGTCGCGGCTGTCTTGGCCGTCCATGGTTATTTGCTGATCTCGTTGAAACTTTTAATGGCGGAGAAAAGAAAGTCTTGCCGACCCTGCGCCAAGTTAGTGAAGTCATGTATCGCCACGGTGAACTCATCGTTGAGTACTTTGAGTCAGAAGATCGCGGTTGTCGAGATCTGCGTAAACATATGGCTTGGTATCTCAAAGGATTCCGTGTTCCTTCAGAGCTGCGTCGCCGCTTTGGCATGGTCGGTTCTCTCGCCGAGCTTCGCTCACTTCTGAACCAATTAGATGATCAGCCATACCCGGTTGATATCGCAGAAAAACCTCGTGGTCGCACAAGTAGTGGACGCCCGCCAACCTTGCCTGATGGATGGCTCAATGATCCAGACGAGATGATCCATCTCGATGCAGAAGATATGTTTTCAGGTGGATGATGTTTAAATTTATTCGCCGCGTAATTTCCTTTATTTTGGCGCTCGTTATCATTATTCCGGGTTACGCAGTTTTTATGACGTGGAAGAGTGCGCACCATCCACCGTTTCGAAACTCAGCGGATGTGATTGTTGTGCCTGGAGCCGCGCAATTAGATGGCAAGCCAGGTGAAGTTCTCCTGGCTCGATTGGAAGAAGCAAAACAGTTGCGCGACAAAGGTTTTGCTCCATTAATCATCACTGTTGGTGCTGGCGCTCCAGGTGATCGCACAACAGAAGCTGCGGCAGGAAAGTTTTGGTTATCTCGCCATGGAGTGCCTCAGTCAAAAGTAATTTCCCTTCCTGTAGGGCGCGATACCTTCACGCAAACAAAGGCTTATATCGCAGAGATGAAGAAGCGAAATATCTATAACGTCATCATCGCAACTGATGCGTATCACTGTGGTCGTGCGATGCGAATGGCAAATGATTTAGGCGCTATCGCAACATGTTCTCCAGCAAAGACCGGCCCCAATACTCTGGAGAAATCTCGCACTCGCTACTTGATACGTGAATCAGGTGCTTATTTGGCCTACATCACCTTAGGTCGTCGAGGTATTCATATCAGCGACCATCTGACCAATGGTGGGCTTGTAAGGTATGTGTATGACCGAGTTGGTTAAGGGCTATAGCGCGCAAGATCAAGAGCGCTTCCTTGATGAACCAGCAAAACGTCCTGGTCGCACTGAATTTGTTCGCGATCGCGCGCGCGTTATTCACTCGGCAGCTCTTCGCCGATTGGCAGCTAAGACGCAGGTAGCTGTTCCGTGGGAGAACGATTTTCAACGCACTCGATTGTCACACTCACTTGAATGTGCGCAGATTGGTCGTGAACTCGGAGAATCATTAGGAGCAGATCCTGATCTACTTGAGACTGCCTGCCTATCGCACGACATGGGGCACCCACCTTTTGGACATAATGGTGAAGAAGCGTTAGCAATCGTTGCCGAGCCATGCGGTGGATTTGAGGGAAATGCACAATCATTTAGATTGCTTACCCGTATCGAAGCTAAGACTGTAGATGCAGACGGAAAGAGCCTAGGCCTTAACCTCACGCGAGCATCACTTGATGCTGCAACGAAATACCCCTGGTCTCGAGCTGAAAATCCACGAAAGTTCGGCGTCTATGACGACGATGTCGAAATTTTTACATGGGTTCGCGCAGGTGCACCTGTTGGACGCAAATGTATCGAGGCGCAGATCATGGATTGGTCAGATGATTGCGCTTATTCAGTCCACGATTTAGAGGACGCCATCTTCGCTGGTCAGATTACAGTCAAAAAATTCGATACAGATTTTGATGTCCTGTACAAAGAAATGGTGACTAATTACAAGAGCGATGCCACAAAGGAAGAAGCAGCCGCAGCTCTCACCAGACTTCAGCAGCTCTCGTGTTGGCCCGCTAATTTTGATCGCACTCATCGTGCGCTAGCTCGCTTAAAGGATTCAACTTCCCAACTAATTGGCCGATTTGTGCTTGCAGCTGAGCTAGAAACTCGCAAAGTGCATGGCGATGGACCTTTAACTCGTTACCACGCAAACCTAGAGATTCCACGTGAGCAGAAAATCGAAGTTGATTTTCTGAAGGCGGTAGCGGGCCATTACTTAATTAACGCTGCTGCGTCACAAGAACGCTATGCAAAGCAACAGACTGTGATTCATGAATTAGTTGAGATGCTCTACAGTGCAGCTCCTGCTGAATTGGATCCCATCTTTGAGGATGATTGGAAACGCGCTGCTAGCGATTCTGAGAAATTGCGCGTCGTAATTGACCAGATTGCCAGCCTGACGGACCCCGGCGCATATGCACTTCATGCACACCTTTCAAAGCGTCGCTAAGGTAGGAGCATGAGCGGACGCATTAAGGCAGATGACATTGTCTACGTGCGCGAGCATGCGCATATCGACGAAGTTGTTACCGCTGCAGGGGTGGCTCTCAAAAATGCAGGTGGGGGACAGAAAAAGGGGCTGTGCCCTTTTCACGATGAGAAATCACCTTCTTTTCACGTAACTCCATCCAAAAACTATTACCACTGCTTTGGTTGTGGCGCTGGTGGCGATGTTATTGATTTTATGATGAAGACCGATCACCTAAGTTTTACTGAAACTATCGAACGCTTAGCTTCACAAATCGGATATACCTTGCGTTATGAAGAAGGCGGTCCCACTCAGCCTACTTCCAAACGTTCCCGTCTTTACGCTGCAAATTTAGAGGCAGCAAAGTTCTATCGCGATTTACTTAATTCCTCTCCTGACGCAGTACATGCTCGCGACTTACTTACTAAGCGTGGTTTTGATAAGGCAGCTTGTGACACTTTTGCAGTCGGGTATGCACCAAATTCGTGGGATGCTCTCACCAAACATTTGCGCGCTGCTGGATTTACTATCGAAGAGTTAGAGGAAGCTGGACTTTCAAAGATGGGCGAGCGAGGACCGATCGACAAATTCCGCAATCGCATCATGTGGCCGATTAAAGATATTTCTGGAGACATTGTTGGATTCGGTGCGCGAAAGTTAGCTAGTGATGAAGAAGATCAGGGCCCGAAGTATCTCAATACCTCTGAGACTCCCATCTATAAGAAATCCCAAGTTTTATATGGCTTAGATATGGCAAAGAAAGATATTGCAAAGAACCGCCAAGTAGTTGTGGTTGAGGGATACACCGATGTCATGGCATGCCATTTAGCCGGAATCACTACCGCGGTGGCCACATGCGGTACTGCGTTTGGTGATGACCATATCCGCATTATTCGAAGACTGCTGATGGATGCCGATGCCTTCCGTGGCGAAGTTATCTTTACCTTTGACGGAGATGCGGCTGGTCAAAAAGCTGCGATGAAAGCATTTGGTGATGATCAAAAGTTCGTGACGCAAACTTTCGTAGCAGTCGAACCGGATGGCCTTGATCCATGCGATCTACGACAACATAAAGGCGATCTTGCACTTCGGGACCTAATTGCAAAGCGTGTGCCACTCTTTGAATTTGCTATTCGCACGGAGTTGAAAAAACATAACTTAGATTCCGCAGAAGGGCGCGTGAATGCACTTAATACGGCTGCGCCTCTCGTGGCTGCTATTCGCGATAAATCACTTCGCCCTGAATATATAAAGTCACTCGCCGGTTGGCTAGGAACTGAGATGGAAGTTGTCACGGCAGCTGTGAATTCTGCGCTCAAGAAGGTGAGCGCGCAGCAACCAGTCGTTACCCAAGCAGCAAGCGATGAATCGTGGCGCCCAAACCCCAATGAACCCACGTTGATGTTGGAGCGCGAAGTCTTGAAAGCAAAGCTACAGATGCCGGGGTTGATTGTTGATTGGAAGAGCCTCGAGGAAGAAGCCTTTACTCATCCGGCATATCGTGAACTTCGCCGGATTATTGATGCGGCAAAGGTAGAACCAATTCAATTAGAGACTGTCACAGATGAGCGGATGCGACAACTCTTCACCGAACTTTCGGTTGAACCAGTACGAACCGATGGCGCAGTCTCTGAGAAGTATGTCTCAAGCATTGTGGCCCGACTTCGTGAGGTATTGGTAAGCCGCAAGATTGCTGATCTCAAATCTAGTTTGCAGCGATTAAATCCCGTTGAGAATGAGAAGCAATACAACGAAGCTTTTGCACAATTAGTTGCCTTGGAAACGCAAAAGCGTGGGCTTCATGAACTCGCGATTGGCTCGCTCTAGAACCGAGCATTTTGCGTGATTTTGGCAGGGCAAGCGCCCCTGAGGTAGAGTTCGGCTTCCATTCCCTGATAGCTCAACGGCAGAGCAGTCGACTGTTAATCGACAGGTTCTTGGTTCGAATCCAAGTCAGGGAGCGTTAAGCCCCTTCCAAGCATTCCAACAGGAAAATCTCAAGAATGTTAGGCAAGATAAGAAGTATGAAATTTGTGCCTTCAACCCGTGGAAAAGTCCTAGTCGCCTTTGTTCTCGGCGCTGCTGTTGCAGGTTCATTAACTTCTGTTGCGAATACGCAACAGGCTGGTTCCGTTAAGGCTTGTGCCGACAATCGCACTGGCGCGCTCTACATTTCAAGCACTGGCTCATGCTCAACTAATCGCACATTAGTTGAGATCGGCGGCAATTCCATGAACACCAAGGCGATTTCATCCTTAGTGACGCCTTCTGTCGTATCGATTGCAGTCTCTGGCCCAGGTGGAAGAGGGTCGGGATCAGGCTCTGTCTACAAATCAAATGCAACTTCTAGTTTTATCATCACCAATAACCATGTGATTGAAAGCGCTGCTAATTCAGGCACGATCCGCATCGAACTCACAAATGGTGATCAATTTGCAGCAAGAATTGTCGGTCGCGATCCTGGATATGACTTAGCGGTTTTGCAAGTGCAGAAGGGCAATCTTCCAGAGATTGCGCTTGGTGATTCGAGCAAAGTGAGTGTCGGTGACCCAGTACTTGCAATCGGTTCACCGCTGGGATTGGCAAGTACTGTAACGAGTGGAATTGTTTCTGCACTTAACCGCCCAGTTTCAACTGGAACTGCAGATTCACAATCATATGTAAATGCAATTCAGACTGACGCTGCCATTAATCCCGGTAACTCAGGAGGCGCGCTCGTTGATTCACGTGGTCGAATCATCGGAGTTAATTCAGCGATTGCAACTCTGTCATCTGGTGGCATCGGGGGAAATATTGGTTTGGGATTCTCTATTCCAATCAATGAAGCAAAGCGAGTAATTGATGAAATCATCGCAACTGGGAAATCTACTCGCCCAGTTCTCGGTGTTTTCTTCGATGAAACCTTTACCGGAGTAGGAGCCAGAATCGCGCGCTTAAGCCCGAATGAAGGCGCTGATAAGGCTGGTATTCCAGCGGGCTCTGTTATCAAAAGTATTGATAATGTGAAGATCACCAACAATGACTCTGCGATTGTGCGAATACGCTCATATGTTCCAGGAACAACAGTTACAGTCGTGGTCGAGCTTCCAACGGGTGGAACCCGCACCTACCGAGTTACTTTAGGTTCAGCGCCGTCGCTATAAGAATCTTTGAGCGCTGGCACCAGCGCTAGGTAATGAGGAAAAGAAACGCGGTTTCTTAAAGCGTTTGGATTCAAATGCTGCAGTGACTGCGTTCTTCACCTTTTCAATATCTGACTGTTGTACAAGTGCGATTGCGCTTCCACCAAAGCCACCGCCGACCATGCGCGAACCTAACGCGCCCACAGAGAGTGATGCTTCGACTGCAACATCGAGTTCTGCGCACGAGACTGTGTAGTCATCGCGAAGAGAGATGTGAGATTGGTTGATTAATTCACCAAGAGTGACAAAGTCAGAGCTTTGCAACGCCTTAACTGCATCCATCACTCGAGCAATTTCGGTGACTGCATGGCGAACTCGAACGTATTCAGTTGCAGTCAATTTGCTTTGCGCTGCCTCTAACTCGGCAAGGCTTAGGTGGCGAAGCGAGGGAATTTTTAGCTTGGCAACGGCAGATTCACAGGAGGCACGGCGCTCTGCGTAACCTCCATCTACGAGAGCATGATGAGCTTGCGTATCAATAATGAGCAATTCAAGACCTGCCGCTGCCACGTTGAAGGGAATCGACTCTGTCGTCAGATCCCGGCAATCAAGAAGTAGCGCTGCACCAGCCTGCGCCATCAGCGATACCGATTGATCCATAATCCCACAAGGCATTCCAACGTAATCGTTCTCGGCCTTTTGGGTTGCACGCGCCAAGTCAGGTAGAGACTTGTTGAGAGAGAACAATTCATTGAGCCCAACAGCTACCGAACATTCCAGAGCCGCAGAAGAAGATAGACCTGCCCCTGCTGGGACGTTGCCATCAACCAAAATATCTACACCTTGCGTAATCCCTAGAGTCCAAATAACACCAAGAACATACTTTTCCCAGTCACCTTTGCTACCAGGTTTTACATCTTTGATATCAATGCTAAAGATTCGCTCACGCCTCTGGTGAGATGCAATTCGCACTAGCCCATCTGGACGTGCGGCAATAGCTGCATAGGTGCGATCTGCAATTGCAAAAGGCAATACAAAACCTTCGCTGTAATCAATATGTTCTCCAATGAGATTGACCCGACCTGGAGCCTCTGCAATGACATCTGGCTTGCGGCCATATAGATCTTCAAAATGGCGTGCGATGTGTGGCATTGCTTAAATCTTTACATCTTTTAATTGTTGAGCTGATTGTTCTGGCTTCATATCCATAATGAAGGCGCCCATTGCAGATTCCGAACCTGCTAAATACTTTAACTTTCCAGGGGCGCGACGGACAGAAGTAATCTGCCAATGCAGACGAAGTAAGTCACGACCTTCACGAACGGGTGCTTGATGCCAAGCGGCGATATAAGCCATATCAATTCCAAAGACACCATCTAGCCGCTGCATCACCTCAATTGCAATTGCTGGAAATGAATCACAAGCGGCAGGAGAGAGTTCGGTTAAGTCAGCTACTGGTGTTAACGGAGTTACATGGATTTCAAATGGATAACGCGATGCATAAGGCGTGTATGCCACCCAATGTTCATTGCGGGCGATGATGCGTACTTGATCACGAAGTTCGCGCGCCAGGACATCATCAAAGAGAACTCGCCCAGTCTTTTCGCGATGTGCCTTTGCAACTTCCAGCATCTTGGCTACGCGTGGCGGTAGGTAGGAATAGGCATATATCTGACCGTGCGGATGAGCAAGCGTTACGCCAATTTCTTCTCCACGATTTTCGAAAGGTGCGATGTGTGCAATGTAGGGAAGTGTTGAAAGTTCAGCGGTGCGATCTCGCCAGGCTTCGAGCAGAGTGCGAACACGTTGTGGCGATAAAACTTTAAACGAGCCGCCATGATCTGCTGTAAAGCAGATAACTTCACATTTTCCAGCCGCTGCACCTTCATCAGTGTCTGTGCCTACCAAGTCAGGCAGCGCAAAGTCACCTGATGGTGGACGAAGTGAGGGTGAACGGTTATCGAATACAACAACTTCAAAATCATTTTCTGGAATCTCTGTCAGAAGTTCGCCAGTAGTTGGACAGAGCGGACAGAGCTCTTTTGGGGGAAGAAAGATGCGTCCTTGTCTATGCGCTGCCATGGCAACCCATTCATTGACCAATGGATCTAGACGTAACTCACCAATTCCGGGTTGTTCTTCTTCTGGGCGAAGATCTTTGGCAGTTCGAGTTTGTCCTGCAGTGTCGTAATAGCGGATGGTGCGTCCATCGTTCATAGTGCGACTAGTACGTACTACTCCAGCGGAAAGTTCGAGGACTTCATCCATAGTGTGCCTACTCTATCGTGCGCTGTGATTATTCCAGCTAGGCCCAGTTAAGAGTCCGCTCAATCGCTTTCTTCCAACCGGCATAACCTGCTTCACGATCTTCTGCACTAGATGTTGGATTCCATCGACGAGATTGCTGCCACTGTTTTTTGAGTTCATCAGTATCTTTCCAGAAACCAACTGCAAGACCAGCCGCATAAGCAGCGCCCAACGCTGTTGTTTCAGTGATGAGTGGGCGAGTGATATCGATGCCCATAATGTCTGCTTGCATCTGCATACATAGAGAATTTGCAGTGATTCCGCCATCGACGCGCATTTCGGTCATCGGTACGCCGCTATCTGCGACCATTGCATCCATGACATCGCGCGTTTGATAACAGATTGCTTCTAGCGCAGCGCGAGCTAAATGAGCCTTCGTTGCAGCGCGAGTGAGTCCAACAATGACTCCACGCGCATCGCTGCGCCAATAAGGAGCAAAAAGTCCAGAGAAGGCTGGTACAAAATAAATACCAGAAGTATCAGTCACAGATGATGCCAGGGCTTCAGTTTCTGCAGCGTGAGAAATAATGCCAAGTTGATCTCGTAACCACTGAATTGCAGATCCTGTTACTGCAACAGAACCTTCAAGCGCGTACATGGCAGGTTGATCGCCAAACTTGTAACAGACTGTGGTGAGAAGTCCATTTTTTGATCTGACAATTTCGTTGCCAGTATTGAGAAGCGCAAAGTTTCCGGTCCCATAAGTGGTCTTAGATTCTCCACGCGAGAAGCAAACTTGGCCAACCATGGCTGCATGTTGATCACCCAAAATTCCAGCAATCGGAACGGCGCTTCCTAGTGGTCCATGTGGGTCCGTTACTCCATAAATTTCAGAAGAAGATTTAATTTCGGGCAGAACTGATCGAGGAATCGCAAATTGGTTCAGTAATTGCTCATCCCATTGCAACGTCTCTAAATTCATCAGCAATGTGCGGCTGGCATTTGTGACATCAGTAAGGTGAACACCAGAGCGGACCCCGCCTGAGAGATTCCACAGTAGCCAGGTATCGATTGTTCCAAAGCGCGCAGTGCCCTGCGCGATTGCATCTTGCACAGCAGTTGAGTTCTGGATTAACCAATTCATCTTGCTACCTGCAAAATAGGGAGCAATTGCCAAACCTGTTTTATGAGTTATCTCATCACGAATCTGCTGAGAAAAAGTAGCGAGGTAATCTGCTGTGCGGGTGTCTTGCCAAACAATCGCATTATGTAGCGGCCTGCCCGTAGTCACATCCCAAGCCACGGTTGTCTCTCGTTGGTTGGTGATACCGATAGCTGCTAAATCAGAACCCAAGATATTGGCTTGTTTGAGCGCGCCAGTGATCACTTCCTGAGTCCGCTCCCAAATCTCAGCAGCGTCATGTTCAACCCAACCCGCTTGCGGAAGTATCTGACGATGTTCCATCTGATGCTGCCCGACGACCTTGCCTGCGGCATCAAAGATCATGAAGCGAGTGCTGCTTGTTCCTTGATCCAAACTTCCGATGTATGCCATATAGTTAAGACTACTCAAAACCGATAAATCTCGAAACTAAGCGCAATCAAGAATTGGTAGTTCCACGATGTTTACATCTTCACTCAACCGCGAGCAACGTGCTGCTGCGCTTTCAGCGCTTGCCACAGAAGAGTTTGACATCCTCGTTATCGGTGGGGGCGTAAATGGCGTTGGCGTTGCACTAGATGCAGTGACACGTGGCCTCAAAGTTGCGCTTGTGGAATCTCAAGATTATGCCGCTGGAACTTCTAGTCGCTCTAGCAAATTAATTCACGGAGGATTGCGTTACCTCGAGCAGTACGATTTCAAATTGGTTCGCGAAGCGCTACATGAACGTGAATTGATGGTTTCAACACAGTGCCCACACTTAGTGAAGCCAGTTAGTTTTCTATATCCACTCACTGAAAAAGTTAAAGAGCGCACTTATGTAGGCGCTGGACTTGCGCTCTATGACGCGCTTCGCGGCTTTAAACGCGCACTGCCATCACATAAGCACCTGACCGGCAAAACAATTGCACATATTTCACCATCTCTTCGCCAGGACATCATCACTGGTGCGATTCGATACTTTGATGCCCAGGTAGATGATGCCCGCCACACGATGATGATTGCTCGTACTGCAGCGCGGCATGGCGCGGTCATGGCTACCAGCGTGCGCGTAGATGACTTAGTGCGCTCTGGCAAGAAGGTGACTGGTGCAGTGGCGACTGATCTGCAATCTGGAAAGCAACTCACAATCTCTGCAAAAGCGACAATCATGTGTGCAGGTGTCTGGAGCGATGAGCTCCATGCAAAATTTGGTTTAACTCCAGGCTATTCCGTTGCGATGTCAAAGGGTGTACATATCGTTGTCCCACAGAGCGCAATTCACTCGAAAGATGGCATCATTCTCAAGACTGCAGTCTCAGTACTCTTTTTAATTCCATGGGGCGACAAGTGGATTGTAGGAACCACTGATACTCCATATGATGGAGATCGAGCCAAGCCACTAGCAACGCAAGAGGATGTTCAATACATACTAGATCAAGCAAATCGTGTGCTTGAACCAAAGTTAAAGTCAGAGGACATCCTTGGAGTATTTGCAGGGCTGCGCCCATTGGTTGCAAATAATTCAAAGTCAGCAACCACAAAGCTTTCCCGCGAACATACCGTCGATCGCCCAGTGCCTGGTTTTGTGAGTTTGGCTGGTGGCAAGTACACCACTTATCGAGTTATGGCCAAGGATGCGGTAGATCTTGCAGTTCTTGATTTACGTCGCATCGTGAGTGACTCTGTTACGGACAAACTTCCCCTTATTGGTGCAGATGGCTACTTTGCGCTGAAGCAACAGGTTCTCAAGATTGCCAGCGAAAATAATCTCAGCGAGGCAACAGTGCAGCACCTCTTAGATCGTTACGGATCACTCATCTCAGAAATTCTGGAAATCATCGCGGCTGATGAATCTATGGCAGAGCGCTTGATTCCAGATCTTCCATATATCAAGGCAGAGGTCTTGCATGCAGCATCGCATGAAGGCGCACTTTCGGTGGAAGATGTGCTTTTGCGTCGCACGCGTATCTCATTTGAAGCAAGTGACAGTGGACTATCTGCAGCTGATGAAGTCGCGCAAATCATCGGACCAGTGCTCAAGTGGAGCGCAGGAGATTGCAAAGAATCGATCCAGTCTTATGCACGAGTGATTGAAGAGGAAGAGGCCGCACTCCGCGCTCTCGTGAACTCTTCTGTCGCTTAATTCTTAATCTGGTTACGACAACTATCTGTTGCTGGCTTCTTCACCGGCTTTTTACTTGGTCTAGGTGCAGGTGTTGGACCTTGCAAAATATCGAGATTAAGCGGGGTTTTTACTTCTTCGTGAGTGCCAGTTTCATCCTTAAATCCATCATGTCCTGTCCATGAGCCTGCGGGCATACCAGAGATAGATAACTTCCAGATTCCACTTGTTTCGCGTTCGACATATTG
>JACCDJ010474745.1_pt1 | contig 18926 bp, 25 predicted proteins | sample 7444481 | NCBI WGS metagenome assembly JACCDJ01 (sample SAMN15323435, study PRJNA562643) | freshwater metagenome | isolation source: river surface water | place: USA:Blue River Watershed | collected 2017-08-15 | reverse complement strand
ATGCGGGCCAATGGACCGACATGCTGGCCACCTGGGTCGATAAATACCCGATCATCAGCATCGAAGACGGCATGGGCGAAGGCGACTGGGATGGCTGGAAAACACTCACCGACCGTCTGGGCAAAAAAGTACAGTTGGTGGGCGACGACTTGTTTGTCACCAACACCAAAATCCTGCAAGAAGGCATCGACAAAGGCATTGCCAATTCGATCCTGATCAAGATCAACCAAATCGGCACCTTGACCGAAACCTTTGAAGCCATCGAAATGGCCAAACGCGCGGGCTACACCGCGGTGATCAGCCACCGTTCTGGCGAGACCGAAGACACCACCATCGCCGACATCGCGGTAGGCACCAACGCCGGCCAAATCAAAACCGGCTCCTTGAGCCGCAGTGACCGTTTGGCCAAGTACAACCAGCTGTTGCGCATCGAAGAAGACCTGGGTCACGTGGCCAGCTACCCCGGTCGCTCAGCCTTCTACAATCTGCGCAGCTGAACTTTTCCACCCCACCGACCTGAGCTGTACACATGCGTCGTCCTGTGCCCTTGATCCTGATGAGCCTGCTGCTGTTGTTTCAGCTGCAGCTTTGGTTTGGGCGAGGCAGTATTCCCGACGTGTGGCGACTGCGCCAACAACACCAAGCGCAAATGCAACTCAACGCGACAGCCGAGCAAGACATCGAGCGTTTGCGGGCCGAACTGCGAGATTTGCGTGATGGTTTGGAAATGGTTGAAGAACGTGCCCGTTCTGAAATTGGCATGGTCAAGCCCAACGAAATTTTTGTGCAAATCGCCAAATAAACCGTGCCCAAACCCGCGCTTCAGGTGGTGCTGATTGGCGCAGAAATCTCTCAACGACAGCATTTGGCGCAGGCGCTCCAACAGGTGTTGCGCAGCCTCGCATCAGAGGTTTCGCTGCACATCCCCCCTCATCCAGACGACTTGACCGCCTGCCCCGCGGACGCGGCACATCTGCTGTGGACACAGGCCAACAGCGGCCCTTGGCGACAACAACTGCATGTGCTGGCCCGCCCCTACCAGGTGGTGCATGGTGAACCCACTGAGGCCTTGAGGCAGTGCATCTACGCCTTGCTGCCCCCGGCCCAGGCGCAAGACTGGGCGCGCCAAATGCCGCCTGTGCGCTGGCAAGGCGTGTGTGAAACCTGTGGGGACGCCGACTGCGAGCAGCGTTTGTTCAGCGGTTTATTGAAGGGCTGAACTGCCGGGTGGCAGTGGTTCGCCGTGGGCAAAGATGTGCGCCGTGTCCACCGCGTCGTAATGGTATTGCTGGCCGCAAAAGTCGCATCCCACCTCGATGTTGTCGCGCTCGGCCAAGATGCTGTCGGCTTCGGCCTGACCCAAACCACGGATCATTTGGCTGACCCGCTCGCGGCTGCAACTGCATGAAAAACGCGGTGTCGGATCGCCGGGCTGTGGCGCAAAGTGGCGCACATGTTCCTGCCAAAACAAACGGTGCAACACCTTCTCGGGCGAGAGGTTGAGCAACTCGTCGGCGGTCAGGCTGTTGGCCAAGATGGCGATGCGGTTGTAGTCCTCGTTGCGACCAATCGCATCTTCATCGGCCATGGTTTTGCTGCCGCCCAGGTTGCCAATGCCCCCCATGGGCAGGCGTTGAATCAGCAGGCCAGCAGCGACTTGGTCGTTGGCGGCCAGCACCAAGGTGGTGTCGAGTTGCTCGCTTTGCAGCATGTAATGCGCCAGCACCTCGCTGAACCGTTTCAATGGCACACGCTGATCGTCATACAAAGACACCACCCCTTGGTATGGCTGTTGCCCAGGGCGGCGACCCACCGGGTCCAGCGTGATGGCGCAGCGGCCCAGGTTGTCTTGGTTGCACAGGTCTTCCAAGGACATCTGCGGGGTCACCTCGCCGATGGTTTTGGCCGTCGCACGCAAGCGCAAATCGGATTGCACCTCCACCACCGCCAGCTTGAGCGGGCCTTCGCCGTGCAACTGCAATACCAAGGCGCCATCGAACTTGATGTTGGCTTGCATCAGCACCGCTGCAGCGGTCATTTCACCCAACAAATGCCGCACCGCTTCGGGGTAGGGACCCGTCTCGAGGTTGTTGGCACGACGGCGCAAGATGTCTTGCCAGGTGTCGGTGAGTCGAACCAACAGGCCGCGCACCGGCAGACCTTCGAACAAAAACGGATGCAAGACACTCATTTGATTTTTTTCAAACCCGCTTGGTAACGCTGGGCGTTGTGGATGTAGTGGCGGGCGCTGGCACGCAAACCTTCGATTTGCTCGGGGGTGAGTTGACGCACCACCTTGGCGGGGCTGCCCAAAATCATGGAACCATCGGGGAATTCTTTGCCCTCGGTCACCAAAGAACCTGCGCCCACCAGGCAATTTTTACCAATGCGCACGCCGTTGAGCACGATGGTACCGATGCCAATCAGGCTTTCGTCACCGATGGTGCAACCATGCAGCATCACTTTGTGGCCCACCGTGACACGCTTGCCCACCACCACCGGCATGCCGTTGCCCGCATGGATGACGGCCAAATCCTGCACATTGCTGCCCTCGCCAATCGTGATGGTTTCGGTGTCACCGCGTATCACCGCACCGAACCAGACACTGGTTTGGGCCGCCAAGCTGACCGCGCCCATGACATCGGCGCTCTCGGCCAACCAGGCGCTGTCGTCGATCTGGGGCGTGTGTTCATCGAGTTGGTAAATGGGCATGGGTGTCTCAGTGTTGTGCTTTCTACAATTGTAGGGATGGAACTGCGCTCATCTGCCCTCAAGGTCTTGTGTCTCAGCGACCCTCAGGCCAAGGTGCAAGAGGTGCAAGCGCTTTGGCATGGGCGCGCCACGTTGTCTTTGGACACCCGCATGGCATTGAACGCGACTGGACAGGTTGTCCCTGGCCGCCCGGCTCGGCCGTTGCTGTGCCCGCCTCAGCAAGTCCCCAACCGTTCGGTGCACACCGAGGCCGGCTTGGCAGCCATGGTGCATGCGATTTGCCACATCGAATTCAATGCGATCAACCTGGCACTGGACGCCATCTGGCGTTACCCCGGTCTGCCCGATGCCTATTACCAAGACTGGTTCCAAGTGGCCTTCGAGGAGTCGACCCACTTTGCCATGCTGCATCAACTATTGGCAGACATGGGACACTGCTATGGCGACTTTGAAGCACATGATGGCCTGTGGGCCATGTGCGAGAAAACCGCTGGCGATGTGCTGGCCCGCATGGCTTTGGTGCCCCGCACCTTGGAAGCGCGCGGTCTGGATGCCACCCCGCTGATTCAAGCCAAGTTGCACCTGTCCTCATCCGCACATGCCGCCCGTTTGCGGCCTATTTTGGACATCATCTTGCGCGACGAAGTGGGTCATGTGGCGGTGGGCAACCACTGGTTCCGCTGGTTGTGCGACCAGCAAGGCCTGGACCCCTTGCAACACTACCCCTTGTTGGTGGCGCAACACGCCGCGCCGCGATTGAAGCCGCCATTCAACCACGAAGCGCGGTTGAAAGCGGGCTTCACTCCCGCTGAAATTGATTGGTTGTTGGCCCAACGCGTGGGCGCTTAACCACGCGGATGGTGCTGCGCATGCAGCGTCTTGAGGCGCTCGCGGGCCACGTGGGTGTAGATGGTGGTGGTGGAAATATCAGCGTGACCCAGCAACATTTGCACCGCCCGCAAATCAGCCCCGTGGTTCAGCAAATGCGTGGCAAATGCATGGCGCAAGGTGTGGGGCGACAGCGCCACATGAATGTCCGCCAACAAGGCGTATTTTTTGATCAGCATCCAAAACATGACGCGGCTCATGGCGCTGCCGCGCTGGGTGACAAACACCGCTGGGCTGCTTTGCGCACCCAAAAGAACACCGCGTGCTTGCTCCAGGTAGCGCTGCAACCAATCCCCGGCTTCTTCGCCAAACGGCACCAACCGCTCTTTGTCGCCCTTGCCAGTCACCCGCAACACGCCTTCACGCAAATTGAGCGAGAGCATGGGCAAATTCACCAACTCGCTCACCCGCAACCCACTGGCATAGAGCAGTTCGAGCATGGCGCGGTCGCGCAGTCCCAAGGGCGTGTCGACGTCGGGCGCTTGCAGCAAAGCCTCCACTTGGGGCTCGGTGAGCGACTTGGGCAAGCGCAGGCCTTGCTTGGCCGACAACAGCTTCAAAGTAGGGTCGGCCAACAGGCGGTTGTCGCGCAGCGCCCAGGCGTAAAAACGTCTGAACACGGTCATGCGGCGGTTGGCGCTGCTGGCTTTGGTTTCGTGGTGGCGGTGCGCGAAATAAGCTTGAATATCGGCGTCTGTGGCGCTGGACAAACCGCTGCTTTGCTCGATCAGCCAGTGAGACAGGCCATTCAAATCGCGCCTGTAGGCGGCCAAGGTCAGCTTGGACAAGCCGTCTTCCAGCCAGAGCGCATCGATGAACGCATCGATCAGCGGGTCGAGGGTGTCAGTCGAGTTTGAGCTTTTGGCCATCGACCACCTTTTTGTACACCAGGTATTCCTCTTTCAATTGCGCCGCAAATTGCGCCGGGCTGTTGGCCACCACTTTGTAACCGCTCGCCTCGATGCGCTTGACCACTGCGGGGTCTTGCAACACTTGGCGCAAGGCCTGGTTGAGCCGAGTCACCAACGCGGGCGACATGCCCTTGGGGCCCCAAATACCGTAGAGGGCCGCCCGATTGACCGGCTCCAAGCCCAACTCCTTGAAGGTGGGCACTTGGGGCCATTCAGGAACACGTTCTGGCCATGCGACTGCCATCGCCACCAAGCGGCCATCCTTGATATGAGGCCAGGCCGAAGGCCAGTTGTCAAAAATGATGGGCACTTGCCCAGCCACGGTGTCGCGCAGTGCGGGACCTGCGCCGCTGTATGCAATGTGCACCACCTGGGTTTGGGTCAGGTTTTTGAACAATTCCATTTGCAAATGTCCCACACCACCCGCGCCTGAGGAGGCGTAATCGAACTGCCCAGGTTTGGCGCGCAAGACCTTGAGAAATCCCGCCATGTCTTTGGCGGGAAACGAAGGGTGGACCGCCAACACATTGGCGGTGGCAACCATGTTGATGATGGGTGTGAAATCCGTGAGGGGTTGGTAAGGCACGCGGGGATTGATGGCCGGGTTGGTGGCGGCGCTGGAAGCCGTGGCCAAGCCCAAGGTGTACCCGTCAGGAGCCGCACGCGCGAGCTCGGCGGCACCCACCACACCCCCGCCTCCGGGTTTGTTGTCCACCACCACGTTCTGCCCCAACAGCTTACCCAAGGGTTCGGCCACCATGCGGGCCACGATGTCGGTGCTGCCACCTGCCGCGAAGGGCACGATCAGTCGAATGGGTTTTTGCGGAAAGGTTTGCGCCACGCTGGCTGAACTGCAGACCAGCAAAGAAGCGGCCAGCCACCAGGCTCGGCGCACAGATTCAAGATGGGGGGTGAAAGCGTTCACACCACCACGGGCTCAGGCTCGAGCCGAATGCCAAAACGCTCATAAACGCTGGTTTGAATCGCCTTGGCCAGGGTCATCACCTCGCCACCTGTGCAAGGGTTGGCGCGCCCGCCTTTGTTGACGATAACCAGGGCCTGTCGCTCGTACACCGCGGCATTGCCCACAGATTTGCCGCGCCAGCCACAGGCATCGATCAACCAACCGGCTGCGAGCTTGATGCGGCCATCGACCAAGTGGTAATGCACCACCTTGGGCTCGCGGGCAATGATGTCGGCGCACTGCTCTGGAGTCACCGTCGGATTTTTGAAAAAACTGCCAGCACTGCCCAAGTGCTCGGGATCGGGCAACTTGGCACGTCGAATTTCACACACCCAATCGAACACCTGCTGAGGTGTGGGCTGGGCCACCCCGTGTTGGGCTTGTTTTTTGGTCAGGTCGAGATAGCTCACATCACATTGCCATTTTTTGGGCAAGCGAAAACGCACTTGCGTGATCAGCGCTCGGCCCAACAAACCCAAATCACGGTTGTCAGCAGCGGCATGTTTGAACACGGAATCGCGGTAACCAAAGGCGCATTGCGCCGCGTTCAAGGTGAAGCTTTGGCCTGTTTGCAAGTCCACCGCGTCCAAGGACTCGAAACGGTCTTGCAACTCGACACCATAGGCACCGACGTTTTGAACCGGCGAGGCACCCACCGACCCCGGAATCATGGCGAGGTTTTCCAAACCCGGCCAGCCTTGGTCCAAGGTCCAAGCCACAAAGTCATGCCAGTTTTCACCGGCGGCCGCTTGCACCACCCAGGCCTTGTCGTCCTCGGCGATGAGTTGCCGACCCAGAAGTTCGATCTTGATGACCAAAGGCTTGATGTCACCAGTGATGACGATGTTGCTGCCACCACCCAATACAAAATGGGGCTCCAAGCGCAACGGGCTTTGCAAAAAAGCTTGCAGGTCTTCGGGGCTGCGCAAACGCAGCAAGCGTTCGGCTTTGGCCGCGATGCCAAAACTGTTGTGCGGCTGCAGTGCGACGTTGGTCTCGATAATCATGTGAGAATTGTCGCACCCTGAACTTGCGAAGCACCGACCATGCCCTCTTTTGATACCGTTTGTGAAGCCGACGTGGTGGAAGTGAAAAATGCGGTGGAAAACACCGCCAAAGAAATCACCACCCGTTTCGATTTCAAAGGCACGTCTGCGGCCATCGAACTCAAAGACAAAGACATCACGCTGATTGGCGACAGCGATTTTCAGTTGCAACAAATCGATGACATCTTGCGCAACAAACTGGCCAAACGCAATGTCGACATCCGCTTTTTGGACAAAGGCGATGTACAAAAAATGGGGGGCGACAAGGTCAAACAAGTGGTGAAAGTGCGCAACGGCATTGCCACGGAAGACGCCAAAAAAATCCAGCGCATCATCAAAGACAGCAAACTCAAGGTGCAGGCTGCGATTCAAGGCGAATCGGTGCGGGTCACGGGTGCCAAGCGCGATGACTTGCAAGCGGCCATGGCGCTGATTCGCAAAGACATGACCGATTTGCCGCTGAGTTTCGACAATTTCCGCGACTGACGACGCCCGTCATCGCCGCCCCATCAAACCAGGTTTATTTGCTGGTCTGGGCCTGACGGATGGCCGAGTTGGCGGCGTCACCAGCAGAATTGCCGCCAGCGGGGTTTTGAATCACCAGGCCCAATAAACGAGCACCGTGTTCCACCGCGATGGAGCCATAAGAAATATCGCCGTGAACCACCGAGTCTTTGTGGAACTCCACGCGTTCCGAGGCGTAAATATTGCCTTCCACCTTGCCCGCCACCATGACGCGGTGCGCGGTCACATCGCCAGACACTTCACCACTGGCACCGATGGCCACAGTGACTTTGTTTTCTTTGCTGGTTTCAATGTTGCCGACCACTTTGCCGTCGATGCGCACGCTGTCAACCAAGACCAAACGCCCATAGATTTGGGTGGTGCGGCCGATCAGGGTTTCAAAACGCTCCTGTGAACTGGCCAAGGGTTTGTCGCGCAATTTTTCAAACATGTTGTGAACCCAGGTAGGTGGTCAGTTAGAGCTCATCTGCAAAACTTGGACGGGGTTGATCACCCGGTCTTTGTTGAAGACTTCGTAATGCAAATGCGGGCCCGTGGAACGACCCGTGCTACCCACTTCGCCCAAGATGCTGCCCCGCTCGACTTGGTCACCAGGCTGCACCAGACGCTTGCTGAGGTGGGCATAACGGGTGGAAAAGCCTTCGGCATGCTGGACTTCCACCAAATTGCCGTAGCCCACGTCCCAACCCGAGCGAACCACCGTGCCTTTGGCGGTTGCCACCACGGCAGTGCCGGTGCTGGCCGTGAAATCGAGCCCCTCGTGCATGGCCAAGCCACCAGTGAAAGGGTCGTTGCGAATGCCAAAGCCACTGCTCACACGGAAATCACCCTGAACAGGGACGCCAGTGGGCAAAGTGGACAGCCATTCAAGTTGTTTTTCCCAACGGGCATGCAGTTCTGCCACGGCGGTCTGGGTTTGCACAAACTCTTGAAGTGTTTGGTCAAACTCGACGCCCAAAGGTTGTCTGAACAAAGAGGAAAAGGGACGAGGAGCCACCAAAGGGCCGCCTTTGTTGTCGTCTTTGCGGTTGATCTTGTCGCGCACCACAGTGGGGGTGGCCATTTCCATGAAGCGGTTTTTCATGGCTTCGAGCTGGCGAATTTCATTGACCGTGGCATGCATCGATTCGCGCAGTTGAGACAAATGGTCGCGGTAGACAGACTCCATGCGCTTTTGTTCGGCTTCGGTGGTCACGCCACCGATGCTGCGAGCCAGGTCGGGGTTGTATTCCACGGCGATCTTGAAACCCACGAAATGCAGCAAAAACCCAGAAGCGACCAGGAACAAGCCCACGACCACAGCAGCCGACAAGACGGTGCGGGTGGTGATCGAGATGGTTCTGACGTTTCCAGTTGGCCCTGATAGCCACATCAACTGCATGCGAGAAATTCCTGTGTTTGAGAGAGCCCTGCGTCACAACAGGGATCGACATTCTATGCACAGTCCTGAAGGGTGCAAGCGAAAAAAACCGGCGATTTATTCCATAAAAAGCAAAAATGTGTTCATAAGCTCAATCATCTTGGTATTTATGACTTACTGAACAGGCTGCTCAAGAAGAAAAGACTGCTTAAGTTGGTGGCCCAGGCCCAAAAAAACCGGTTCAAGCCAAAAAACCAAAACACCAAAAAGTGAAAAATCAAGGCTACACCACCAAAAACCCATACCCATTCGGGCTTGAACAGCACCAGTGGGAACACGCCCTCCCACAAAATAAAGGCCCAACTGCAAACAAAAGCCACCCAAGGTTTTCTGAACACACTGTCTGCCGGCAAGGGGCCGAACAGGCCACCATTGAGGAAAACGGTGAGCGCTCGCCCACTTCTCCATTCGGACCGCTTGACTTTGACCCAACCTGAAACAAAGTAAGAGCTCAATGTGTGGATGGCGATGTAACCCAGCCCCGCCGCCCATGCCATGCTCGCCTCAAAGAACTGTGCCAGCACCTGTGCAATCAAAAGACCGGTCAAGGACACCAAGGTCATGAAGTCGCTGCCACCATTGAAAGCGCCACGCCAGCGGACCAACAAGAGCAATTGACCCAGGAACAAAATCAAAGCGACCGACAAATGGGCTCCCCACACGGCCAAACCGATGGCGGCCAGTCCACGAACCAGTAACTGTGCGCGGTACATCGAGGGTTGGTAAACCCAATCTAGGAATTTTTTGACCCCGCCTGCGGTGTCCGGAATGTCCGCCCGCTGAACCGGCCAAGACCAGACGCCTGAGGGATCCAAGCTGTCTGCGATGCGCCAATACTCGACGGTTTGCAGCAGCACACTCCAGGCGCAGAGCAAGGTCAACCATTGAATGGCGGTTTCCCCGCTCACAGCGCCATCTCCGGGCTGCGCAGCACCGTGTCACTGCTGACGAGGCCTTGGGCGTCGGGTCTTTCTAGACGAATCTCCAACTGGTAGCGACCGTCACTGAGTTCCGGGTGCAACCTGCGCAAGGCGGTCGCTGCCAAGCGGCAAACCAATTGGTAGGACACCAGACGGCTGGCATCCTGCCCTTCCCCCAGGTCTTTGATGTCACTGGAGAGATGGTCGACCAGGTTTTGCTCGGCCAAGGCGCGGTTGCCCTCGGGGTTGTGAAAGACACGCCAAAAGCGGCGCTCGCGCCGCGGGTAAATCCAATGCCATTCGCTCCAAGCCTGGTTGGCGGTTTGGTGGCGCACATACAAATGAGGCACCGGCCCCACCTGGTGATAGAACTGCCAATTGGGGAAAAAAGCCCTGAACAGAAAAAACCAAGGGCCTCTCACTGTTTTGCTTTGCCAAACCAACCCCAATGCCAGCCAAGCGAAATAAATCAACAACAACCAATAGATGGTCTGCATGGACAACAACCCCCGTCAGATGAATCGATTGTGACGAATTTCATGTTTGGTTTGGCAAACAGCCAAGCGTGTAAAGTCACTGCCTGACGATTCGGGCGCACCGCCTGAACGATTCGGACACTTTATGAACGCGCGGTCTTCCTCTTCTACCCTGTCTTTCGAAATCAAAAGCGCCACCCTGCCCTTGGTGTCTGTGCTCATCAAATCAACCGATTTGCAAGTCCTCAGCACAGACATGCAACACCGTTTTGGCGACACCCCCGGTTTTTTCGACAACGACCCTGTCTTGATCGACCTGCACGCACTGGACGAGGCCATTGATCTGAATGGTCTGTTGCAATTGCTGCGCCGCTACCAAATGAACCCCGTGGCTTTGCGCGCGGGCAATCCTTCGCAAGAAGCCGCGGCCACCTTGGCCGGTTTATTTGTCACTGCGGAGGCCCGTGTGTTGCCGCCCCTCAAAGACGACAGTGCGCCGCAAGAGGTGGTGCGAGAAGTGATTCGGGAGGTGGAAGTCGTGCGCGAAGTGGCCTCTGCAGGGCAAAGCGCCATGGTGGTGGACAAGCCCTTGCGATCAGGTCAACAGGTCTACGCGCGTGGCCGTGATTTGGTGGTCCTGGCCATGGTCAACCCCGGTGCAGAAGTGATGGCCGATGGTCATATCCACGTTTATGCGCCCCTGCGTGGCAAAGCCATCGCGGGTGCCAAAGGTGACAGCTCGGCGCGAATTTTTGCGGCCAGTTTGGAGGCCGAATTGGTCTCCATTGCAGGTGTGTACCGCACCAGTGACACCCCGCTGCCGAAAGACGTGGCGGGCAAGGCCGCTCAAGTTTGGTTGTCAGACGACAAACTGCAAATGCGGGCCTTGTAAACTCTCAGATTTGCAAAATTCACAAGGATTTTTTTCGATGACAAAAATAGTCGTGGTGACCTCGGGCAAGGGTGGCGTTGGCAAGACCACCACCAGCGCCAGTTTTGCGTCAGGTCTGGCTTTGCGCGGCCACAAAACCGTGGTGATCGACTTTGACGTGGGCTTGCGCAACCTGGACTTGATCATGGGCTGCGAACGCCGCGTGGTGTACGACTTTGTCAACGTGATCAATGGTGAGGCCACGCTCAACCAAGCACTGATCAAAGACAAGCATTCGGACCATCTGTATGTGTTGGCTGCATCACAGACCCGCGACAAAGAAGCCCTGACCCAAGAAGGTGTGGAGCGCGTGTTGCGCGAACTGGCCGGCATGGGTTTCGACTACATCGTGTGCGATTCACCTGCAGGTATTGAAACAGGCGCGCTCATGGCCATGCACTTCGCCGATGAAGCCTTGGTGGTGACCAACCCCGAAGTGTCCTCGGTGCGCGACTCGGACCGCATTTTGGGCATGCTGGGCAGCAAAACCCTGCGGGCCATTCGCGGCGAAGAACCCATCAAAGAGCATTTGCTGATCACCCGCTACAACCCCAGCCGGGTGCAAGATGGGCACATGCTGAGTTTGGAAGACATTCAAGATATTTTGCGCATTCCCCTCATCGGTGTCATTCCCGAGTCGGAGGATGTGCTCGAAGCATCCAACCAGGGTGTGCCTGCGGTCTTGCTGGAAAAAAGCGATGTGGCCGAAGCCTACAAAGACGTGGTGGATCGCTTTTTGGGCAAAGAAGTTCCGCTGCGCTTCACAGAAGCTGTCAAACCTGGGCTGTTGCAACGCGTGTTTGGTCGGAGATAAGCAGCATGTCTTTACTTTCCATGTTGCTTGGCGAAAAGAAAAAAACCGCCAGTGTGGCCCGAGAACGGTTGCAAATCATTTTGGCGCACGAGCGCTCTGGCAAAAACGCCCACCAACCCGATTACCTGCCCGACTTGCAGCGCGACCTGGTGGCTGTATTGGCCAAATACGTCAAGATCAACCCAGACGACATCAAAGTCAATCTGGAGCGACAAGACAATCTGGAGGTGTTGGAAGTGAAAATCGAATTGCCTGACGCGCGTTGACACTTTTGAGCATCCAGAAAAAAGGCGGCCCTCGTGGCCGCCTTTTTCATGGGCTATCCCCCATCATTTGGGCAATTTACCGCCGCTTTTCACACATTCGTCCAAGGTCTTGAACTCGGTGAATTTTTTGGTGCGCTCGTAGCTGGGGCTCTTGGCGTCATGGCAAATGCCGCTGTCCGATTTTTTCACCACATCGGCTGCAGGTGCTGCAGGCTGAGCGGCTGGTGGTTTGCCTCCGCTTTTGACGCATTCATCCATGGATGCAAATGGGGTGAATTTTTTGGTGTTGCCAAACGATGGGCTGGATTTGTCATGGCAAATGCCTGCATCTGACTTTTTCACCACGGGCTCAGCGGCCTCTTTTTTATCGGCGGCCAAGGCCACACCAAGACCACAAACCAAACCGATGGCAAGGGTTGAACGAATGATTGCGTGCTGCATCGATAAACTCCTGTTAGATGATGGGGTGATGTTAATTCCCGTTGATGACAGACGATGAACCGGGTGCCAGCACTGTTTCTTGTCGTTTCGCCATCCATTACATATATGAACACTTTTAAATTAAGATGTCGTTACCAATGAAAACCAGAGAACACATCCATGGGACAAGACCAAGACCCGCAGCGCCATGCCAAATTGTTGCAAGTCATTTGCCAGTTGCACGAATGGGAGAATCAACATTTGGCATTGGCACAAAGCCAAGTCGGGCGTTACCTTTACTTGAACATTGCCATGCAGTTGCAAGAAAGGCGTGATGGACGCAGCGCCTTGCTCAAGGGGATCTACTTCAACAAAGAACTCAGCGAACGCGCGTTGCGCTACAAAATTCGCGAGTTTGAAAACCAGGGTTTGATTGCCTTTGAAACCAACCATGCCGACAAACGATCCAAAACCATCTTGCCCACTGAAACTTTCACACAGCACCTCGATGCCCATGTCGCCGAATTTGGTCGCATCCTGGACCAAGAATTTTTGATATTCCCCAAAAAATGACATCCACCAAACCAAACAATCGTTGGGCGCCACTGCTGCTGGCCATCGGACTGGCAATGTCCGCCATGGGCTTGCACGCGCAGTCACTCACGCCTCGAACCTGTGAGGCATGGAACACCGCCCGCAAAGCCAACTTGAGCAGCGCGGTGCAACGCGAATGGTTGTTTGGATACCTCAACGGATGGCGCGATGCGCAACTGGCCAGCCAAGGCCCCGATGTTTTTCAGACCATGCCAGCTGTGGAGGTCTTGATTGAAAAGGCCAATGTGTTTTGTGAAGCCAACCCGCAGGCTTTGGTTGCACAGACCATCGCAGCGATTTTGCAGACGGTCACCGACAAATAAGACCACTCACTTGTAGGTGGCCACCATCACCACTTTGCCCAGCATCAACTGGTAAAGCTCTTCCGTGGTCAGTTCGGCGTCGTTCCCTGCCGCACCGTCAATCACTGCGTTGACCATTTTGGGTAAACGATCCACGTGAATCGCGAAGTTCACGTCTTCAGGCGAAATGCCTTGCTCTTCTTGCATGAGCTTGGTGTCCAACTTGCCCACGGTGATGCCCACCACATTGCCCGCAAAGTCAAAAACAGGGCCACCTGAATTGCCTTTGTTGACCTTGGCAGTCAATTGAAAAGTACCCAAATCATCGCGAAGTCCTGTTCGTTTGGACACCATGCCATTGGTCAGGGAAGGTGAATCAACACCCAGCATGTGCCAAAGCGGATAACCCATCACCAACACATTGCGGCCAACGCGGGGCTTGGAATAGGCATTACTGGGTATGGCCCTCTCAGGCGGCAAGGGTTTTTCCAATTGCAGCACGGCCAAATCATCCGTGGAAGAAACATGCACCACCTTGGCTTTGATCACCTCGCCAAGACCGGTGCGAACAGCAAATTCTTTGCCACCCTCGATCACGTGTCTATTGGTCACGATTTTTTTGCCCCCATCGACGACGAATCCACTGCCGCCTGAAATGGCAACGCCCTCGGGAAATGGAAATCTTTGCAAGGGTGGTCGGAATTCTTGATCGTTCTTGGGGGCCAGCGGTTTGGTCTTGGCCTGTTTGATGGGCTTGTCGACCGGCTTGCCAGCATCTTTGTCGGATGTGTTGTGGGGTGTCGACTCTGACTTGGGCGCAGGCTCGGCAACAGGCGGTGGAGGTGGCTTCACGGGCTCAATGGCCGCCAGATTCGACTCCAACCAAGCGGACACCACGTCCCTTTGAAACAAGTTGCCCTCTTTGGCATACAAATGCAATGCAGCTTGCTTTTGTCGAATCCCGTTTTGCTTGTTGCCAAATTGAAATTCAAATTCGCCCCACACTTCTTTGGCTTGTGCGGCTTGGGGATTTTTTTCAGCAAAGTTTTGCAGACTGCGCAAGGCCCCCGCAGGATCACCAGACAATTTGAGGTATCTGGCTTGCACCACGGCCACTTGTGCGGCATCGGGTCTAGATTGGGCCAACTCGGCCATCATGGCATTCGCTTGCTTGGCTTGACCTGTTCGCAAGGCGATCAAGGCTTCTAGCAAGGTGGGTTCGGCTGATTCTTTGGCATGGTCTTTGGCCGCTTGGACAAAACGCCTGGCTTTGGTGAATTGACCCAGTTTGATGCTGGCATGGGCAGCGCCCAAGGCTGCTTCGACATTTTCCAAATCTTGGTCGTATGCCGCCTCAAAAAATTCCAATGCATTGAGCGGCTTTTCAATGTCGAGATAGATTTTTCCGATGACCAGGTTGATGGCCAGATCGTCAGCGCGGTCTTGTGTCTCGAAAGTTTTGAGCAAGCCAATCGCTTCTTTGTACCTGCCCGCCTCGGCCCACACCTTGGCTTGCCGCAGGACATCGGTTGCTTCAACACCCGCTGAAAAAACTGACGCGGAAGACAGAGAAACGGCGACGACTAACCAAACCCAAGAGAGGAGGTGTTTTTTCATTCGACTTTGAAAACAATCTCTTTGGCCGCGACGCGTCCCAAGTTGTCTTTGATGCTGATGAAAATTTTGTGGCGGCCACTGGGCACATCCACATTGGCCAGTCGAATGCTGGAAGCTGTTTTGACGGCTTCTTTCATCAAACGATCGGTGATGTCGAGTTTGAAGCTGCCATAAAAAGCTTTGAAGGTGGAAAAGTCCAGCGCAGCACCGTTTTGCGGTTTGAAAAAAACTTCCATCTTGAAAGGATTTTTCAATGGCTTGTCCAACACTTGTGGTTCCAAGATTTGGATTTGGGGTGCCAACGCATCAGGGGTGGCGAGTTCCATTTCAAGCATGGCCACTTGTTGGGCTTCGCGCGCTTCCTCGGCAGTGATCAACTCCACAGCACCTGCCACGGGCATGAGCAACCAACCAGACAACAAAACGCAGGTGCATGAATGTTTCACAGCAGAAAAAGCCATCACTTTTTCTTGCTGGCTTCGATCTCTCTCTCAAGCTCTTCAAACGCTTTGGATTTTCTGACCTTGGCATCGATGGCGGCATTCTTTTTCACTTGGGCCACCACGACTTTGTTGTTTTCGCCAATGGGGTAGCGGATCAGGACATAAGCTCGGTAAAGAGTACCGTCTTGCACAAAAGAATTTTTTTCCAACTCATAGCCCGCCAGATTCACATCTGCGGCGACTTGTTTGCCGACAGACTCAATGTCTCGATTCAAAGTTGGATTGTTGGCCGCGCCTGATTGCGTCGCAAAATCGGTGATCAGTCGTGACACGCGATCCCCCAGTTTGCTGGCGAGTTCTCTTCTGGCGGTGAGCAATGCGACATCAGAAGCCCCTTGCAAGTCGGGCGACACCGCGGTGGCGGTCTGGTAGATGTAAGCAGGGTCTGTCGGAGGCGCGGTGAACCATGAAGGGACATTTGTAAGGGTTTGTTTGACAGCATCAGCCGCTGCTTTTTGCTGATCCGCTTCTTTTTTCTGAGCAAACTCCTGTGAACCAGGTTTGGGGCCTGCACAAGCACCCAACAACACCACCATGGCAGCGAGACAGATTTTTGTTTGGATGGACTTCATTTGATTTCCTCACTCATGGATGGTTTGTAAAGCTGGTCGATTTTGTTTTGCAATGCAGCCAAATCTTCAGGTTCGATTTGTGCCATCAAGTCCATGGACTTGAATACGGCCAGAGCTCTGCTGGCGTTCCTTTGATCCTTGATGATGATACTCAAAACCATACTCTTTCGAAGGGATCGAGCAGCCTCTTCATCATCGCCAATCGCTGCATGCGCGATCCCTTGCTGCAATAGCACATAAGCGTTATCGGGATTCTTGTTTAGTGATCTATCGAATGCAGCCAGAGCCATGGCGTGATCGCCGATTTGGTTGTAAGCCAGTCCCAAAGCTGTGAAATAAGTGGGGTTCGACCCATCGATGCCCACCGCCTTGATCAGCGGTTTAACGGCTTGAGCGGGTTGATTCAATTGCAACAGGGCTCGGGACTTCAAAAAATAATGATCTGCGACATCGCTGTTCAAGTGGATCAACCGATCAGCCATGGCCAATGCTTCTTCTGGTTGTGCAAGTGCGAGTCTGGCTTCTGCATGGCCCATCATGGCCGCGGCGTGCTGCGGCGATTTCTTCAACAAGGCATCGGTCAACACCAATTTGTCGCTGGGTTGGGGCCACACGTTTTGAAACAGCGTTTGCGTCAATTGCTGGATCTGTTCTGTTTCAGCAAGCGTGTCCAAACTGGCAATGTAGGCATGAATCGACGCCGCCGAGTTGGCTTGACTGACGGCCACGTTTATCTTCAAATCACTGTCCAGGTCCGCATATTGAAGCTCGGGAATGGCTCTGACCAAGCGCCTGGCCAAGTCATGTGTGGTGCGGGTGATTTGTTCTTCTCGAATGTTCATGCCCGCCGCAACTGCGCCACCAATCAAACTGAAGGGATTGAGTGGCAGCCCACCATCACGAACAACCGCCGTGTGCTTGGCGCTCCATATCACGCGGTCTGTGCTGACCCGGGTGATCTTGATCGATGCAGCCAATTTCACTTCTGAATACACGCCATAAAACCGCGCTTGTCGGTCTGAGACTTCACCCGATATGAGCGTGTCACAGCCCGTTGCGGCCATCACGGTCTTCAAATGGGCAGCCGTCGATCCATTCGCAGGGATCAACTGATCCAACTTTTGAAGTGGAATCAGGGGGATGCCGGTGGGCGCCAAATTGGCGTGAATCGCTTTGCGCAAGTCTTGAGAGATGGCGCGGTCATTTTTGTCGGAACCCAATGGCAACACACCCAGGCAAGTGGGCGGTTGGGTTTTGAACTCGTCCGTGACGTTGAACACCACGACATCGCCGATGGCATTGGAAGCACTTGATTTATTCAAGTTGCTTTCAACGTAGCGGGTGGCACACCCAGACAGTGCCAGCAAGAAGGCTGTCAAGCAGAGTTTCTGCCAGACAGTGACTGGGTTTGGCTGAGACATCACTTGGCCAACTGGTAGCCCAGCCTCTTGACGCGTTTTTGATCGTTTGGAATTTCCCGCAGCCTTTCTTTGAAAGATTCCAAGTCATAAGTGGCGAGCCATTTGAAGGGCTTTTTGGTCACCACCACAATGACCCACTCGTCATAAAACTTCTTGTCTCCCTTGTAGGCGTTGGACCAATAGGTGACGAAGGGCTGTTTGAATTGATGAATGCCGCTGGATGACTTGGGCAGCAGGTCTGCATCGAGCGTGTCACTGGTGCTTGAAAGCATCACCCTGTCCACTTGGTTGTTCTCGTAAGGCAACCAATTGAACACCGCTAAGTAAGACGGCAATGTGCTCTCAATCTCGAGGTTGAGTTCATCGCCCACTCGGAAAACCGATTGATTGATTTTGGCGATGACATTGAAGTTGGGGTCGGGCTGACTGGTCGGGGGCACGACATCAGCCTGGATTTGAACAGTGCAAGCAGAGGCGCCTAATTTTTCTTGCACCGTCTCGCTCAACACCTTGGTGGATTTGGTGTCACCGTCGATCAAGGTCCAAGTGAGACTGTTGAGCTCACAGTTGTAATCCGGTTTTTGGCCTGTCGTTGCCTTGCAATACAACTGCTGTTCAGCGGAAATGGTTTCGCCCAGAACAGCGATCACCGCCGCTACTTTGGCTTTTTCTTTGGCCAATTCACAGGCTTTGGCACGCGATGTTTCGGGGCCATACAGGTACTCCCCTTGGGCAGTGACAGTCACTGCATGAGCCGATGATGTCAAGAACAGCAGCAATGCCAGCAAGAGATTGGCAGCATCGCCCAGTTTGTTCATTTGCATGACCTGAATTTGGTCTGAGTTTGCTGGCCACTGCCGTTGTCAGTCATGAGTTGCAAGGATTGATTGCTGAGCTTGTAGACATTCGTGACCTTGAATTCATTGCCTTCAGCCGCACAGTCTTCCTGGATGGTGAATGAGCCATCAGCACTGACCACTTTGCTGGGTGTGCAACTGAATTCCATGCCCGAAACACCTTCTTTTTGAACTTCCAGACCATCCCACATGCCAGTCTGCTTTTCAGCGGCCATGGCATCGGCACAAGACTTGTCGCCATTGTCACGAGCCCATTTGCCAATCAAGGCATCTGCATACGCTGCTTTGGCATCTCCTGCAGTTGCTGCTGGCGCAGGCTCTCGCGTCTTGGCTGGTGGCGTGACTGGCCGTTTTCGGTTGTCGGATTTTTCAAAGACGGCGCCACTTTCCAGAACAACGGCTTTCTTGCCGTCCAATTTGACAGGCATCAAAAACCCTTTGTCACTGATTTTCAATTCACCATCTTTGTATTCAACGTTCTCATAAGTGATTGTTTTCTCAGTACCCGAAAAAATCACCTTGTATTTGGCACCGTCGGTGTTTTTTTCGATGATCATGGTGCTCATGTCATAGATGCCTACTTTGCCGCCCTTGGATTCATAAACACCGTCAATGGCTGATTGACCGCATGCGATGAGGAATAAAGCAAACAAAACCAAGCCAATGCGGGTAAGGGTTTTTTTCATGGAAATCTCCAACGGTGATGAAACATCATTTTAAAAATGACAGAATTGATAAATATATTCTATCTATCAAATATGGCTTTT
>JACCDJ010830486.1_pt1 | contig 18946 bp, 19 predicted proteins | sample 7444481 | NCBI WGS metagenome assembly JACCDJ01 (sample SAMN15323435, study PRJNA562643) | freshwater metagenome | isolation source: river surface water | place: USA:Blue River Watershed | collected 2017-08-15 | reverse complement strand
TGCGGCCCTCGGCGGCGATCAGCAGGCTGGCGGTCAGTTCTTCACCATTGTCGAGCACCACGCGCACCCCGTGCTCACCCCGTTCGCGCTCGACCGGCTCGGTCCCGGCGTGCCAGGCGATTGCCGGTTCAGCCTTGGCCGCTTCGAACAGGGCGACGCGAATATCGCGGTTGGCGTACATCCGGCCGAGCGAGCCATCTTCGGCACCCGGCTGGAAATCGATCCGGCCCGGCTTCATCTGGTCGGTCACCGCAATCGCATCGATCGGGCAACCAAGTGGCTCAAGGGTGTCAGCCAGGCCGATATTGGCGAAGAGGTTCCAGCTGGCGGTCGATATGGCGGAGGCGCGGCCATCGGCCCCTTCGGCGGTAAGCTGCTCGGGCGTCGCCCGGTCCACCACGTGGCTGGTGATCCCCTGCCGCGCCGCGGCGAGGGCCAGGGTCATGCCGACCAGCCCACCCCCCAGGATGATCAGGTCACGCCGTTCGCTCACTTGGTCCGCTCGCAGGTGTTGCCAGTGCCGGCATCGAGATCGAGGCAGCGGCCATCGAAGGCACCATCGTCAACCTTCAGCCCGATCGCAGCAGCCAAGGTAGGCGCAATATCAACCGTCTCAACCGGATTGGGCTGTTCGAACCCGGTCATGCCTTTGCGCCAGAACAGCATCGGCACGCGCCGGTCATAATCCCAGACGCTGCCGTGGGTGGCAACGAAGGCTCCCGGCACGGGTTCCGGGATCGGGGTGACGGCGCGGTTGAGCAGCACGATCACGTCACCCGACCGTTCGGCCATGAAGGAAACACGGGCGCGTTCCTTGATCGTCCAGTCCTGCGGATTGCCCGCGGGCATTGGCGTGGCCGCCAGTTCGGCGGCGGTGAAGACGGCTGCGACCTGCGGATGGTTGCGGGTCAGGTTGACCAGTTCATTGACCACGCGGGCCTTGGCATCGCCGGTGACCGCAGCGTTGACATACATATCGCCGAACGGCCCGTCGCCATAGATCAGCGGGCCTTGCGGTGCGGTAATCCCGGTGCGGCGGCCGATTTCTGCGCCGAGCGCGGCCGGCATCAGCGCCTTATCGGCGCGGGTGGCACCCGGCATCGCCTGCTGGCGCAGCCGTTCGGGCGCGTCATGGCCGCCGTGATCCGCCGTGAGCACGACGAGGTAATCGATATTGCGCTTGTCGAGCGCGGCGAACAGGCGGCCCAGCGTGCCGTCCAACTCGTTCATCTGGATGCACATCTCGACACCCTCGGTGCCCAAGGCGTGGCCGATATAGTCATTGGCTGACAGGCTGACCGAGAGGATGTCGGTCGCCGGGCCCTGGCCCAGCTTCAGCTCGTCAACCAGCCCGATCGCCAGATCGGCCGTGGCGACGTCCATGCGCGGCGAGACGCGCAGGACATCGGGCTTGGCGCCCTTGGGCAGGGGAAAGCGATAGGTCCCGACCGAGCTATTGCCGATGGCAACCGCGCGGTCCCGCGGTCCGCACCAGAGCGGCGCCTTGAGCGCCGGAGCACCCTTGGCCAGCAAGGCGGCCGCAGCGGCGTTGGCCCGCTGCGCGGCAGGGGCCAGTTCGCGTCCCTTGAAGGTGGTGAAGCCGTTGCCCTTCCACCAGTAACCGGCATCGATCTTGTGCCCGCCCATCATCACCACGGCGCGGTCCTTGGCCGAAACGGCGACATTGCGGGTGGCGGGGCTGGCGGCCTTCATCAGCTCACCCAGGGTCGGCACCTTGAGCAGGCCCGCCGAAACCACCGGATTGTTAGGCGTACTCGCCGGATCGGAGAGGTCTTCCGAGCAATAGATCTTCTTCTCAGCCCGGGCGATCGAGGGATTGAACCAGTTGTTGGCGATGATCCCGTTGCGGGCCGGGTGGGCCCCGGTCAGGATCGTCGAGTGGCCTGGGCAAGTCTCAGTCGCAGCATGCGATTGGAAGCCCGAGGGGAAAACCGCGCCGCTCAGCAGCCGGGCAAAACCGCCGGTAAAATGCTCACGATACTGGGCGAACAGATCGGCCGAGAGCTGGTCAATCGACACCGCCAGGACCAGTTGCGGCCGGTCCGGTTCGGCGGCGGGCTGGGCCGCAGCCGGTTGCGACGGCTGGCCTTGGGCTAAAGCCGGGGCAGACAACCCCATGGCAGCAGTGGCAAGCAGGCTAAGAACGGTGCGGCGCATGGGTGAATCCTTGCTATGATCGCTGAAATCGGCAAGGCCCTGATGGCGTTGCCAGCGCCCGAGTGCAAGGCCTGCGAAGGGCCAAGGAGTAGACAATTTGATGCCCCGTCTTGCGGCACTGATCGCCTTCCTGCTGCAACTGCTTATTCTCGCCGCCACCCCGGCGCGGGCGGGCGAAACCAACATCGCCGCAAGCCTACTGGCGGAAGGTCCGGCCCTGCCCGGCAGCACGGTCACCCTGGCGATCGACATGAAGCCCAAACCGGGCTGGCATGGCTATTGGCAGAACCCCGGCGATGCCGGGCAAGGCATGACGATCGACTGGGCCCTGCCGCCCGGCGCGAAGGCGGGGGCGCTGGCCTATCCGGTGCCCGCAACGCTGACCATCGCCGGGCTGATGAACCACGTCTACAAGACCGAATATGCCCTGCTGGTGCCCTTCACCGTGCCGGCCAGTGCCAAGCCGGGTCAGGTGCTGGACCTGCGCGCCAAGGCGCAATGGCTGGCCTGTACCGACGAAATCTGCGTGCCCGAGCAGGGAGAACTGGCAACCAAGGTGACCGTCGGCCAACCCGGGCAACCCGATGCCCGGTTTGACCGCTGGCGCGCAGCCCTACCCGCGCCGCTGGGCAGCGAAGCGCGCTTTGGCTTCGCGAACGGCAAATTGCGCGTCGCGATTCCGCTGCCCGCGAGCATGCAGATCAGCGAGCCGCACCTGTTTCTCAGCAGCACCAGCGTGGTCGATTACGCCGCGCTGCAAGCCTTCTTCCGGCAGGGTGACCTGCTGGTAGCCGAAGTGCCGGTGGCAAAATTTGATCCGGCCCGGCCAGACAGGATCGAGGCCGTGCTGCGGCTCAACCCGGCGGGGGATGGCGTGATGATCACCGCCGCCCCTGGCGCGGTTCCCACGGGCGGCACGCCCATCAAGACCGAAGCGGCCGATGCCCCCGGCTTTGGCTGGCTGATCCTGGCCGCGCTGGCCGGGGGGCTGCTGCTCAATATCATGCCCTGCGTCTTCCCGATCCTCAGCCTCAAGGCGCTGAGCCTGGCGCGGGCGGGTGAGAGCGAAGGCCAGGCCCGGGCCGAAGGGCTGGCCTATACGGCGGGCGTGGTCGTCGCCTGCCTGGCATTGGGCGCATTGCTGCTTGTGCTGCGCGCCGCCGGCCAGGAAGTGGGCTGGGCCTTCCAGTTGCAAGAGCCGCTGGTCGTGGCTGCGCTGCTGCTGCTGGCCGTGGCGATCACGGCCAACCTGCTGGGGCTTTACGAATTCATGGTGCCCGGCTTTGCCAGCACCGGGTCGCCGCAGGGTGCCTTTGCCACGGGCCTGCTCGCCGCCTTTGCCGCGACCCCGTGCACTGGGCCGTTCATGGCTGCGGCGATGGGTGCAGCGCTGCTGTTGCCGCCCGTGCCGGCGCTGCTGCTGTTCGGCGCGCTGGGGCTGGGCATCGCCCTACCTTTCCTGGCGATTGCCTGGATTCCCGCGCTGCGCCGCCGGATGCCCAAGCCGGGGCCGTGGATGAACGCGTTCCGCCACTGGATGGCCCTGCCGATGGGGTTGACGGCACTCGCCCTGATCTGGCTGGCGAGCCGCACCGGGGGCAATGCCTTTGCCTTTGCGTTGGCGTTGATCGCGGTGATCGTGGTCGCGGCGCTGGTCCTGCTGGGGCGTCGGCAGCGCAATGGCCTGGCCGGCGGACGGCTGTGGTGGAGCGGCTTGACCGCTCTGCTCGTCCTATCGGCCGTTGGCCTGCCTGGCATGGTCCGCGCGCCCGCTTCCGCTGAAGCCGGACTGCTCGATGCCCAGCCATTCAGCGAAGCCGCACTGGCCAAGGCCCAGGCCAGCGGCAAGCCGGTCTTCGTTTACATGACGGCTGACTGGTGCCTGTCGTGCAAGGTCAACGAGCGTGTCGCGATCGAGCGCGAGCCGACCCGCGATGCCTTCCGCCAGGCCGGGGTGATCGTGCTGCGCGGGGACTGGACCCGGCGCGACCCGGCGATCACCCGCTTCCTGACCGCGCGGGGGGCGGCGGGCGTGCCGCTGTACCTTTGGTATCCGGCCGGCAGCGCCACGCCGCAGCAATTGCCGCAAGTGCTGGGGCCCGACAGTCTGGTCGATCTGGCGGCGCGCCAATAATTCGCCGCAGTTGATCCCGATCAAAGCTTTACGCGGAGGATCGTTCCATTTGGGGGGCAAGGCAGAGGCCGAGCGGCTTCTATTCCCACCCTTTCTCCCCACCTGGAGCGGCTGAATTTCAGCCGCTCTTTTTTTGGTTCACACTGCCGAGCTGAAGCGTCGGGCGGAATCCTGCCGATAGGGATCGAACAGCGCGGCGATGGTCCGCGCATAGGGCAGCGCATCGGGCATCAGCCGCAGGATGCCGTGGTCGAGCTCCGCCAGTTCGCGATCGATGAAGGGCAGCAGGCGGACCAGCACTTCATTAGCCAGATCAGCACCCAATTGTGCTTCGCCCCGGCACAACAGGCCTTCGATCACCGCACCGCGCCGCTGGTCGTCCGCGCTGCGCAGCAGGCCGCCATTGGCGGGCAGGCAATCCTGCGACAGCAGCATGCGGTACCGCCCCGCGTTCTTTTCGTTCTGCCAGATCACGTCAGGCGTGATCGAGATCGACGAGGCTCCAAGACCGACCAGCACCGGGGCCTGATCATCGGTGAAACCTTGGAAATTGCGCCGCAAGGTGCCGTTCTGCGCCGCCAGTGCCAACGGATCGCCGGGCTTGGCAAAGTGATCGAACCCCACAGGGACATAGCCGGCGCCGGTCAACAGCTGATAGCCAAACTGGGCCATTGCAAAGCGTTCGGCCTGCCCCGGCAGGTTGCTGCCATCGATCCGGCGCTGGCGCGGGATCAGGTGCGGCACGTGGGCATAGCCGAACAGGGCAATCCGGTCTGCGCCCAGCTCAACCGTGCGGCGCAGAGTAGCCTCAAGGTCTGCCAGCGTTTGTCCAGGAAGGCCGTACATGAGGTCAAAGTTGAGCGAGGTCACACCGGCGCCGCGCAACATCTCTGTCCCGCGCGCGATCAGGGCATCGTCCTGCACCCGTCCAATCGCGGCCTGAAGATGCGGAGCGAAGGTCTGCACCCCCATGCTGGCATGGCTGACGCCGACCCAGCCCAGCACCTGCGCCCATTCGGCGGTCAAGGTGCGAGGATCGATCTCGATCGACCACAGGGGATCTTCCAGCGATACGTGCAGCGTCAGCGCATCGACCAACCGGACAAAGTCGGTCGGCGCAATGGCATTGGGGCTGCCCCCGCCAAAGGCAATCCGCCGCGCGGCGATCCGGCCATCCAGCCGCACCCCGGCGAGCGCAATTTCGCGGTGCAGGGCATCAAGATAGCTCGCCAGGCGCTGGCGGCGGTTGGCCGCGCCTGTGTTGCAGCCGCAGTACCAGCAGATTTGCTCACAAAACGGCACATGGACATAGAGCGAGACATCGCCCGAAACCGAGCGCAGCGCAGCATCCGCGTCAGCCGCGCCGACCCGGTCACCAAATTCCGCCGCAGTGGGGAAACTGGTATAGCGCGGAACCGGAACGGCAAGCAGGTCAGGATAATAGGGCCACATGCCCGTGCTTATCGTTAAGGCGTCAGGCTGCGTCATTGCGCAGGCTCAAATTGCGGGGCCCCCGTGCGCTTGCGCGAGGAACCGGCGTGGCAGCCCTTGACGCAATCCTGCTCTCCGCCGTTGCGCGGAGCAGAGCCGCCCTTGGGAATCTCCACCAGCCGCGTCTGGCCATCGCCGGTGCAAATTGGCACCAGCAGGCTATCGCTGGCCAGGACCGGCGCGGCGTGAAGCGCGGCGGGCATGATCGCCAATAGGGCGAAGAGAGGCGCGGCCCGGCTCATGCCGCCCTATCGTCCTCGTCATCGATCAGGATGCGCGCGGCGGCGCCGTCAAGATCTTCGAACTGGCCGCGCTTGAGTGCCCAGAAAAAGGCCAGCAGGCCCAACATGCCAAGGCCCAGCGCAACCGGGATCAGGATCGCCAGGCCGTTCACCGCGCGGCTCCATAAAGCCGCAGCGAATTGGCGATAACGATCAGCGAGCTGGTCGACATCGCCACGGCCGCGATCAGCGGCGTGACATAACCCGCCATAGCCAGCGGCACGGCCAGGGCATTGTAGCCGATGGCGAGGACGAAGTTCTGCTTCACCACAGCCATGGTCCGACGCGCGGCGCGCACACTGCGCGGCAGGGCGAGCAGCGAATCCCCCAGGAACACCAGGTCCGCCGCCTGCCGACCGACATCGCTGGCGCTGCCAGGAGCCATCGAGGCATCGGCGGCGGAAAGCGCGGGGCCATCGTTGAGCCCGTCCCCGGCCATCAGCACCTTGTGCCCGGCGGCCTGCAAGCGGGCGATTGCGGCCTGCTTGTCGGCCGGGCTGGCGGCGGCCTGGGCCATCAGCCCGGTCTGCTGGGCGACTTCGGCCACGGCGGCGGGATTGTCACCCGACAGGATCGTGGCGTCGATCCCCAACGCCTGCAATTCGGCCAGGGCCTGCACCGCATCGGGGCGGAGCTGGTCGGCGAAGGTGACCAGGCGGATCGGGCGGCTGCCGATGCTAAGCGCCGTGGCAATGCCGCTGGCGCTGTCGGGGCGGCGCAGGGCGACGGGCTGACCCTGCCACAGGGCGTGAATCCCAAGCCCGGCTTCTTCAACCACATCCTGCAAGTCAGCGGCACGGCAATCGCCCAACGCTTCGGCCAAGGCCCGCGAGAGCGGGTGGCGACTATGCGAGGCGAGCGCGAGGGCGACGGCGGCCTCGTCCGGATCGAGCGCGGCCAGGCTGGCAGCGTCGGGCACCGGGCGGCCAAGCGTAAGCGTGCCGGTCTTGTCGAGCAGGGCACGGTCGATGCTGGCGAGGCGTTCGAGCGCCGCCCCGTCCTTGACCATCACCCCGGCGCGCATCAGCGCCCCGCTCGCCACAACCTGCGCCACCGGCACGGCCAGCCCGAGCGCGCAGGGGCAGGTGATGATCAGCACGGCAATCGCGATCACCAGCGAATGGTGCAGTCCCGCCCCGGCGATCAGCCAGCCCGCCAGCGTCAGCGCCGCCAGCGTGTGCACCGCAGGCGCATAGAGCCGCGAGGCCCGGTCGGCGATCCGCACATAGCGCGAGCGGACCTGTCCAGCGGCTTCCATCAGCCGGGCAATTTCGGCCAGCGAGGTATCGGCCCCGGCGGCGGTGACCTTTACGTCGACCGGCGCATCGAGGTTGAGCGTTCCTGCATGGACCACATCGCCGGTCAGCATCGCAACCGGCGCACTTTCGCCAGTAAGCAGCGAACGGTCGAACCGGCTTTGCCCGGCGGCGATCGTACCGTCCGCTGCCAGCCGGTCACCGGCTGCAACGCGCATGGTCATGCCCGGCACCAGATCGCGCGCGGCGATCCATTCGACACTGCCATCCTTGCCAACGACCATCGCCCCGGGCGCCGCCTGGCGGAGCAGAGCATCAACCCCGGCGCGCGCGCGGTCCCGCATCATCGCATCTAGCGCGCGGCCCGCCAGCAGGAACAGCAGCAGCATCAGCGTGCCATCGAACCAGGCCTCGTTCCCGCCATTGGCGGTTTCATAAAGGCTGAGGCCCGTGGCCAGCGTCACCCCGATCGAGATCGGTACATCCATATTGGTGCTGCGCTTTTTGAGCGCGCCCCAGGCCGAGGTGAAGAACGGGCGGCCGGCATAGGCAATCGCCGGAACCCCGATCAGCGCCGAGAGCCAGTGGAATAGGTCGCGCGTGCTGCCTTCCGCCCCTGACCAGATCGAGACCGAGAGCAGCATCACGTTCATGCAGGCAAAGACCGCGACGGCGAGCGGGGCGAGCAGTGGCTTAACCGCCGATGCCGGGGCCGACAGGTCCTCCACCCGCGGCTGGCTGGCAAAGCCAGCGTCAGCCAGCGCGGCCATCAGGTCCGGTTCGCGCACCGATGCTTCGTGTTCAACCCGAACCTGCCGCGCGGTCAGGTTGACGCGGGCGGAATGGACCCCGGGCAGGCCGGAAAAAGCCCGCTCAACCTTCCCCATGCACCCGGCGCAATGCATCGCGGGCACGACCAGCACGGTCGTGTCCAGCGGCATGGCATCGGCAAGGCGCGCGGGGGCGTTCACCGCAGTTCCTGCTCATCGCGCCACTTGGTCTGGCCGGCTTGTGCGGTCAGGCGGACCAGCCAGCGGCCCGGCGCAACCGCCTTGTCAGAGACCAGGCTGCCGTCCGCCGCCTGGGCAAAGCGGAGCGCCTGATCGGGCGCGTGGCCGAGCGGGTGGCGGACCACGCCGGTGACCACCAGATCATCAGGCGCGCCGGTGAAGCGCAGGGCGACCCGATTGTCGGGCAGCCGGGTGGCAGCCGCGCTCCAGCCCAGCTTCTTTTCGGCGGCCGCCTCGTCCAGCCACTTGTTGTAGTTCTGGCTGGCGACATAGGAATTCTCCACCACCACGCCGCCAAAGGTCGAACTGGCGAAGTGCGCCATGGTGAAGTTTACCGCCATGACGATCCCGAAGAAGACCACGAAGATCGCGGTCACCTTGCGGCCGGTCAGCTGGCCCTTGGTGCTGGCAGTGGCGGTCATTCCTCGTCTTCCTTTTCCGGAGCATCGAAGCGGGTTTCAACGCGGTCACCGCCGGCTTCGCGATCACGCGCGGCGAGGACAAAGTGGAACTCTTCCTCATCAGTCCCCTGCGGCGCGACGACATAGACGCGGACCGGCTTGATCTGGTCCGCCGCGACCGTGAACTGCAATTCACGCGCGGCGCTTTCACGGCCCATCTCGTCGGTCCACATCACCGCGCCCGGCAGACCTTCCAGCGTGACCGACATCGGGCGCGGGCGGGCTTCCATGTTGCGCAGCTTGATGGTGTAATCGTTGCGGACTTCCCCGTTCGACAGCAGCATGAAGGGCGGGTTGCGGTCCTTTGCCACGCTCAGGTCAATCCGCTGGCGGGTGCCGAGCGCGAAGAGCAGGCCCAGGCCAATCGCCGCCCAAACCCCGAAATAGACCAGGGTGCGCCAGTGCAGCGCGGTCTTGAGGATCGAGCGGCGATCCCCCCCGGCGCGCTCGTGCTCGCAGTCTTCGAGCGTGGCATAGTCGATCAGCCCGCGCGGACGATCCAGCTGGACCATCACCTTGTCACAGGCATCGATGCACAGGCCGCAGGTGATGCAGGCGATGTCCGGCCCGTTGCGGATATCGTACCCGGTCGGGCAGACGGCCACGCACTGGTTGCAATCGACGCAGTCCCCAATCAGGTCTGGTGCACGTTCCTTGGCCTTGACCGAGCCGCGCTGTTCACCGCGCCAGTCCTTATACGTGACGATCAGGCTCTTCTCATCGAGCATCGCGGTCTGGATGCGCGGCCAGGGGCACATGTAGATGCAGACCTGTTCGCGCATGAAGCCGCCGAACACAAAGGTCGTGGCGGTGAGGATTGCCACAGTGGCATAGGCCACCGGTGCGGCCTGCCCGGTCCAGAAATCGACCGTGAGGGTGGGCGCATCGGCGAAGTACATGATCCACGCACCGCCGGTCCAGAAGCTGATCGCCAGATAGATCGACCACTTCAGCCCGCGCTTGAACAGCTTCTTCGCACCCCACGGCGCAGCTTCCAGTCGCAGCTGGGCGTTGCGATCACCATCGATCAGGCGATCAACGTGCTGGAACAGGTCGGTCCAGATCGTCTGGGGGCAGGAATAGCCGCACCAGGCCCGGCCAAAGGCGCTGGTAATCAGGAACAGCCCGATCCCGGCCATGATCAGCAGGCCGGCGACGAAATAGAATTCGTGCGGCCAGATTTCGATCGCGAACATGTAGAACCGGCGGTGGGCCAGATCGACCAGCACCGCCTGATCCGGGGCATAGGGGCCGCGATCCCAGCGCAGCCACGGCGTGAGGTAATAGATCCCCAGCGTGACCACGAGCATGAACCACTTGAAGCGGCGGAAGGGGCCGCTCACCACCTTGGGAAAGACGGCCTTCCGCTTTTCATAGTAGGATACTTTGCCCGCAGGCTCAGGGCTTAGCATTGGCCTCCCCCGTCGCAGGAGCTGCGGCAGCGGTGGCCGCCGGCGTTGCCGCCGATGCCGCCACAAAATCCTCACCGCCCCCCAGCGAATGAACATAGGCTGCCAGCATCTTGATCGTTACCGGATCAAGCTTGCCGCCCCAGGCCGGCATCACCCCGGCATGGGCCTGTGTGATGCTGCCGACAACCTGTTCGCGCTTGCCGCCATAGAGCCAGATCGCATCGGCCAGGTTCGGCGCACCGACCTGACGGCCACCCTTGGCTTCGGCACCGTGGCAGACTGCGCAGTTGGCGGCGAACAATTCGGCGCCCCTGGCATTCGGCCTGCTCTTGCCGGTCAGCGAGAGGACGTGATCGGCCACAGCCGCGATATCAGCCGGCGGCAGGATCCCGTCCTTGCCGAAGTTCGGCATCAGGCTTTGGCGCGTGGCATCATTGCCGGGCTGGCGGATGCCGTTGGTCAGCGTCGTCTCGATATCCTTGATTGTGCCACCCCACAGCCAATCATCGTCGCGCAGGTTGGGATAGCCCTTGCTGCCCGCGGCACCTGAACCGTGGCACTGCACGCAGTTGACGCGGAAAGCGGCGCGGCCACCTTCGATCGCGGCGCGCATCAGGTCAGGCTTACTGGCCAGCTGCTCGATCGGCGTGGCGGCCAGGGCGGCGAGCGTTCCGGCGCGGCGCGCATCCTCGGCCTTCATCTCCTCGGCCAGTTGCCCACGGCTGGTCCAGCCCCACATGCCTTCGGTAGCCTTGCTGGCCATCGGGATCGCCGGATAGACGATCACATAGCCGATCGCGAAGGCGATGCAGGCATAGAAGGTCCACAGCCACCAGCGCGGCAGCGGGTTGTTAAGTTCCTCGATCCCGTCCCAGCTATGGCCAACGGTTTCGACACCGGTTGCTTCGTCGATGCGCTTATCGGCCATCGTCGTCATCCTTGAAGATCATGGTCTTGGCCGCCTCGTTGGCGGAACGGGCGCTCGGCCGGAACGGCCAGAGCACGAGGACGAGGAAAGTGACCACCATGGCCAGCAGCCCCCAGCTGTCGGCAAAGTGCCGCAGCATGTCATAGGTTGAGTGCGTGCTCACCGGCCCTTCTCCTTGGCCAGGTCTTCCTGCGCGGCGGCGCTGTTCACATCGACCAGCGTGCCCAGCATCTGCAGGTAGGCAATCAGTGCGTCCATCTCTGTCAGCTTGTCGGGCTGGCCATCAAAGTCCCGCACCTGCGCCTTGGGATAGCGCTTGTTCAGATCAGCCGCATCACCCATCGGATCGGCCTGAAGCTTCAGGTCATCGTTGGCCTTGGCGATCTGGTCCTTGGTATAGGGGGTGCCTGCTCGGTACAGCGCGGTCAGCGTCGCACTGGCATCCCCAGCATCCAGCTCGCGTTCGGCCAGGAAGGCATAGGTCGGCATGACCGATTCCGGCACCACCGCGCGCGGATCCTTAAGGTGCTGGACGTGCCATTCATCCGAATAGCGGCCGCCGACGCGGGCCAGATCCGGCCCGGTCCGCTTGGAACCCCATTGGAACGGCCGGTCATACATCGATTCCGCCGCCAGACTGTAGTGACCGTAACGCTCCACCTCATCGCGGAACGGGCGGATCACCTGGCTGTGGCAGACCTCGCAGCCCTTGCGGACATAGATGTCGCGCCCGGCCTGTTCGAGCGGGGTATAGGGGCGCATCCCCTGCACCTTCTCGATCGTGTTATCGATCCAGAACAGCGGGGCGATTTCCACGATCCCGCCGATCGTTACCGCCGCGAAGGCAGCGATCCCGAACAGCGCGATGTTGCGCTCCATCTTCTTGTGGCGCTTCCAGTCTTCCTTGGGGGCGCTATCGGTTGCTTGAGAAGTCATCTTGAGAGCCCCCTTATTCGGCCGGAACAGCGGTGAGCGGACGATCGGCAGCGGGATCATGCTTCGGCTGGTAGAGCGGTTCCTCGTCACGCAGGTTGCCGACGATGGTCTGCCAGACGTTAAAGGTCATGATGCCGGCACCGACCAGGAACATGCCCCCGCCAAAGGCGCGCAGCAGATACATCGGGTGCAGCGCGGCGACCGTTTCAGCGAAGGAATTCACCAGGTAGCCATCGGCGCCATATTCGCGCCACATCAACCCTTGCGTGATCCCCGCTACCCACATCGACGAGGCGTAGAAAACGATCCCCAAGGTCGCCAGCCAGAAGTGCCAGTTAACCATCCGCAGCGAATAGAGCCGCTCACGCTGCCACAGCCGCGGAACCAGGTAATAGATCGCCGAGAAGGTGATCATCCCGTTCCAGCCCAGCGCGCCGGAGTGGACGTGGCCGATGGTCCAGTCGGTATAGTGCGAGAGCGAGTTGACGCTCTTCACGCTCATCATCGGGCCTTCGAAAGTGCTCATGCCGTAGAAGGCCAGCGCCAGCACCATCATGCGGATGATCGGATCGGTGCGGACCTTGTCCCAGGCGCCGTTGAGCGTCATCAGGCCGTTGATCATCCCGCCCCAGCTGGGCATCCACAGCATGACCGAGAAGACCATGCCCAGCGTCTGCGCCCAGTCGGGCAGCGCGGTGTAATGCAGGTGGTGCGGACCCGCCCAGATGTAGAGGAAGATCAGCGACCAGAAGTGCAGAATCGACAGGCGATAGCTGTAGACCGGGCGCTGCGCCTGCTTGGGCACGAAGTAATACATCATCGCCAGGAAGCCGGCGGTCAGGAAGAAGCCCACGGCATTGTGGCCATACCACCACTGGACCAATGCACCCTGCACGCCCGACCAGGCCGGATAGCTCTTCGATCCGAACAGGCTGACCGGAATGTTCACGTTGTTGACCAAGTGGAGCATGGCCACGGTCAGGATGAACGAGAGGTAGAACCAGTTGGCGACGTAGATGTGCGGTTCGGACCGCTTCACGATCGTGCCGACGAACACAATCAGATAGGCCACCCAGACGATGGTCAACCACAGGTCGACGTACCATTCGGGCTCGGCATATTCCTTACCCTGACTGATGCCGAGCAGGTAGCCGGTCGCAGCCAGGACGATGAACAGCTGATAGCCCCAGAACACGAAACGGGCGAGGCCAGGGAAGGCCAGCCTCGCCCGGCAGGTGCGCTGCACCACGTAGAACGAGGTGGCAATCAGCGCGCTGCCTCCGAATGCGAAGATTACGGCAGAGGTGTGCAGCGGACGCAGGCGGCCGAAACTGGTCCACTCAAGGCCCAGGTTGAGCACGGGGAAGGCGAGCTGCAAGGCGATGAACAGACCGGCCAGGAAGCCGGCCATGCCCCAGAACACCGTGGCAATCATGCCATAGCGGATCAGGTCATCATCATAACGCCCTTCGTCCACCGGAGCCTTCAACAGACCGCGCGCGGCGGCCTGGAAATTGGTGGTACGCAGCGAGACGATCAGGCCGGTCAGCGCCGCCAGGGCAAAAATGCCCATATGCACCGAAAAGCCCCAGTCGACCGCGGCCGCCATGGCAAAGATGGAGAGAAACAATGCAGCCAGCCACCAGCCGCTGCGCGAGACTACGGATTCCATGAGCCTTCCCTCTCAGGAAATGACAGATGAAATCGCACTTGGCCCTTTTGCCGCACCGCAACATTGACCGGGATCAAATTTCACATCTTGGTGCGGAAATAACCAGAAACAATGCAAAAATTGCGCAAGATCAATGTTGCAGGTTCGATCCGGTCGCAATCCCGGTCCTGCGCCGTAACCACCTCTGCTGCATAGGGCAGCTGCTGCGGCGCCGGATGAGGGATTATGAAGAAACTGACTGTCTCCGCCCTGCTGGGCGCCTGCGCTATTCTGGCCGCGAGCCCGGCCACTGCCGGCAGCACCGACGGCAAGGTTCAGGTCAAGCTGCTCGCCACTGGCGTGCTGCCGGATGGCAAGATCACTGCATTGGAAAACAATGCCATTGGCCTGCCGGCCGGCAGCCAGACCAGCGCCAACGACAATGTCGTGCCGACCGTGGCCGTGGAATACTTTGCGACCAGCAATGTCTCGATCGAAACGATCTGCTGCCTGACCCAGCACAAGGTTGGCGGTGAAGGCGCGATTGCCGGGGCGAAGATCCTGGATCACGTGCTGATCCTGCCCGCCACGGTGACGCTGAAGTACCATGTCGATGCCGGCGCGATTAAGCCCTATGTCGGCGTTGGCCCTTCGGTGTTCTTTTTCATCGATGAAAAGCCCGCCGCGACGACCATGGCGCTGGGCGGCACCAAGGCCAAGCTCGACAGCAAGCTTGGCGTTGCGCTGCAAGCCGGGGTCGATATCCCGGTGGGCGGCGCGGGCTTTGGCGTCAGTCTGGATGCCAAGAAGTACTTCATGAACACCCGCCTGCACGTAACCAATGCGGCCGGTGCGGAAGTGCTGACGACCAAGCACAAGCTTGATCCGTGGGTGCTGAGCGGCGGGGTATCCTACCGCTTCTAAAGCGTCGTATTCCGGTCCGGGGGAACCCGGACCGGTGATGCCAAGGCCAAGCCGGATGGCTTGGCCGCACCCATCAACCAGCTTCGGCCAACAGCCCTTCGCGGTCGCGAATTTCCACCTCGCGCCGCGAAGGCAGGTCGATCAAGCCCTCTGACTTGAGGCGCGTGAACTGGCGGCTGACGGTTTCGATCGTCAGCCCCAGCACGTCAGCCACCTGCTGGCGCGAGAACGGCAGGGTAAAGCGGGTCAGCGGCTGGTCATGGCTGCCCTGGCAGCCCTGCTCCACCAACCGCTCGGACATCTCGACGATAAAGCTGGCCACCCGTTCCCCGGCCGACTTGCGGCCCAGCAGCAGCATCCAGCGCCGGGTCCGATCCAGTTCGCCCAGGGTCCGTTGCAGCAGCTTGTGTTCCAACGCGGGGTGTTCGCGCGCAAAGGCATCGAAATCGCGGCGGCTGAACACGCAGACTTTTGCCTCGGTCAGGGCGGTCACGCCATGGCCAGTAGTCGATCCGAAGGGGCGGCCAATGAAGTCCGATGGGTAAACCACCCCGACAATCTGCTCACGCCCGTCCTCGGTTCCGGTCGAAAGTTTGAGCACGCCATCGATCACATTGGCGACGAGGACCGAATCCTCGCCCTCCCAGATCAGTGATTCCCCGGGTTCGAGCGTGCGGCGACGACCAATAGTATTGAGCGTTTCCAATTCGTTGGCATCGAGCGAGGCGCAAATCGCTCGGTTCCGGACAACGCAGGTATCGCACGCAGACATACCAGCATATTGCCGGAGCACCCCTCGCGGCGCAAGCTAGACGATATCAACCAGCGGCCCGAGTTCGGCCCGCAAACGGTCCAATGCCTGGGCTTTCAACTGGTGCACCCGCGGCACCGATACGTCGAGCGTTGCGTCAATTTCCGCCAATTTGAGCTCTCCAACAAAGTAGAGCTGCATCACCAGTTGCAGCCGCACGGGAAGGCTCGCCACAGCACTGGTCAGAGCCTCGCGCAGTTCCGGTGATCGCGCCAGAGCCAGGTGCCCTTTCGATCCGCGACCATACCGATGCCCTGCCCTGGCGGGCGCGGGCGGGGGTCAACAACTGGTCGCTCTCGGCCGGACGGGCCGAGGCAACGCGCCAGGCGCTATTGCGCCAAGGCATTGCCGAAGGGCGTTATCACCGGATTGAGGGCGTGGCCGACCGCGAGCCGCTGATCCGGGACAACCCCGAGGATCCGCGCAACCGCCGCATCTCGATCCTGTTGCTGCGCTGAGCAGCCCGTGCCAGACTGCGGGCGATGCATATCGCCTTCCTGCTGTTCCCGAACGTCACCCAGCTGGACCTGACCGGCCCGGCGCAATTCCTGTCGCGCCTGCCCGATGCGAAAGTTGATCTGGTCTGGGAGAGCCTGGCACCGGTGCCAACCGACGCCGGCTTTTCGATCCTGCCGACCGCCACTTTCGCCCAAGTGCCGCAGGCCGACCTGCTCTGCATCCCCGGCGGGATCGGGGTGAATAGGGTGATTGACCATGGCCCGGCGCTGGACTGGGTGCGGCAAGTGGGGACCGATGCGCAATGGGTAACCAGCGTCTGCACCGGCGCACTGATCCTGGGCGCGGCCGGACTGCTGAAGGGTTACAAGGCAACAACCCACTGGGCCTGGCACGATCTCCTATCGCTGTTCGGGGCAGAGCCGGTTCAGGCCCGCCACGTTATCGACCGGAACCGGGCGACCGGCGGCGGCGTCACCGCGGGGATCGACTTTGCCCTGGCCCTGATGGCCAAGATCGCGGGCGAGGATCATGCCCGGATGGTCCAGCTGGCGCTGGAATACGATCCGGCCCCGCCCTTCCCCGGCGGATCACCGGCGAAGGCGGAACCAGCCCAGGTTGCAGCCTATAACGCCCGGGCAGACCGGCTTGCGCCGACGCGGCGCGAGGATCTGATTGCCGCCGCCCGCCGTCTGGGCTTTTCGGGCGACTGACACCGTGCCAAAGTCCATCCCATAAACAGGGAGGGGACGATTCATGGCCGTTGGCCAACATATCCTGTGGGGCACCCCCCACTCGCTCTATACGGGCAAGGCGCGAAGCTATCTCATCAAGAAGCAGATCGCGTTTGCGGAACGGGTTCCGGGGAACCCGCATTTCCTGAATGACGTGGTGCCCGCCATCGGCCACATGGTGCTGCCAGTGCTGGAGACGGCTGACGGCCAGTTGGTGCAGGACACCAGCGCGATCATCGATCATCTCGATACGCAATACCCAGAACCTGACCTGACCCCGCCTGGCGGGGTCCAACAGGTTGTGGCGAATTTCCTTGATGCCTTTGGTTCGAACTACCTCTTGCCACTGGCGATGCACTATCGCTGGACCTATCGCGCCGAGCAGGAGCTGTTCCTGCAAGCCGAATTCGCGCGCGCCGTCCCGCCCGCCATTCCCTATGAACAGCGCCTGGCAATGGCCGGGGCGATCATGAACCGCTTCAACGGCTTCCTGCCAAACCTGGGAGTGACCCCGGCGGTCATCCCGGCGATGGAGGAAAGCTATCGCGAACTGCTGGCCGTGCTGGAGGCCCATTTCCGCCTGCATCCCTATCTGCTTGGCGGGCGCCCAAGCCTGGCCGACTTCGGGATGATGGCACCGCTCTATGCCCACCTCGCCCGCGATCCGGTGCCGGCCCTGCTGATGCGGACCATTGCCCCAAATGTCGCCCGGTGGACCGAACGGATGAACAGTCCGGCGATTATCGACAGCGACTATGCAGATGACAGCGGTGCCTATCCCTCAGACGATGCGATCCCGGCCTCGCTCGAAGATGTCCTGCGGGTGGCCTTTTCGCACTGGGCACCGGGGCTGGCTGCTGATGCGGCCCAGTTTGAACAGTGGCTGGCCAGCCTTGGCGATGCGCCGTCGGGGACGCTGGTCTCGCACGACGGCAAACGGCAGGTCCACCCGCATGTTGGCCGGGTCAGCTATGCCTGGCGCGGCGTGACGATGGAGCGCGCAAGCCAGCCGCACTCGCTGTGGCACCTGGCCCGCGCGCAGGCTCTGGCGGACAGGCTTCCAGAATCCGACGCCCATGCCCTGCAGGCACTGCTTACGCGGACCGGCGGCGCCGAAGTGATGGCCATCCGAACAACCCGCCCGATCAAACGATCCGAAAACGTCCTGGTCCTTGCCTGAGCAGCGACCAGTCCATCAATTGCAAGGAATGTCGATGAATTACGATGACGTCGTCCTCGGTCGCAGATCGATCCGGGGCTATCTGAACAAGCCCGTGCCGCGTGAACTGATTGCGGAAGTGCTGACGCTGGCCATGCGTTCGCCCAGTTCAATGAACACCCAGCCGTGGAACTTCCACGTGATCACTGGCGAGCCGCTGGACCGGATCCGCGCCGGCAATACCGAGCGCAACCTGGCCGGCGTGCCGCACAGCCGCGAATTTCGCACCGGCCATCCCTTTGAGGGGGTCCACCGTGAGCGCCAGATCGGCGTGGCCAAGCAGCTGTTCGCCGCGCAAGGCATTGCCCGCGATGACAAGGAGGCCCGGCTTGACTGGGTGCTGCGCGGCTTTCGCCAGTTCGATGCGCCGGTCTGCGTGATCATCACCTATGACAAGGAATTGGCCGACAGCGATGATACCGCCTTCGATTGCGGGGCGGTTACCACCGCATTGGTCAACGCCGCCTGGTCGCGCGGGTTGGGCTGCGTGATCAACAGCCAGGGCATCATGCAAAGCCCGGTGGTGCGCGAGCATGCCGGGATTCCGGACGATCAGGTGATCATGAAGGCGGTCGCCCTGGGCTGGCCGGATGAGAGCTTCCCGGCCAATGCCGTGGTTTCGGAACGCAAGCCGGTTGAAGAGGCCACCCGCTGGGTCGGGTTCGACTGAATGGTAAAAGGCCCGGCGGTTTCGGGGGACCGCCGGGCCGTGCCTGGAAGGGGACAGGCAACCGGGTTCAAGTGTTAGAACGGTTGCCGACGGCCCCGGTTAAGGGCGAAATCTCAAAAAGGCAGCCAGCGCTGCTTTTTGGCGAATTTCATGTATCCAGCGCTGATGCCCAGCCGCAGTCCAGCGCCCATCCGGACCGGGATCAGCACCACGTCACCGCGCCGCAGATAGCTGACGTTAAAGCCGCCAACGACATAGGCCTGTCCTTCAGCCGCACCATAGAGCTGATAGAGGTCTTCGGTGTTGTAGAGGTTGTAGACCAGGACGAAGGTGTTCGCGGCATTGGCCCCCAGGTCAAGACCCAGCGAAGGCCCGCGCCAATAGACTGGCTTCT
>JACCDJ011431497.1_pt1 | contig 18950 bp, 15 predicted proteins | sample 7444481 | NCBI WGS metagenome assembly JACCDJ01 (sample SAMN15323435, study PRJNA562643) | freshwater metagenome | isolation source: river surface water | place: USA:Blue River Watershed | collected 2017-08-15 | reverse complement strand
GTGTCATCAGCGAGTGCCTTATCAACGGTGATCACAATGGACACGGGTGCATCAAACTGGCGGAACCCGCGCATGACCCAATCCATGCGTCGCTCTTTGTCGTCACGTGCAATTCCCATTGCTTCAAACAGTTGAACCGCTATCTCAATCTGTCGCTCGCGGTGTGGGCCCTCGTAGCCGTGGTTCAGTTTGATCTCGCGATCAACCGAAGAACCAGCCATCATCTTTTCGGTGTTGCCCTTGCGAATTCGCTCTAATGGTTCGCCGGTCAGGACATGAAAGTGCCATGGCTGAGTGTTCATGGACGATGGCGCTTGCTTGGCAATGTGAATGATCTCTTCAAGCGTCTCACGGGGGATTGGATCTGTCTTGTATCCGCGAATACTCCGACGGTTCTGTGCGATCTCTTCATAATTCATGAGCGAAGCCTAGAAGTGCTGGCGAAGGGGCAACGAACTAAGGTTTTCCCATGACTAATGGAGCACCACAACGACTCATTGACAATATGCGTGGGGTTCGTTACGGCGAAGTGCTGGCGATGTATTTGCGTAATACCGGGCTAGAAGCCGAGGTATATGGCACCCAAATGTTGAATGATTGCCCGCAGGAGTTGTGGGAAACACTTGATGCAGATGCCTTTGCGAAAGACATGGGCGCCGTATTTGTGAAGTTAAACGGCCCTCGTTATTGGTTGCTTGATGGATTGGGATCAAAGGTTGCTGTTGTCGATCCTGTGTTTAAAGATTTCAATGGCATTCAAATGCGACGAATCGCAACTATTCCATTAGGTGCAGATTTTGCAGCTGGTCCCTACGTGGCTCGCAATGTAAATCGTGGAGCAGTGTTCTTTTTTGATGCTGGAAAAACTGTGTATGAATTAGTTGACCCAGAAGGTCAAGCATTCGTCATGCAGGCGCGCTGCGTAGGCGTAGATTCCTCGATTACAGAACAGTCACTGGAAACTTTGGGTGATCGCCTTGCGCTTCCAGCGGGTTGGACGTACAAAAGTCGAATGCTCGATAGCGAACTGGTAATTGATACCAGTGCAACCTTGGCCACCGTGGTGCAAGACGAATTCGAAAACACTTACACCCTGCCGTATTAGCGAACTAGAACGACAGAATGTTGCCGATTTCAGGTGGCATTTTTCCGGCAACTAATTGTGAGTATGTTTCGCTCACTGCATCGCTGCCGTGCAGGTGTTCGATGCGAAGCCACTGTTGAGAACCTTCAATAAATGTGGTTAGCGCAGTTTCAAGTCGATTGTTTAGTTCCTCGCGACCCCACTCTTTGCTGCGCTTGGAAATTTGGCTAGGGGCAAAGAAGAACTGCGGTTTTGGTCCTGGAGTTTCCACTCGATGACTCGTTTGATCCCAGTGCGTTGCACCAATACTGCAGGAGTATTTCAAGGATTCACCAAAGTGGGTGTGAACTAGAGCAACGATTTCTGGGTTGCCCGCCATATCAACGATCACGGTTTGGATTGATGGATCTAGCGAAGAAATCTCGCTGTAAGTGACTACATCGTGGTATTCACCAACGCTATTTACGAAGTCAACGTTGGCATCCGAAGTGATCCCGATTACGCGCATCGTTGAGTTTGTACGCAAGCAATGGGCAAGAGCGATCGAAGTTTTGCTGGATGCGCTGGTGATGACCACTTGAGTTGCATCAAAAAAGTTCTGTTCTCGAAGAAAGTCTTCTGCGAGAAATGAAGTCATAAACAGTCCACGAAAAATGAGTACAGCGTTGTCGTTTTCGCCTGCTGTGTCCACAACGCGGTCAAAAGCGCGATATGCCATTGCGTGTTTTTCTCGATGCGCTCCTGCATCAATGAATCCACTGCTGGACGACTGTGCTTGCACAATGTGTTCGCTGCCAACGGGGAAGAAACCGAAATACCTTCCACCTACGGCAATATCTGAGTTTGCCGATTCGCTCACAATTCCATATCCCATTGCAGGCAATCTGCCCCAGCCGTCTGCGGCAGGGAAAAATCCCCAGTAATCCAAGAAGTCGCCACTTAGTGCATAACTGATGTTGTTCGAAGTTAGCGCAAACCGATCAAGCGTTAAACGCACTTCGCCAGGAGCAAGTACAACAGGTTCAGTGGTGTGCATTCGAAAGTGTCGAATGTTTGTACGGTCAATTTCGAGGTAAGTCACCTCGCCATTATTGCCTTACGGGATGAGCAGAACGCGACCGAAGGCCTTGCGGTCTTCGATATAGCGGTGTGCGGCAGCCGCTTCCGACAACGGGAAAGTTCTGTCGATCACCACGTTGAGTTCTTTCTTGGCAATACGACCAAGCAAGTTTTCAATCAATGCGTGAGTGCGACCTGGGTTCGTTCCCATTTCGGCACCCAAGAACACACCGGTGATGGTGGCGTTCTTTTGCATAATTGGCCAGACCTCTGGTGGGCGCTCCTCGCGACCTGCGCGTCCAACCCAGCTAATGCGACCGCGATAGGCGAGTGAGGCGATGCTGCTTTCAAGCGTCGCACCACCGACTGAATCAAGCACCAAATTCACGCCGACACCATTCGTCAGTTCCATTACCGTTTTTGCGCAATCAACTTTTGTGTAATTGATTCCGTGATCAAGGCCGTACTTTTTTAGCTTCTCTAAGCGCTCATCACTTGACGAAGTTGCAATCACCGTTGCACCTGCAGCCTTGGCAAGTTGAATTGCTGCAATACCCACACCACTTGCGCCTGCCTGAATGAGTACTGTCTCGCCGGCCTTCAAGTGACCGAACTCAAACAAACAATCGTCTGCCGTTCCAAATTCAATTGGCACGCCTGCTGCTTCTTGCAATGTCAAACCAGTTGGAATTGCCCACGTTGAAACTGCCCACGGGCAAATCACTTCTGCGTGCGATCCAAAACCCATGGTGGCAACAACAGCTTGGCCAGGTGTGAATCCCTTTGTGTTTGCGCCAACTTCACGCACAATTCCTGCTGCTTGATAACCAACGATGTGAGGTTTTGATGCAAGCACTCCACCTAAACGATTGAGCGTGTCACCACCTTGAATGGCAATTGCAGCGACGTCAATAAGAAGTCCGTCGGCAAACAATGTTGGCTCGGCAACATCTTCATACTTCAGAACTTCAGGTGCACCAGTTTCGTAGTAAACAGCAGCTTTCATAAGGCTGACACTAACGGTGATGAGTTCCGTAAATACAAAAGACCCGCCCTTTCGGGCGGGTCTTTCAACTTCTGTGAAAAAAGAAAATTACTTCTTCTTCTTTTTTACAACTTTCTTAGGAGCTGCTTTTTTTGGAGCTGGCTTCTTAGGAGCTGCAGCCTTCTTTGGTGCTGGCTTTGCAACCGGCGCCGCTGGCTTTGTGTTCAACTTCGGGGCTGGAGAAACACCAAGTGCGATGTCCTTGAAACCCTTAAGAGCGGTGATCTTTGCAACTGTCTTTGCCTTGATCTGAATCGTCTCACCAGTGGCCGGGTTACGACCTTGGCGTGCTGGACGCTTGATCTTGGCGAACTTTGCAAAGCCCGAGATGTTCACGATTTCGCCCTTGGCAACAGTTGCCAGGATTACGTCGATCGTTCCTTCGACAGTCGACGTTGCCGTCTTCTTGTCTACGCCAGTGTGAAGTGCTACTGCTTGGATGAGGTCACGTTTTTTCATAACCGAAAATGTATAGCAAGCAAGACGCTTGGTAGTGGATAGTGCCCGTTTTTAGGGCACTTTTGAACAGGCAGGGCTAACCTGTCCGCCATGACCTCCCTCTTTGATTCCGTTCCGCTGTCCCGAGGACCTGCCCTGAGCAATCGATTCATGCTGTCTCCGCTCACGAATCATCAGAGCAATGCGGATGGCACCTTGTCCGATGGTGAGCATAAATGGCTTGAAATGCGGGCAAATGGAGGGTTTGGGCTGGTTATGACGTGTGCCTCGCATGTTCAAAAGGTGGGTCAAGGGTTCCCCGGACAGTTGGGTTGTTTTGGTGATCAACACATCGCTGGCCTCACTCGAATTGCCGACACCATTCGGGCTGCTGGGAAGGTGTCCTACGTTCAACTGCACCATGCCGGCAATCGCTCGCCGAAAGACCTCATTGGCGAAGCGCCGGTTTGCCCATCAGATGATGCCGAAACTGGCGCGCGGGCGCTGACGCATGCAGAGGTTGAGCAGTTAATTGCCGACTTTGTTGCTGCTGCAGTTCGCTGTGACAAGGCGGGTATTGATGGCGTTGAGCTGCACGGCGCTCACGGATACATCATTTGTCAGTTTCTCTCGAGCGATATCAACAAGCGCACCGACGAATTTGGTGGTTCGCTAGAAAATCGTGCTCGAGTGTTGATGCGCATTGTTGATGGTGTGCGTGAACAATGCAGACCTGACTTGCAACTTGCTGTGCGTCTTTCACCAGAGCGTTTTGGCATGAAAGTGGATGAAATTCGCGAAGTATTTTCGTGGCTTGTTGCCGGTGGCAAAGTCGATCTCATCGACATGTCGTTGTGGGACGTGTTTAAGGAAGCACACGAACCAGAGCATGCTGGCAAGCAATTGCTCGACCTATTCACATCTATTCCGCGTGGGAATGTGAAACTTGCCGTTGCTGGAAAAATTGCAACTCCGCAGGATGCCCAGAAAGTGATTGATTTGGGCGCAGATATTGCGGCTTTGGGGCGCGGAGCAATCTTGCATCACGACTTCCCAAACAAAACAAAAGCCGATCCACTCTTCACACCGCGAACGCTGCCTGTGACAGCCGAGGTGTTGCGTTCCGAAGGGCTGTCAGAGCCCTTCGTGAACTACATGAAGATGTGGACCGGCTTTGTAAGTGAGTAACTAATTACGAACGAAGGCGATCGTTCTTTGGGTCGAACAATGGTTCTGCACCAACGGTGACTGTTGAGCGCTTGCCAAAGATTTCAACCTCCAACTTGGTGCCTGCTGCTTCGAACTCTGGGAACACGTAACCGAGAGCAACGCTCTTGTTCAGTGTGAAGCTCCAGCCACCTGAAGTAGCAATACCAACGCGCTTGTCGCCGCTAAAAATGCTGGCGCAGAACGGAACGTCTGCATCGCCATCAACGTCAAGTGTCATTGGCACGAATCGGTACTTCGAGCCATTCTTCTTTTCTTCAACGAGCGCTGCTTTGCCGACGAACTCTTTGTTCATGTCAACGAAGCGATCGAGTGAAGCGTCGAATGGTGAGAACCCAATTTCAAGGTCGCCCTTCCAACCGCGGTAGCACTTGTCGAGACGAAGGCTGTCTACTGCGTAGATACCCATGTCGCGAATGCCGTGCTTTTCGCCTGCTGCCGAAATCTGGTCATACAACGCAACCATTTGATTATTTGCTGCGTGCAATTCCCAACCAAGTTCACCTACGTAGTTCACGCGCAGTGCAAGCACTGTGCCAACCGAAGTTTCAATCAACTTGTGTGACAACCACGGGAAGTCAGCGTTCTCAAGCGAGGTAGTGGTGACCTTTGACAGCACTTCGCGAGCCTGCGGTCCTACCAAGATGAGCGAGCCGTAATCCTTAGTGACGTTCTTAATGGTGACGCTGCCATCTGTTGGCATTGCCATTTCCAAAACGTCGAGGTCGTGCCATTCCGAGCTTGCTGCGCCAACAAGGTAGAACTTGTCTTCTGCCAAGCGAGCAACCGTAAGTTCGCTCAGCAACTTGCCATCTGGCAAGAGTGCGTAGCTCAGGCTCAAGCGGCCAACCTTTGGCAACTTGGTGCAAATGAGGTTGTCGAGGAAGGCAAATGCGCCTGGTCCTGAAACTTCAATTTTGGTGAAGCCTGGAAGATCGAGCAGTGCAACAGAGTTACGTGCTGCATGACATTCTTCAGCAACAACTTTGCGCCATCCGTTTTTGCGGAAGAACGACAAGGTGTGATCGGTAACTTCGCCCTTTGGATCGAAATAGGTTGGACGTTCCCAACCTCCGCGAGCACCAAAAGCCGCGCCTTTTGCCTTCAATTTGTCGTACAACGGCGACATATATGAAGGACGGCCAGCAGGACGCTCTTCGAATGGGAAGCCCATTGCATACTCGTTTTGGTACACCTCGAGCGCGCGATCAATGGTGTACTGCGTTGTTGCGTACTCCTTGAAGCGACGACGATCGATTCCCCAAATGTCGAACTCTGGACGACCATTCAACATCCACTCTGCAATTGCTTTTCCTGCACCGCCACCTTGGGCAATACCGAAGCTGAACGTGTTGCAATGGAAGAAGTTGCGCAGACCGCGTTCTGGTCCGAGGTATGGGTTGCCGTCTGGTGCGTACGGAATTGGTCCGTTCACAACACGTGCAATACCTGCTTCAGCAATCAATGGCACACGTTCACCAGCGTCAAGAATTTGTGGTTCCAAGCGCTCCAACTCTGCTGGCCACAACTTTCCTGCGAAGTCATCTGGTATTCCGTCAAGCCACATTGCAGTTGACTGCCACTCGTATGGTCCGAGAATGTAACTGTGACGCTCTTGTCGCAAGTAGTACGAAGTGTCTGGGTCACGCAACAACGGCAATGGCTTTGCAAGTGCAGCAAGTTCAGGAATTTCTTCCGTCACGAGGTACTGGTGAGCCATGGTCATGATTGGCAAATGACGGCCAATGAGTGCCATCACTTCACCTGCTCGGTAACCAGCAGCGTTCAACACCATTTCGCATTCGATGGTTGCTTTGTCGGTGGTCACGATCCACTCGTGGTTTGGCTTTTGCTCAAGACCAGTCACGCGCTCATGACGACGAATTTGTGCACCCATTGCACGAGCAGCGCGAGCAAGTGCTTGCGTTACTTGTGATGGGTCGATGTCGCCGTCTAGTGGGTCCCACAATGCGCCAACAAGATCATGTGTTTCGACGAATGGATAAATCTTTTGCAATTCCGAAGGAGTGAGTACGTCGTACTCCATTCCGTTTGCACGAGCCATTGACTTCACATGTTTGAACTCAGCCATACGCTCTTCGCTGTGTGCGAGACGCACTGAGCCAGTGACGTGGTAGTTGATAGGGAAGTCTGGGTCTTTAGCCAGTTCGGTGTACAACTCGGCGGTGTACTTTTGCACCTTCATGATGCTCCAGCTACCCGAGTAGGTCGGCACGTTGCCGGCCGCATGCCAGGTTGAACCTTCGGTCAATTCGTCGCGTTCCAACAGCAAGACGTCAGTGCAACCCATCTTTGCCAGGTGGTACAGGGCGCTTACGCCCGCAATGCCGCCGCCGATAATGACAATCCGTGCGCGCTCACTCATATATATGTGTCCCCGATTTCGTCAGATCAGGCCCGGGTCTGGGCCGGCCAGTGCGTGATATATCTCGCCGTGACATACTAGACACACAACTATTCGATGCCAATTTGTGCCAGCCAGTTAAGGGAGTTCCCGTGTCAAATCTGCCAAGTAACGCCAAGGTGGTCATTGTCGGCGGCGGAATCGTCGGTTGCAGCATTGCCTACCACCTTGCCAAGCGGGGAGAGACCGATGTGCTGTTGCTCGAGCGCAAGCAGCTGACATCTGGAACCACGTGGCACGCAGCTGGTCTTGTTGGACAGTTGCGCGCAACACAAAACCTCACGCGCCTTGCGCAGTACACCACCAACTTGTTTGCAACGCTTGAACAAGAAACTGGTCAAGCAACAGGTTTTCAACAGCGCGGTTCAGTTGCCATTGCAACGAACGAAGAACGTTTTGAAGAATTGAAGCGTGGAGCGTCAATGGCGCGAGTGTTTGGTTTGCCAGTGAACATCATCACTCCTGCAGACGTGAAGGAACTTGTTCCACTTGCGCGCGTAGACGACTTGGTTGGTGCCGTGCACTTGCCTGGCGACGGAGTGGTGAACCCAATTGACGTAACGCAAGCTCTTGCCAAAGGTGCGCGCTCACATGGTGTGCGCATTGTTGAAAACGTAAAGGTAGATCGCATCGTTGTAGAAAACGGTCGCGCAGTTGGTGTTGAAGTTGAAGGACAACTCATTCGTGCAGAGGCTGTGGTCAACGCGGCTGGTATGTGGGCTCGCGAACTTGGCGATCAAGTTGGCGCAACTGTTCCGTTGCATGCTGCTGAACACTTCTACATCGTGACCGAAGCGGTTGAAGGAATTTCTCCAACCATGCCGGTGTTGCGTGACCAAGATGGTTCTGGCTATTTCAAAGAAGATGCAGGCAAGTTATTGGTTGGTTGGTTCGAACCAGTTGCTAAGCCATGGGGCATGAAGGGAATTTCAGAAGAGTTTTCGTTCACTTCGTTGCCAGAAGACTTTGAACACATTGCACCTCTTATTGAGAACGCAACTCACCGTATGAACTTGTTGGAGCAAGTGGGCATTCGCTTGTTCTTCAACGGACCAGAGTCGTTTACGCCAGACGATCGCTACTTGCTCGGTGAACAACCAGAAGTAAAGGGTCTGTACGTTGCTGCAGGTTTCAACTCGATTGGTATTCAGTCATCTGGTGGAGCAGGCAAAGTGCTTGCCGACTGGATCGTTGATGGTCGTCCACCAATGGACTTGTGGGACGTCGACGTTCGTCGCGTCATGCCGTTCCAAAGCAACAAGAACTACTTGCACGATCGCACTGTTGAATCGCTTGGCTTGCTGTATGCAATGCATTGGCCATTCCGTCAACCAGAAACGGCTCGTGGCGTGCGCCGCTCGCCGTTGCATGACCGTTTGGTGGCAAAAGGTGCCTGTTTTGGTGAAGTTGCTGGATGGGAACGCACCAACTGGTTTGCTCCTGCAGGCGTAAAGGCTGAGTACGAGTACACCTACGGTCGCCCGAACTGGTTCGAGTATTCGGCAGAAGAGTGCCGCGCAACTCGCGAAGCAGTAGCCATGTTTGATCAATCATCATTTGGCAAGTTCGTCCTGAAGGGCCCAGATGCCGAGAAGATCATCAACCGTATTTCGGCAAACGACATGTCGGTGCCTGTTGGCAAGCTGGTGTACACACAGTGGCTAAACGAGCGCGGTGGAATTGAAGCCGACCTCACGGTTACTCGCGAATCAAAAGATCGCTACTTAATCGTTACGGCTGCTGCAACGCAAACGCGCGACTACACCTATTTGAAAGATCACATTGGCAAAGATGAGCGCGCAGCCGTTATCGACGTCACTTCGGGTTCTGCGGTGCTCAGCATCATGGGACCTAACTCACGTGCATTGCTGCAGTCGCTCACTACAACCGATATGTCAAACGAAGCGTTCCCGTTTGGAACTTCGCAAATCATTGACATCGGTTATGCGCGAGTACGTGCAAGTCGCGTTACTTTCGTGGGAGAACTTGGTTGGGAGTTGTACATTCCAACCGAATTCGCAACGGGCGTATTCGACGTGATCGTTGCTGCAGGACCGCAGTTTGGTTTGAAGCATGCGGGTTATCACGCGCTCAACTCACTGCGCATGGAAAAGGGATACCGCCACTGGAGTCACGATGTGTCTCCAGACGACACGCCGCTTGAGTCAGGTCTCGGGTTCACGGTTGCGTGGAACAAGCCGGGTGGGTTTATCGGTCGTGAAGCACTGCTGAAGCAAAAGGAATCTGGCGTGAAGAAGCGCCTGGTGCAGTTTGCAATGAAGGACCCAATGAAGAACCTGTATCACAACGAACCAATTTGGCGTAACGGAGAAATCGTTGGCCACATCACCTCGGGAATGTTCGGGCACGCCATCGGCAAGTCCATCGGTATGGGTTATGTTGAAAATCATCATGGCTTGGTCGACAAGGCCTTTGTTATGGATGGAACATACGAAATTGAAGTTGCGGGCGAGCGTTTTGCGGCAGAGGCGCAACTCGATCCGTTTTATGATCCAAAGAGTGAACGCGTAAAGGCATAAAGGAGAAAGAACATGACTGAATCAACGAATGCTCGACGTGGAGGTCGTGCTGCTCGTAACGCATTGCGCGCAGCACCGCTAACCGATGACATCAAACCAGTCCGCCCAGGTATGCCAGCAGGCCGTTACAAGCCACTGACCGACTCTGAAGTGTTGAAGATTCATGAGGCTGCAATCAACGTTTTGGAAAACATCGGAATTGCCGATGCCATTCCATCAACTCTTGAATACCTGTTGCCAAAGGGTTGCAAGCTAGATGCAAACGGCCGTTTGCTCTTCCCACGTTCACTCATTGAGCACACTCTTGAAATTGCTGGCCGTAACTTCCCGCTGTATGCACAAGACCCGCAATACGACATGGAGCCGTGGGGCACCAATACGTATTTCGGTACAGCAGGCGCTGCTGTGTACGTCGCTGATTATGAGACTGGTGAATATCGCGAATCGGTTTCGCAAGATGCTTACGACATTGCTCGCATTGTCGACAAAATGGAGCACTTGCACTTCTACCAACGAGCAGTTGTGCCACGCGATATTCCAGAAGCCTCGGCAATGGATATCAACACGTGTTACCTCAGCGTAAGCGGAACCACCAAGCACGTCGGAACTTCATGGGTGCACCCAGATCACCTTGAAGCATCGCTCAAGATGTTGCACGAAATTGCAGGTGGCGAAGACAAGTGGCGTGCGCGTCCTTTCGTGAGCCAGTCCAACTGCTTCGTTGTTCCACCACTGAAGTTCGCAAGTGATGCATGTAAGTGCCTCGAAGTTGCGGTGCACGCTGGCATGCCAGTGTTGTTGTTGTCGGCAGGTCAAGCTGGCGCAACTGCTCCTGCAGCAATTGCAGGCGCATTGGTGCAGCAAGTTGCTGAGTGCCTCGCTGGCCTTGCTTACGTCAACGCAATCAAGCCAGGTGCTCCAGCCATTTTCGGATTATGGTGTTTCGTTTCGGACTTGCGCTCTGGTGCAATGTCGGGTGGAAGTCCTGAGCAAGTGTTGCTCTCGGCAGCCAGCGCACAGATGGCTCACTTCTACAACCTCACAGGTGGAACCTCTTCAGGAATCTCCGATGCGAAGTTCCCAGACGCCCAATCGGGTTCAGAAAAGGGCATTAACCACGCACTTGTTGGCAACGCTGGCATGAATCTCATTTACGAGGCAGCAGGTATGCACGGAAGTTTGTTGGGTTACTCGTACGAGGGAATCATTCTCGATAACGACACCATTGGTTCGGTGCAACGCACTATCAAGGGAATCGAAGTCACCGACGAGTCGTTGTCAATTGAAACCATGCGCGCGCAGTGCATTGGTGGACCTGGCCACTACTTGGGTGCCGAGCAGACTCTGCGCATTATGCAGAGTGAGTACTTGTACCCAGCAATCGGCGACCGCCTCAGTTCAAAAGAGTGGAAGGAAGTGGGCAAGCCAGAGATTAACGATGTTGCTCACAAGAAGGTTCGCGAAATCTTGGAGAACCATTACCCAAGCCACATCTCTGAGTCAATGGACGCCAACATACGTTCTTACTTAGACATTCGCTTGCCACGCGAAAAGATGGTGAATCCAAACCTGATTATCGCCTAGTGAAAGTGCAACGCATTCAGCGTTGCACTATTTGAGGGCAGTTATTGAGTTTGAACTTGCAGACAGTGGGCTGCTTCCAATCGCGTTTCGGGCCTGAACCTTGAACGTGTAGGAACCGCCAACAATTAAGCCCGTTACTGTGGCCGACGTTGCTGTTGAACCGGTAATGGTGACTGTTTTCGAAGCTGTTCCAGAACCATTGAGATAGGCGGTTACTACGTGGCTGGTTATTGCGCTGCCACCGTTTGAACCTTGTGTCCAATTCACGGTTGCTGATTTTCCTCTATTTGCTGATGCTGTGCCGATTGTTGGGGCTGCGGGCGCAGTTGGCGCAGGTGCAGGAGGTGGGGTAACGATCGTTGATCCAGCCGGGTCGAGATACAACAAATAGTTTGGTGAACCCGTGCCAGGTGTTGTCACGAGATTTGGGGTTGACGATGATCGCAACATCGTCGCAATCTCCGATGGGGTGGAAGTTGGGGAGGTGCCCAGCAAGACAGCAACAACCCCTGCAACGTGGGGTGTTGCCATTGAGGTGCCCGAAATGGTGTTAGTTGCTGTTGTGCTGTTGATCCACGCAGAAGTGATGCTTGAACCGGGAGCAAAAATGTCAAGGCATGTTCCAAAGTTGGAATAGGAAGCACGCGCGTCAGTGCTGGTGGTGGCGCCAACCGTAATTGCGTTGGCAGCGCGAGCAGGAGAAGAAGTGCATGCATCAGCGTTGCTATTTCCAGCCGCAACCGCCATCACCACACCGTCGTTGATTACATTTTGAACTGCGGTATCGAGTGCAGAACTTGCTCCGCCTCCAAGACTCATGTTGGCAACTGCTGGTTTTCCTGCAACGTGATGTTGAACAATCCAGTCGAGTCCCGCAATCACCACTGTTGTGGATCCCGAACCATTGCAGTCCAGCACGCGTACGGGAATAATTGAGGCTGCTTTTGCTACGCCATAGGCTGCTCCTGCGGCAGTTCCTGCAACATGTGTTCCGTGACCGTTGCAGTCGTTAGAGCCTCGACGGTCGTTAATTGAAGAAAAGCCACTGCGTAGCCGACCGGAAAAATCTGTATGAGTTGTGGAAATGCCAGTGTCCACAATGTAAACGTCTACCCCAGCGCCATTGGCTGAAGCTGCAAATGATGAATTCAATGGAAGAGCTCGCTGATCAACGCGGTCAAGACCCCACGATGGCGGATTCGTCTGGGTGTCAAGTGCGTACATCGGTTGATCAAGTTCAACAAAGAGAACCTTTGGGTTGTTGCGAATACGCGCTACTTCAGAATGCTTCATTTTCACACTGAGTGCATTGATGGCATATGAAAATCGTTTTTCGGTGCGTCCACCAGATTTTGCAATCTCTACTTCTGCGCCATCAAGATCATCGGACGACCTCAACACCACGATGTAGGAGCCTTCAGACTCGTCTTGATCTGCACGAGCCATGCTCGCTACAGGTAGAGACAAGAACAAGGTTGCAGTAGTGACAGTGACAAGAAAGCGTTTCATCCCGATCACGCTAATGAGCAAGATGTTTGGTCGTCTAATAAACAGGCGAGGGACTTCCCTCAATTATTTAGAAAGACCTCTGAAAATGAGGGTTGCACGCACGCGAGGGTTCTCAATTTTTGATGTGCCGATTAGTCCGTATTTCGAATAGATGGAGCTCAATACTCGCTCAACGGTTTTTTCTGAAGCAAATATTTCACCTGCAATGACGGCATTCGACTTACCTTCAGCAACACGTTCCATCACGGTTCGTTCTTGATCGGTAAGCGACAAGTTTTGTCTTTCGCGAGTAAACATGGTTTTCAAGTTGGGGTCAACCATCACTAGACCACTTTGAACTGCCGAAATTGCTTGACGAAGGTTGGCTAAACCATTTGAATTCTTCAATAAAAATGCCCAGCCGCCATTGAGCCTCGACGACAAGCGGTCAAAGAGATCTGATGTCGGACGACCCGAAATCACCACCAAACCTTGGCCGGAATCATTGTTTTCTAGGGCCTTAAACGCTGCTTCAAGCCCGTCGCCATCGGGTAACACAATGTCGGCAATGATCACATTTGCGCTACTCACCGAAGTTGCACTGCTGGCATTGAACGCCTGGATTGAGCGGAAGCTATCGAGCAATTCAAGGTCAGGCTGGGCGCTTAGCCACTCTGAGAGCAAGCCACGAAGCAGGTCTTCGTCTTCAAGGAGAACAGTTTTGATTACGTCAGATGTTGTCGGCATTACTCTTGTCCTTTGCTAAAGCCGCTAATGCGGAATCAATTTCGAATGGCTTTTTCAACACCGTGTCACTCGTAGTAGCAGTGATGGTGGGAAGAAGTGACGAGTAACCCGTCATGAACACAATATTCATTTGAGGAAACATTTCGCGTAAAGCACGAGCCACATCCGTTCCATCTTCATTTCCTAAGCGAATGTCGATAAGTGCGGAGTGCGGTTTAAACGCTGAAGCTTTCGCTAGTGCTTCCTTCATGTTATGAGCCATTTGGGTCCAGTGGCCACGTAATTCAAAGATGCTGCACAAGCCGGCCGCTAGGTCTGGCTCGTCGTCTACTACCAGAATGCGCAAGTGGCCTTGTGGTACTTTCATCTGCTTTGATTCGTCTGGCATGAGTAGAGAATCTATTAATGGTTCATTGATTGCTAAGAGCGACTCGCTGATCGAAGCTAATCGGCGCATATCTCCACCGATATTGCGCAAACGATGGAAAGAATTGGACAGAGCCTCTTTCACATCGATGCCGTGAATTAGTGATAGTGACTCAATTTCGGTTTCCAAAAGAGCAAGAGCGTTGTTGATGTCATGGGCAACTTTGGCTGCCAATTCTCGCTCAACGATTTGTGCTTTTGTATTAATAAATGAGTCATAGTGGTAATCACTGATGTTTACGTCGTAATTGGTGAATATCAGCACAGCCCGAAAATTGGTGTTTCCATCTTCATCAACAATGTCTCTCGCTCTGAACCACCCAGAAAACAATTCCCCGTTGTCGATGCGTTTAAAAGTGACAAATGCCTCATCCGGGAGGTGAATGTCGGGGCCACCATGTGGGGATGAACGGATTGATTCGGCGAGAATGAGATTGGTGTCAAGTGGGCCGATGATGTCCCACAAAGATGTCTTCCCAATAAATTCGGTGGTCCCCCCAAATGCATCGAGCGCATGTTGATTTGCGTACACAATCACTTGATCAGTGACCCGCCAAATTGCGAAGCCTGCAGAAAATTGATCGATGCTGCGATTGACGATGTCCACCATGTTGAGAGTAATGAACAACTAATCGATACGGAACTGTCCCTCATAGGAAAACTTGTACTAGGACTATGAAATAGGGATAACCCTTGCACATGTGTTTTTAAACCTTATTGATGTCTATATCCCCTTATGATCAGCATTGAAGTAACTTCACTCAAACATTTATGGAAAATTCTCTCAAAACCACTGTCATCGTCATTGAAAATGACACAGACTTCCGCGAGTTGTTGAATGACGTCTTTGAGCGGTCCGAATTATTCGATTTGGTGGGTTCGTTTGATTCGGTCGAAGAGTTTGGGGCTGAAATTTTGAAGTATAAGCCCTTCGATTCCTGGTTGCCACAGTTGTTAGTGGTTGACGTGATGTCGAGCAAAGACCCTCGACAAGAGAGCGCCAGTTTTATCAGCGCGCTGCGTGCTGAGGGATTCAACTTTGCGACTCTCTTTGTGTCGTCAATGCAGTATGGGTCACTGCTTCGAGTGCTCCGTAAGTCGCATCCGCATGGCTGGTCGTCTTTACAAAAGACTTCACGGCTCACCGAGCAAGACATCGTGGAAGCCGCAGTTTCCGCACTCAACGAATTGATGACCACATGAGCAGACTTACATCCTTGCTGCGAGCGCTCAAAAAAGAGCGTACGAATGTTTATCGGCTAATTGGTCTTGTCCTCTTTGCTGTAACAAATTTGCTCACAGTAACCGCACTGCATTTTCATCACGATGGCCAGTTGCGATACCTGCAATACATAAATCTTGTCACTGGAATCGTGATCACAACTACGGTTATCTATGGTGCGTTTGATATGTCAAAGCGAAGCATCAAGTATGAAAAGGTAAAAAATGAGAAAGCCGAAATACATTCAAAATTCATGGATACTCAGCAGTTGTTATTCCGCATTGACAATCAAACTCGTCAAGAAGTGGGCGCTTGGTTGCATGGCACATTGCAACCACAGCTCGTGCGATTAGCCAAAAACATACGGGAAAGAAAAGAGACCGATCTCAATATCGTTGCCCAACAGATTGATGACATATGTGAAAAATTTGTGCGCGCCTACTCCCACGAACTCTTTCCTCCAGAGCTCTACATTTCACTAGAGGTTGCTCTTGAAACACTGCTAGAAGGCCGGGCTGAACTCGTTCTTGATGAGCGATTGACGAATGCCTCAAGTTTCGGTTTCTCTGTCTGTTCACCGGAATCTGGATTAAAGGGCTTAAGTGCTCCTCTTAGGTTGGTGCTTGACGTGGATCGGAGATATGCCGTTTATCGAATAATTGAGGAGGCCGTTGCAAACGCAGAAAAAAAATCGAGCACCTCGCAAATTGTTGCTGATATTCGTATTGAAGGTGAAGAAATTCGATTATCGGTTCGTGACAATGGGTCGCCAATTCTGAAAAACACGAAACCTGGCTTAGGTCTTTCAATCCTTTATGCATATGTCAAGAAATTTGACGGGAGTTTTTCTTTAGAAAACATTGCTGATGGAGTGGAGTTGATTGCACTCATTCCGTACGCGCCCGTAACCGCTGCAGAACATCTGAATCGCAGATTTCACGGGGAGGACCAAAGTGCCTGACAGACAGAAACGTTTAAGGCACGTCGCCGTACAACGTGCAGAAATTTCTGAAGTACTGCGCTCCCTATCTATTGCTGGAACAGCAGAAGACGTTGCATTCACAATCGCAAGATCGATCTGTCGCCTTTCACGAGTGCAGAGTGTGTTTTTCATCGCGGCGTTGGATGGGACAGAGGATGAAAATCTGTTGACCATTGGATCATTCGGTTCAGGAAAGTTGTCAATGGATTATGAGTACTCGAGGGCAACGAATTTAGAGAAGACTACTTTTGGCGAATTGAAAAAAATTGCTGCGAGTTTTGGTTGGACAAACTTGGATCACGCGTTTGCATATGAATTTACAGATGAAAAAAATATTGGTTCAAAATTTTATTGTCGAAAAGTTGTAGATTCATTTGGTTTCTTTACGGGATTCCTCGTTATAAAGAGCCAAGTTGATCCATTTGAAGGAGGTAATTTCAACGCTTCAATGTTGGTGCTTGCAATTGGATCGTTGCGAATGGCGCAGTCAAGAAATGAGTATGGCGCACAATCTGTCATTATGCAGAAAATTGTGCACGATTTAAATGGCTCACTTGCAGTAATTGGCCTTCAATCAGATCTTCTGAATTTGAAATCAAATATTGAAAATCACTTCGTTTTGGCTCAGCAACGAATCAAGGCTGCCATAAATAAAGCAGATGCAAACGTTCGAAAAATTAATGAGTTCTCGCATCTTTTTTATCCCGAAAATTTGAGCGGCAACGAGTTTCCAAAGTCCAGTATTGCGGCAGTAGCGCTTCGTGCCGCTCTCTCGTCACTACCAATTGCTCCAGAAATTTTGTCGAAAATTGATGTCTCAATTTCTATTGATGACAACGTAAGAGTGGGAATAGAAGGCGCTTCGCTTTATTGGTTTTATCGAGGACTTATCGCCGCGTGGGCAAACCCAATGGTCTGGGGTGATATAGAACCATTCAGTATGAGCGTGGAACTAAGATTTGGTGGCGCGGAGAAAGAGTTTGTGACGTTAATCATCAGCAGAAAATCCGGCTTGGAGATTGATCGCATTCTTGATGTAAGTCGCAATTCGCCCTTCGGAACATTAGAAAACAAGATTGTGCTTGTACCGCCAGCATTACTGTTGGAACAGGTGGTTACGCTTTTTGGAGGTCATTCACTGATTGAAACTTCTGAAGAGGTGCGTTCAATAACTGTCAGCTTCCCGCAGCTTGATTTGTAAAGCAAATACAGGCGGAGTAATCAGCGATATTGTGGGCAAAGCCTAAGCCGGCTTACTCGGTTATTGCTCGGCTCAAATAGGATGCCTGCATGGCAAATGCATGGTTTGAAACGGTCGCCGAGGCTCAGCGCAGGGCGCAAAAGCGCTTGCCGAAGTCGGTGTACGGAGCGTTAGTTGCAGGTTCGGAAAAGGGGCTTTCCAGTCGCGACAACTTAGATTCATTTGACCATCTTGGCTTTGCGCCGCACATTGCTGGTCTTTCGGGTCAGCGTGACATGGCAGTAAGTGTGATGGGTCAGCAGTTGTCAATGCCTGTCATCATTTCGCCGACTGGAGTTCAAGCAGTACACCCCCAGGGTGAAGTTGCTATTGCGCGCGCTGCACAAAATCGTGGCATTCCTATGGGACTCAGTTCGTTTGCCAGCAAGTCGGTTGAAGAAGTTGCTGCAGTCAATACTCAAACGTTGTTTCAGATGTATTGGTGTGGCGACAAAGACACTTTGGTGCAACGCATGGAGCGTGCTCGTGCAGCTGGTGCAACAGGACTCATTGTCACGCTTGACTGGTCGTTTTCTAATGGTCGCGACTGGGGAAGCCCATGGATTCCAGAAAAGATCAACTTAAAAGCAATGCTCAAGCTTGCACCCGAAGTGTTGGTGAAGCCCGAGTGGCTGTGGTCGTTTGCAAAGACTGGTCGCATTCCAGACCTCACCGCTCCAAACATGCAAAAGCCTGGCCAAGATGCACCTACATTTTTTGGCGCGTATTACGAATGGATGCAGACGCCACTTCCTTCGTGGGAAGACATTGCATGGTTACGTCAGCAGTGGGGCGGACCGTTCATGGTGAAGGGCGTAAGTCGCATTGATGATGCAAAGCGTGTAGTTGACCTTGGAGCAACAGCTCTCTCGGTGTCGAACCATGGTGGAAACAATTTGGATGGAACACCCGCGCCAATTCGTGCGCTTCCAGCTATCGCTGATGCAGTCGGATCACAGATTGATGTATTGCTCGACGGTGGAGTGCGACGTGGAAGTGACGTGGTGAAAGCAATAGCACTCGGCGCTCGCGCTGTGATGATTGGTCGCGCATATTTGTGGGGACTCGCTGCAAATGGTCAGGCCGGAGTGGAAAACGTGCTTGATGTGATTCGCGGTGGCATTGACTCTGCGTTGTTGGGCCTGGGTAAGTCACACGTCAATGAACTCACTCGCGACGACGTTGTTGCGCCACCAGATTTCTTCCGCAAACTAGGCGCATAAGCGCAGATTACGAGTTGCTCATGGCACGTCGGACACGAAGTTTTGAGCCAAATGCGTCGAAATCGGTAACGCTTCCTGGTGGACAGATAGCGCATGAATTGCATGTTGAGCAGTCACATCGATTAGCCCGAACATTTAGCGAGGTGCGCCCTGGCGTGTGGTGCTTTGTCGGTAACGGATTGTCTAACCAATCGTTTATTGATGCCCCAGAGGGAATCAT
>JACCDJ010588815.1_pt1 | contig 18950 bp, 14 predicted proteins | sample 7444481 | NCBI WGS metagenome assembly JACCDJ01 (sample SAMN15323435, study PRJNA562643) | freshwater metagenome | isolation source: river surface water | place: USA:Blue River Watershed | collected 2017-08-15 | reverse complement strand
TCCCGCCGATCGAGACCGCCGGTCTTGGCTACGAGGACCGCGAGGCGCTGGCCAATCGCGCCTACGAGGCGATGGCCACCTGCGCCCTCGAGCGGTACGGGGTCGTCTCGCCGCCCGTCCGGTCGCGGTGAGTATCTTTCACCACTGCGGGCGGCCTTCCATCACCCGCCCCGTGATTGCTGTTCCCCGATCCCTGTCACCCGACTCCTGATGTCCATCATCCTCGCCATCCAGGCCCGTGAGATCCTCGACTCCCGCGGCAATCCCACCGTCGAGGCCGACGTCATCCTCGAGGACGGCACCTACGGGCGTGCCGCGGTGCCGAGCGGTGCCTCCACCGGCGAGCACGAGGCCAACGAACTCCGTGACGGCGATGCCAAGCGCTATCTCGGCAAGGGCGTCCGCAAGGCGGTGCAGAACGTTGCGAAGCTCATCGAGCCCGAGCTCGTCGGACTCGACGTCACCGACCAGCTGACCATCGATCGCGCGCTCCTCGCGCTCGACGGCACCAAGACCAAGGCGAAGCTCGGGGCGAATGCGATGCTCGCCGTCTCGATGGCGGCGGCGCGCGCGGCCGCCGCGAGCGTCGACCTCCCGCTGCACAAGTACCTCGGCGGTCCGATGGCGCGGACCCTCCCGGTGCCCCTGATGAACATCCTGAACGGCGGGGCGCACGCCACGAACACCGTCGACTTCCAGGAGTACATGATCGTCCCGGTCGGCGCCGAGAGCTTCTCCGAGGCGCTCCGGATGGGGACCGAGGTCTTTCACAGCCTCAAGAAGGTGCTCGTGAAGCGGAAGCTCTCCACGGGCGTCGGTGACGAGGGGGGCTTCGCGCCGGACCTGTCGAGTGATCAGGCCGCGCTTGATGTGGTGATCGAGGCCATCGAGGCGGCCGGGTACGAGCCGGGGTCGCAGATCGCGCTCGCGCTCGACTGTGCCGCGAGCGAGCTCTACGCGAAGGGGAAGTACACCTTCAAGAAGAGCGGCGGCGGCGTGAAGACGGCCGAGCAGATGGTCGAGATGTACGCGAAGTGGTGCCAGAAGTATCCGATCGTCTCCATCGAGGACGGCCTCGCCGAGGGGGATTGGGCGGGGTGGAGTCATATGACCGACGCGATCGGTGACCGGGTGCAGCTCGTCGGCGACGACCTCTTCGTGACGAACACCGAATTCCTGGCGCGCGGGATCGAGGAGGACGTGGCGAACGCGATCCTCATCAAGGTGAACCAGATCGGGACGCTGACCGAGACGCTCGAGACCATCGAGATGGCGGGGCGGAACGGGTACCGCTCGATCATCTCGCACCGGTCCGGCGAGACCGAGGACACCTTCATCGCGGACCTCGCGGTCGCGACGAATGCGGGGCAGATCAAGACCGGATCGGCGAGCCGGACCGACCGTGTGGCGAAGTACAACCAGCTGCTGCGCATCGAGGCGGAGCTCGGCGGACACGCCGAGTTCCCCGGCGGTGCGATCTACGGCATCGGGGGCTGACGCGCGTGGCGCGTGGCCGCTCGACTGCTGCGGCGGGCGCGCCTGAGCCCCGCCGGCCCCGTCGGGCCGGCGGGGCATTGCGCACCCCGGAGATCGTGCGGCGCGTCCTCGCGGTGGTGGCGGCGCTCTTCGTGCTCTGGTGGGCGGTGCAGGGTGGGGAGTACGGGACGACCGACCTCCTTCGCCAGCGACGGGCGATCGCCGCGGAGCGGGCGAGCATCGACTCGCTGGAGCGGATCGTGCGCGGATTGCAGGCGGCCAAGCGGCAGGTGGAATCGGATCCTGTGACGCAGGAGCGGATTGCCCGGGAGGAGTTCGGGATGATCCGCGACGGGGAGATCCTCTACCGTTTCATCGACACGGCCGCAACCGGTCGGGTGAAGTGAGAGCCGGCCGCGCGATCCGCCTCGGGCTGTATCCGAGTGGCGGCTTGAATCCGGTGCGCCCCCTCACTATCCTTCCTTCACTGCCGCGGGGTGGAGCAGCCTGGTAGCTCGTCGGGCTCATAACCCGAAGGTCGCGGGTTCAAATCCCGCCCCCGCTATGCCCGAGGCGGTCGGTTCTCCCGAACCGGCCGCCTCGTGGTTTGTCTGAGTGGTGTGGCTGGGTAGCTCAGCTGGTTAGAGCACGGCACTCATAATGCCGGGGTCGCGGGTTCGAGTCCCGCCCCAGCTATCGTGCGAGGCCCCGTCGCCCAGTGGGCGGCGGGGCCGCATTGTTGGGGTCAATCGGCCGGAGTGGCCGCGCGGCCGCAGTGGACATCGTCGTTGCGGCGGTCGCACCGGTGGCCGGCTGGTTCGCCGCTGAATGGACGTCGCCCTGATCGCGGCGTCGGACCTCGCCAGTCGCTGAGGGCGTCCGTAGGTTGTTGTCGTCTCCCGTGCCCCTTCTGCCCCTGTCATGTCCACTCCCAGTTCGGGTTCCCCCACTCGCGCCGGTCTGACCGCCACGGTCCCGCGCGCCATCGTCTTCCGCCTTCGTGGCGGAAACGAGATTGCGGGTACCGCGTTCATCCCGGCGCCGTTGTCCCTCGCGCCCTTTCTTGGCACGCGGCGGGGGGGGCTCCTCACTATTGCCGCGCCGGCAGGCGGCAATCACGGTATGCGCGTCTCGCACATGATGATCCGCCTCACCTCTGTCCTCTACTGCTGGGGGTCCGCCGGGGACATTCCGGTGGAGCATGTCGCCGCAGGTTCCGTCCGGCGGCGGATCGCTGTCTCATTTGACGATGGTTCGTCGGTCGAAGGCATCGTCTCGGTCCCGAGCGGGCAGCGTGTGAGCGATTTCCTCGCCCGCGCGGAAGACTTCATTGCTGTGCGCGGCGTGGTCATCTCCGGGGCGGCTCTGGCGACCGCGGACGTCGCGCTGAACATTGATGCCGTGACCACCGTCCGAGACCTTGGCCTCGCTGAGGCGGGTGGGCTTGGGGCGCCCGGGCCGGGCCTGATATCGCATGGGATGACCACACCGGCCCCGCGTGGACGGACGACGGTGGTGCAGCGTCGGGTCTCCAAGCTCACGCTCCTCTCCGCCGACGATTCGTAATCCGCGGCCCTCCTCGGCTCCGGCCTGATGGCGATGGTGATGGGCCCTTCACGGAAGGTCGAGGTCGCCGGGGAGCTGCTCTCCGTGCAGTCGGTCGTGCGAGGGACACTGTTTTGTCCGTGGATGGAACCGAGCGATGCCTCGCTCCCCTTTGCGCTGGTGTTCATCGCGCGCTGATGGTTGTTGTTGGAGCCGTGGTGTGGTCAGAGGGGGGAGAGTCATCCCTCCGTGAGATGGCGGGCGCTATCCTACAGGAGACCCCTGACAGGAAAAGCCCCCTGCAGGATTGGTCAGTGATTCCCCCCAAACGACATTTGCCGAAGCTGCGGTGGAAACCGCGGTGGCGGGATCTTTCGGGGGGACGACGCGCATGGCGGCTCAAGAAGTCTGGGTACTCGCGGAGACGGCGCAGACACCACTCTTGGTTGCGTTAATCGAAAGCCTGCGTGTGACGACGGTGCGCGGGGCCTCCCCTGTGTGGGAGGATGCGCTTCCGCCCCTGCGTGAGCAGTCCGACCTCATCTGCTGCGCCACGATGTCGTGTCTCCGGGAGGCCACGCTCCCGGCCGAGTGGCTCGACGTCGTTGCCGGCCGCCTCATCGTGATTGTGTCGGGGACCCCAGAGGAGACCCTGGGTGCGATGGCATGCGGGGCCGTGGCGGTCGTGCGGACCGACCGACTCGCGCGCGACCTGCCGGAGGCCCTCACCGCCACGCGCCAGGGGATGGCCTGGCTGCCGGCGTCGTCCCTCCCTGGGGTCGCCCGGCTTCTGCGCAGCCGCGGCGTGCTGGATGATCCGCGGCGGACGGTCGAGCGCATCTCCGTCCGCGAACGGGATGTGCTGACGCTCGCGGCGCGTGGCTACAGCAATCAGGACATCGCCAATCGGCTCAGCATCTCGGTCAAGACGGTCGAGACGTACAAGCATCGGGTGATGCTGCGCCTCGGATTGCGGAGCCGGCGGGACCTCGTCGCCGTGGCGACGCAGTCGGGGCTCATCGCGCCGGCCGCGTCGGACCGGGTGTCGAACGCCTCGCGCGGGCGCGCGATGGAGTGATCAGGCGGACGGGGCCAAATGTCGCGCGGCGGGGGTGCGTGCCGCGAGGGCTTCCACCGCCGGGGCGAGGTGGGTCGTAATCTCGCTGAGTGGGACAAAACCGCCGAGGCCGCAGGCGGCCACCAGTGCAGCCCCCGCATCCGTCGGAAGGGGCGCGACGAGGATCGTCCGTCGCATGACCTCCTGAAACCGGGGTTGCCCCCGCCAGGCGACGGCCTTGCCACACGTGAGCAACGTGGCGATGACGACGACCGCGTCGTCGGGCAGCGATATGGAATCGTCGGCGACCAGGGGTTGCCAGTCGCTATGTCGCACGAATCGGATGGTGCCATCGGCTCCGGTACACGCGTGCTCGATGAGCGCGTGTGGCGGGGCACCGTCCGAGACGATAAGGACCGTGGCGGGGTGCTGGCGAGCACTTCGAGCGGGACGGATCGCGTCAGATGACGAGCGAGTGGCGTGCACGGGCGACTCTCCAGGCTGCTGAATGGTTCCTGGTGCTGAGGGAACGCGTTGCTGCGTGCGGGTGACGCGCCGCTCGCCGTTAATGTCACGGCGAGTACGGAGCTCTCCGTAAGGCGTGCGGCGAGTACAGACCTCTCCGTAAGGGTGACCCTCATTCCCCCTGTACCGGGAGCCATGTCGTGTTTAGGTGTCGATTAACGAATTGCCCGCACAGTTTTTCCGCGTTTCTCTCCCCCGGGGGGCACGGTGTCGCGCCTCACTTGCACCCTGGGTCATCCCGCTCATGTTCCGATCGGCCGCCGTCGGTATCGTCTCTGCCAGTCCCGGCATCCTGTTTCAGTTGGTGCAGTGCGTGCGTCGTGTCGGGGCGTCCCTCCACGCGATTGCGCGGTCCCCGGAGGAGGTGCCCCGCGTGCTCTCGGGGGCCGATGACCTGCTCCTGATTTGCGGGGTCGCTGAACATCGATGGGTCGTGGAGGCTCGGCAGACGCTCCGGGTGGACCGTGTCCGCACCGTCGTCGTCATCGATGCCACGGCGGACAGCTCGGTGGTGGCCGGGGTGCTCGCCAACGGCGCGGTCGCCGTCCTCCCCATCGATGCCATCGACCACGAGCTCCCGCAGGCGATGCAGATGGCTCAATCGGGCCGGGTCTGGTTCCCCGTGTCCGTGATGCCGCTGATCGCCCACGCGCTGGCGCTCCGCTCACTGACGTCGGCCTCAACAACAACGGCCGAGGGACACCGAGGTGAACACGACGGCGGACCGCATCTCTCCCTCCGAGAGGCAGAGGTCGTCGCGCTCGCCGCCAAGGGCTACACGAACCGGGAGATCGCCGAGCGGCTCGGCATCGCTGTGAAGACCGTCGAGACGTACAAGCACCGGGTCAAGCTCCGGTTCAACCTGACCACGCGCGCGGGTATCAGCGTCGTGGCCGAGCGAGAGGGACTGCTGGGCCACCCGCCGCCGGCCGTCGGGCAGAGCGCCGTGCCCCCTGCGATCGACGCGCCGGAGAAGGGAAAGGCCGACCGCGCCGACTGAGGCGCCCCGCGTCACCGCGGGAGCGCCACGCCGGATTGGCGCCCTCGGTCCGAGCGGAGCAGGCACGCCAGGCGTAGGTTATCGGGGCGTCGGCACCTTTGGGTTCGCGACACCTCATCGCCGTCGGTCCTCCGCTCCGCTCTCGCCATCCCCGCCTATGACCCGCTCGCCTCGGCTCATCCCGGTCTTCGTCGGCCTCATCGCCACCATCGGCCTCCAATACCCGCTCACAGCGCAGGCGCCGACCGCCGTCCGGCTCGACGCTTCGTTCCTGTCGGCGTATCGCTGGCGCAACATCGGCCCGGACCGCGGCGGGCGCTCGATCGCGGCGAGTGGCGTGCGCGGCCGGCGCGCCGAGGCGTACTTCGGCGCGACGGGGGGCGGCCTTTGGAAGACGCAGGACGGCGGCGATACCTGGTTCCCCGTGACCGACGGGCAGGTGGCCTCGGCCTCCGTGGGCGCCGTGGCGGTGAGCGAGTCGAACCCCGACCTCGTCTACATCGGGATGGGAGAGACCGCGATCCGCGGCAACATCATGCCCGGGGATGGCGTCTACCGCAGCACCGATGCGGGACGGACCTGGACGCACGTCGGGTTCCGCGAGTCGCACGGCATCGCGAAGATCCGCATCCATCCTACCAATCCCGACATCGTCTTCGTCGCCTCGTTCGGGAAGTACAGCGTGCCGAGCGAGGAGCGTGGCGTCTACAAGTCGACCGACGGCGGGCGCAGCTGGCGGCGGGTGCTCTTCCGGGATGCGAAGACGGGGGCGATCGACATCGCCATCGACCGCACGAACCCGAACGTGATGTATGCGGCGCTCTGGGAGGCGTACCGCAAGGAGTACCAGATGTCGTCGGGCGGGGCGGGGTCGGGACTCTTCAAGAGCACGGATGGCGGCGAGACCTGGACGGAGGTGACGCGTCGTCCCGGACTGCCGAGCGGGCTGATCGGGCGCATCGGCGTCGCCCTGACCGCGGCGAACCCCAATCGGGTCTACGCCCTCGTGGAGAACGAGACCGGCGGCCTCTTCCGCTCGGATGACGCGGGGACCACTTGGACGCTGGTGAACGGGGACCGCTCGATCCGTCAGCGCGCCTTCTATTACACGCACCTCTTCGCCGACCACCAGAACGCCGATGTGGTCTACGCGCAGAACACGTCGCTCTTCCGGTCGGCCGATGCCGGCAAGACCCTGACGAGCATCGGGAACGGTACGCACGGCGACTTCCACGACCTGTGGATCGATCCGGATGATCCGAGCCATCTCGTGGTCGCGAACGACGGCGGCGGGACGGTGACCACCGATCTCGGGAAGACGTATACCGCGCAGGACTTCCCGACCGAGCAGTTCTATCACGCGATCACCACCAAGCACATCCCGTTCCACGTCTGCGGCTCGCAACAGGACAACAGCACGATCTGCACGCCGTTCAACTGGAACCGTGGCGCGGCGCGCGCCGGGGTGGGGATGTACGCGGGCGAGCGCGGCGACAGCGCGGCCGGGCGCCCCGGCGCCGGGTACCGCGACCCGGCGTCCGGCGGGATGGCGGTGAGTTACGTTGCCGGTGGTGGTGAGCCAGGCTACATCGCGACGGACCCGCGCGATCCCGACCTCTTCTACTCGGGCACGAACAACGGCGGCTACGTCGACAAGTTCAACCGGCGCACCGGGCTGTCGCGCGAGGTGAACCCCTATCCCTGGTTCTACTCCGGCGAGCCGAGCTCGGCGATCCGCGAGCGGTGGCAGTGGACCTTCCCGATCATCTTCTCGACGGTCGACCCGACGCGGCTCTACGTCTCATCGCAGCGGCTCTGGATGACACAGGATGGCGGCGCCACCTGGCAGGTGCTGAGCCCCGACCTGACCCGGCACGACCCGTCGACCCTCGGCCCGTCGGGTGGCCCCATCACCGGCGATATGAACGGCCCCGAGGTGTACGCGACCATCTTCAGCGTCGCGCCGGGGAAGCGGGACGTGAATGTCATCTGGACCGGGTCGGATGATGGGCTGGTGCACGTGACGCGCGACGGCGGGAAGACGTGGACGAACGTGACGCCGCGGGAGATGCCCGAGTTCGGCCGTGTCAGCCAGATCGACGCGTCGGCGTTCGATTCCGGCACGGCGTACGTCTCGGTGCGGAAGCCGCTGCTCAACGATTTCTCGCCGTACATCTTCAAGACGACGGACTACGGCGCGACCTGGACGAAGATCGTGCGAGGCATTCGCGCCGACGACTACATCCACGCCGTTCGCGAGGATCCCACGCGCCGCGGGCTCCTCTACGCTGCCGGTCAGCACGGCGTGTACATCTCCTATGACGATGGCGCGCAGTGGCAGTCGCTGCGCCTGAACATGCCCGACGTCCCGGTCTCCGATCTGATCGTCGAGGCGAACGAGCTCGTCATCGCGACGCACGGCCGCGGCTTCTGGGTCCTCGACGACATCGCCCCCCTGCGGCAGGCGACGGCGGCGACCGTCGCGGGGGGGGCGACACTCTACGCGCCGCCGACGGCGGTGCGCTCCGGGATCAACGTGCCAATCACCTGGCAGCTGCCGACCGCACCGCGGCGCCTCGCCCTCGAGGTGCTCGATTCTACCGGGACCGTCCTCCGCCGCTGGGAGGGCGACACGGCGCGTGCCACGGCCGTCGGCGGGGGGCGCCGGCGCGGCGGGGGCGCGAGCACGGTCCCGCTCGTCGCCGGGATGCAGCGGCTGGAGTGGGATCTGCGGACCACGCCGATCACGAGCTTCCCCGGGATGATCCTCTGGGGCGCCGGCACGGCTGGTCCCGCGGTGCCGCCCGGTCGCTACACCGTCCGTCTCCTCGCCGACGGGCAGGCCCTCGCCGCGCCGCTCACGGTGGTGCGGAACCCGCTCCTCCCCGAAGTCACCGACGCGGATCTGCACGCGCAGTACCAGTTCGGCCGGATGGTGCGGGATCGCACCGAGCAGGCGAATCAGTCAGTGATCGAGATCCGCCGAGTGAAGGCCCAACTCGATGACCGACTCACACGCGCGACGGACCGCCGGCTCACGGCGGCCGCCGGCACGCTCCGTACCAACGCCTCGGCGGTGGAGCAGGACGTCTACCAGGTGAAGAACCAGAGCGGGCAGGACCCGCTCAACTTCCCGATCAAGGTGAACAACCGTCTGGCGAACCTGTTGGCGATGGCGGAGCGGGGGGACGGTCGCCCGACGACCTATATGCCGGAGATCTACGGCATCCTCTCCGACGAACTGAAGGGGTATGAGGCGACCCTCGCCGAGGTCTGGCGCCGGGACCTCGGGGCGGTGAACACGCACCTCGCGCGCCTTGGATTGCCCGCGATCGATCCGAAGTGCACCGAGGTGAAGGGATGCGCGCCGGTGCCGTGAGCGTGACGGGGCGCCGGGGCGTGGGCGCTGCTCCGGCTCGGTGACGCACATGAAGGGGGCGGGAGCGCCACGGCGCTCCCGCCCCCTTCGATGCTCCCTCAGGCGCCGGCGAAGATCCGCTGCGCGTCCTGGAGCGTGGCGAAGCCCGCCGCGGTCGGCATGAACTCGTGCGCGACGTACCCGGTGAAGCCGGTATCGGCGATGGCCTTCGCGATCCGCGGATAGTAGAGCTCCTGCGTGGTATCGAGCTCGTGCCGGCCGGGGACGCCGGCGGTGTGGTAGTGCCCGATGTAGCGATGGTACGTCTCGATCGTGCGCACGACGTCTCCCTCCATGATCTGCATGTGGTAGATGTCGTACAGGAGCGTGAAGCGTGACGAGCCGAGCGCCTCGGCGATGGCCACGCCGAAGGGGGTGCGGTCGGCCTGGTAGTCGCGGTGGTCGACCTTACTGTTGAGCAGCTCCATCGTGATGGTGACGCCAAGCCGCTCGGCGAGGGGGAGGATGCGGCGGAGCCCCTTCACGCAGTTCGCGATCCCCTCGCCGTCGCTGAGCCCGCGGCGGTTGCCGGAGAAGACGATCATCTGCGGGATCCCCGCCGCGGCGATCTTCGGCAGGAGCCGCTCACTCTCTGCGACGAGGCGGTCGTGGTTGGCGACGGTGTTCCAGCCGTCTGGGATCGGCCCGGGGCCGTTCGCGATGGCGCAGGCGAGGCCGTGGCGCGCGGGGACCGACCACTCATCCTCGCTGAGGAGGTCGATGGCGTGCAGCCCGACGCGCTTGGCCTCGCGGCAGAGCGCGTCGATCGGGGTCGAGGCGAAGCACCACCGGGCGACGCTCTGACGGTAGGCCGGGGTGAAGGGGGGTGAGGCGAGCCGCGGGGCGGCCTCATCCCGTGGGGTCGGTGCGGTGCCGTCGTGCGCGGCGGCGATCGGGGAGGCATCGGCCACCGTCGGGAGCCCGCCGAGGGCTGCGCCCGCGGTGGCGCCGAGGCCGGCGCGGAGGAGGTCGCGTCGGGTAGGGCTCACAGTTCACCTCGGTTGAGTCGCTCGACGGTGCGGGCGACGGCGCGTGCCGTCAGGGCCATGTAGGTGATGCTCGGGTTCTGGCACGCCGAGCTCGCCATGCACGCCCCGTCGGTGACCATCACGTTGGGCACCTCCCAGAGCGCGTTGTCGGCGTTGCAGACGGAGACATCGGCCGACCGTCCCATGCGGGCGCCGCCCATCTCGTGGATGCAGAGTCCCGGGGGCACGTCCGGTCGGTTCTGGTAGATGCTCGTCGCGCCCGCGGCCTCGAGCATCTCGGTGGCCGACGTCACCATGTCCTTCATCATCGCGCGCTCGTTCTCCCCCCACCGACAGGTGATGCGGAGCGCGGGGATACCCCACTTGTCCTTCACGGCCCCGTCGAGGGCGAGATGGTTCTCGGCGGATGGGAGCATTTCCCCCCAGCCATTGATGCCAACGCCCCACGGGCCGAGCTGGGTGAGCACCTTCTGTTTCCAGTCGGCACCATAGCCCGGTCCCGACCAGCGCCCACGCCCGCCCGCACCGCCCTGCATCCCGTAGCCGCGCAGGAAGTCACGGCTCGGTGCGGAGCTGTCGGTGTTCCGGAACCGGGCGACGTACATCCCGTTCGGGCGATTGCCTTCTGTCTTGAAGTCCTCGAAGCCCGGGATGATGCCGCCGGCACCGTGGAGCATGTGATGGTCCATGATGTACTTCCCGAGGGTGCCGCTGCCGTTCCCCATCCCGGTCGGATGCGCCGCGCTCGTGGAATGCATCAGGATGCGGACCGACTCGAAGGCGGAGGCGCAGAGGAAGATCACGCGGGCCTCGTAGACGATCTCCTCGTTGGTCCGCGCGTCGATGACACGCACGCCCTTGGCGCGACCGGTCCGCGGGTCGAGCACGACCTCGCTCACCACGCTCCACGGGCGCAGCGTGAGCCGCCCGGTGCGTTCCGCGGCCGGGAGGGTGGACCCATTGCTCGAGAAGTACGAGTGCGTGATGCACCCGCGCTCGCACGGGCCGCAGTAGTGGCACGCGGCGCGGCCATTGTGGTCCTTCGTGAGGATCGCGGCGCGGCCGATCGTCCAGACGCGCTCCCCATTGAACGCCTTGAGCACCTTCTCGCGCACGTGGCGCTCGGCGATGGTCATCTCCATCGGCGGGAGGAACTCGCCGTCGGGGAGCTGGGCGAGGCCTTCCGACTGGCCGGTGACGCCGATGAATCGCTCGACGTGCGCGTACCAGGGTGCGAGGTCGGCGTAGCGGATCGGCCAGTCGCACCCGTGGCCGTCCTTGAGGTTCGCTTCGAAGTCGAGGTCGCTCCAGCGATAGACCTGCCGCCCCCACATGATCGACCGACCGCCGACGTGCCGGCCGCGGATCCAGCGGAAGGGCGCGTCGTCTGGCGTGGTGTACGGGTTCTCCCGGTCGTTGACGAAGAACTTCGATCCCCACTCGTCGCAGGCGTAGCATTCGCGCTGCACGGGCTGGTCCCGCTCGAGGGCGGTGCGGTCGCCGTAGCCGCGGAAGCGCATCTGGTACGGCTGGACGTGCTCCACATAGTCACGGGCGGGGTCGATCGGGCCGCCCGCCTCGAGGACGAGGGTGCGGAGGCCGCGCTCGGTGAGTTCTTTCGCGGCCCACCCGCCGCTGATGCCCGACCCGACGACGATGGCGTCGAAGGTGCGCCCGCGCTGGGCGTTTGCTCCGAGAAGGGTGGGGAGGCGGTCACGCATGGGCGTGCCCTCCCGTCGACGGGGCGGCGGTGATCGGGACCGCGCCGCGGAAGTGCCCCGGCGTGATGTTCACCTTGAGCACCTCCTTCCGCACGCGCTCGCTGGTCAGGTAGCCGTGGAGGGCAAGTCCCTTGATGCGGCGGTACGCCTTCTTCGCCACGTGCGCCGCGTCCTCGGGGCGATCGGCCCAGGCGAGCTCGCCGTCGCGCTGCACGGGGTCCATCGCCGCCCAGCGCACGCCGTACGCGGCCTGCGCGCGGGCCTCGAGGGCGGCCAGGCCGGTGCGGAACTCGCGGCGTTCGGCGTCCGTGAGCCAGTCGGCGACAATCACGTCGATGAAGGCCGGAACGCCGACGTCGAGCGCGCCTGGGGTGTCGGTGCGGGGCAGGATGCCGTCCACCATCGACGCGACGAGCGCCCGTTCATCGGCGGTGAGGCCCGGGCCGCGCGGTTGGGACGTCGCGGCGTGGATCTTCGCGGCCCAGGCGTCGAGCGCGGCGTCGTCGGCCTGCGCGAGCGCTGGGAGCAGGGAGAGTCCGGCGAGCTGCAGCAGGGCGCGTCGGGTGATCGTCATCCGGGGGACGGTCTGGGGTGAGGGGACGATGCGGTGCGCTACGTTCGCACCCGGGACGAGGGGCGACAAGGTGGACGCGCCGCGAACCGACGTCAGCCGACACGGGTGCCCGTGGGTCAGGTCGGTGCCGGGACTGGCGCGCGCGCCGTCCCGGCGATTACTCCTTCGGCGCTGACCGCCAGGGGTACTCCGCGACTGCGGGGTTGAGACAGTCCCTTGGAACCTGACCCGGGTAATGCCGGCGGAGGGAGCGCGGTGGGCGATGGGGCCGGCGTCGACCGTGTCCTTCGCGCGCGTGCATTCCGTCGTGCATCGCCCTCCGACCCGTTGGAGCATGCGATGTCCGTCCTCCGCTCTGTTCTGCTCGCCGCCACACTCGTGTCACCCCTCGCCGCGCAGGAGACCGCCCGGGATTCGGCGCGGACCGCGCGGCGCGACACCCTCGACGCCGTCGTCGTGCGCGCGACCCGCGTCGGGGCCGCGCCGCCGACCTCGCAGACGCTGATCGATCGCGCCACCATCGAACGCACCTACGTCGGACAGGACGCGCCCCTCGCGCTGCTCGGCGCGACCGGCGTCACCGCCGCCTCGGATGCGGGGGCGTTCAGTGGCTACAGCTCGCTCCGGCTCCGCGGCATCGATCAGACGCGGCTCGCGATCTCTGTCGACGGGGTCCCGCTCAACGATCCCGAGGACCAGGTCCTCTACTTCTCGAACGTCCCCGACTTCATGCACTCGATGGGCTCGGTGCGCGTGCAGCGCGGTGTCGGGGGAAGCGGATTCGGGCCGGCGGGGTTCGCCGGTGCGCTGAGCTTCGAATCACTCCCGCTCGCGACCACGCCCGCGTTCCGCGAGGCCGAGGTGACGGCGGGGAGCTGGGGCACCCGGCGGGTGAGTGCGGCTGCGGCGAGCGGGGTGCGTGGGTCCGTCGCGGCGTACGGTCGCGCCACCGCACAGACCACAGATGGCTATCGCATCAACTCGGGGAATGAGGCGCGCTCCGCCTTCGGCAGCGCGGCCTGGTTCGGTGACCGTGACGTCGTGAAGGTCACGGGCTTCGCGGGCCGCTCGCGGATGCAGCTCGCGTACTACGCGGCCAGCGAGGCCGAACTCGCCGCCGACCCGCGCACGAACCCGATGTCGCCGGACGAGCGCGATGACTTCTCGCAGTCGATGCTGAGCCTGCAGCACACGCGAACGCTCGGGCGCTCCGGGGCCGTGACCACCACGCTTTACCGGAACGCGGCGGGGGGGACGTACGACGTCGCCGTCGGCGACGAGCTCTGGAACTTCGGGCTCGATCACACCTGGGTCGGGCTCCTCTCGACGGCCACCTGGACCGCGGGGTCGGTCGCCTGGTCGGTGGGCGGCCACGCGAGCGATTACGCGCGGGAGCACAGCCTGCGCATCCGCCCCGTCCTCGCCACGGACGTGTACGCGAACACGGGCCACAAGTCGGAGCAGAGCGCCTTCGCCAAGGCGGTAGGCCGTCGTGGGGCGCTCGAATGGGTCGCGGACCTCCAGCTCCGGCAGGCCACCTTCCGATACGAGCCCAGCGCGGGGGTGCCGATCGGCGCCCCGGCGGTGACCTGGCGCTTCGCGAATCCCAAGCTCGGCGCGACGTGGCAGATGGGGCGTGGTAGGAGCCTCCACGCCTCGGTCGGGCGCGCCTCCCGCGAGCCGACGCGCGTGGATCTCTTCGCCGGGGCCGACGACCTCGATGCCGCGACCGCGGCCGAGGTCCTGCCCCTCACCCGGGTGCGGCCCGAGCAGGTCACCGACGTCGAGGTCGGGGTGCGCCAGGCGGGCGCCCGCGGCGCCGTCTCGGTGAATCTCTTCTCGATGCGCTTCCGGAATGAGATCGCCGCGGTCGGCGCCCTCGCTATCACGGGGAGCCCGCTCCGGCGGAACGTCCCACGCTCCACGCGCGCGGGGGTCGAGCTCGAGGGGAGCTGGCGGCCCGCCGCGGCGTGGCGCGTCGATGGGAATGTGGTCTGGATGCGGGCACGCATCGCGGAGTACACGGACGAGGCCGCGGGCATGACGTACCGCGATGTACCGCCGCTCCTCACCCCTGCGGTGACGGCGAACCTGCAGTCGACGTGGGAGGGGCGCGGCGGACGGTCGCTGACCCTCGGTGCCCGCCACGTGGGGCGTGCGTTCCTCGCGAACGACGGGAATGCGGCCTTGACCATTCCGGCCTTCACGGTGCTCGACGGCGGCATCACGATTCCCGTCGGACGGCAGCAGCTGCGGGTGCAGGGGCAGAACCTGCTCTCCGCCACCGCGTACGCGGCCGGGTACACCGACGGGGCGACGCGCTATCTCTTCCCGGTAGCGCCCGCGACGCTCCTCGCCACCTGGCAGGTCGCGTTCTGACGGCGTGATGATGCGGGGCGCGCGACGGCGAGGTGCCGTCGTGCGCCCCGCGCAACAGGCGTCAGCGGCGCCGACGAATCGAGCGGATGCGGTCCCCTTCGAGGATCCCGTCGACGACGTCGATGCCTGCGATCACCTCGGCCCAGATGGTATAGTCCGCATCGAGCCGCGCGTTGTCGCGGAGGTTGACGAACCACTGCGCGTCACCGGTGTCGTGGCCGCGCGTGCTCATGCCGACCGTTCCGCGACGGTGGGACACGGTGCCGAGTTCATCGCGAAGGGTCTCCCGCCAGCCCACATACTCGTTCGCGCCGGGACTTCCGCCCTGGATCACGAAGTCGGGCTCGACACGGTGCCAGGTGAGCGCGTCGTAGTAGCCGGTCTCCGCGAGGGCGAGGAGCCGTGCCGCCATCATCGGGGCGACGTCGCCGCGGAGTCGCACGTCGAAGCGCCCACCGCCGCTCGCACTGGCCATCGTCACGCGGAGCACGACGGTGTCACCGAGGGCAAGCCGGACGGCGTCACGGGGGAGCGCGACCCGTTCGACCGGCGGACGGTCGTCGGTCGCGGGGCGCCCCTGCACGGCGAGGAGAGCGACCCTGGCGTCGCGGGCGGAGGCATCACCGCGCGCGACGAGCCGTTCGAAGGCCTGGCGCGCGGCGGGTGCGGCCGTGGGGAGGGTGGTGCCTCGCAGCGCGATCGCAGCGGCGCGGACCACCTGGGCGCCGTCGCGCCGGAGCGCCGCGACGTAGCGGGCATCGTTGGCGTGGCCGGTGCGCGCCGCGAGGGCGTCGATCGCCGTCTCCGCGACGTTGTCGTCGATGTCCTCAACCATCGCCCGGAGGGCTGTGGTGTCCTCGAGCAGGGCCGCGGCCCGTGTGGCATACCGACGCAGCTCCGGCTGCGGATGGCGGAGCAGGTCGGGGAGGTACGCGCGTGCGGCCTCGGGGCGGAGGCGCGCGAGCGCGACGAGCCCGTGTGCGGCGGCGTGCCACGAGACCTCGCCGCGTCGCCGCGACGACGTCTCCGACGGGCGACGATCGATCCACCGGACGATGGTCTGCACGAGCGCGTCATCGGTCGCGCAGCTGCTCCGAGCGAGGTCCGCCGCGCGGAGCCGCACCGCCCAGGCGCTGTCCATCAGGGCGAGCCGCAGGGCGGGGCAGTCGTCGCGCAGGGCGGCGAGGGCGCGGAAGCGGAGCCGCCACGCGGGTTCCACCCAGATCGGCGCCTGTGGCACCTCGGGGAGCACCGTCCGTGCGACGAACTTCGGATCGCGGATGCGCCCGTGGCCGCGCGCCGCGATGGCGCGGACCCGAGCGTCGGAGTGACCCGCGGCCTCGGCGAACGCGACGTCCGTCGAGTCGCGACGGTCCTCCGCGAGGAGCACACGCCCCACCAGCGCCGAGTCGGCGCGGGTGAGCGTCTGTGCCTCCAGCGCCAGCGGCGCGGCGGCGAGGAGCAGTGCCAGCACGGGGCGAGCGAGCCGCATGGGCGGTCTGACCGCGGTCGCCGGACCAGCAGAGCGTGTGTTCGGGAGCCGCCCTGCGGATGGTAGCTGACGACGCACCAGATGTGCGGGCATGCGGGGGTCCGGGGTTCTGGTGCGCGATGAATGCCGCCTCAAGGCGGCGTGACCTTCCAGAAGGCGATGCCGCTCGCCTGCGGGCCGATATCGACCGTGCCGACCTTCGCCCGGGCGCGCAGATCGATGACATCGACCTTCCCGGGCGCGGCACCGACCCCCTCGCTCGTGACGAAGGCGTAGCGCGAGTCCGTCGACATCGCGACGCCGTGGGCGAGCGTCGTGCTCGACGCGAGGCGCGCCACCGAGCGGCCGCTCGCGAGGTCGAAGAGCTCGATCTGCGAGCCCTGCTTGAGGCTCGCGACCAGCATCGTGCCGTCGGGCGTGACCCCGAGGTTATAGGGGCCGCGTCCCGTGGCGAATCGGCGGGTGATCGTCCACGTGTCGCGGTCGATCTCGAGGATCTCATCCCCCTTGTTGCAGGCGATGTAGATGCGTCGGCTGTCCGCGCTCGGCTGCGCCCAGGTGGGAGAGCAGGTGGCGGGGGTCATCGCGTGATGGTGTCCCGCCATCGCGGCATAGCCCACTTCGGCGGGGTCGCCGGTCCGTCCGTTCGAGATGCGGCGGGCGCCGTCGACCCACATCTGGAGCATCTCGCCGCCGTCGGCGGGCAGGGCACCCTCGCTCTCGCGGGCGAGGCGGAAGCGGCGCGACACGCGCTGGGTCCGGGTGTCGATCTCCACCAGCTCGTCATCCATCATGCAGGCGCTGTAGTGGAAGCGCCCGTCGGGGGAGACGCGACTCCCGTGCGGCATCGTGCAGGTGACGATCCGCGCCACCTCCGCGAGGTTCGCGACGTGCACGACGGAGACGGACGACGGGACCATGTCGCCGTGGAGATTGAAATTCACCGAATACGTGTAGCGCCCGTCCGGCGTCGCGTCGATCGAGGCGGGAAAGGCACCCAGGAGGATCCCGGGGCCGGCGAGCGTGTCGGGGCCGAGCACGAACTGCCAGTATTTCCCGTCGGGGAAGCCGTGCCCCGTCGTCATGTGGAGGAAGCGGCCGTCCGCGGAGATCGCGAGGCCGTGCGGTCCCTCCATCTCGGCGGGGAGCTCGCCGATCGGGATCTCTCGCTCGACCGAGGCGGAGCGTCCGTCGAACCGGATGCGGTAGATCTTGTCCGCGCTCTCGGCGCCGGCGTAGACGTGGTACGTGGGATCGGCCGCACCGGGACGTCCCTGCGCCGAGAGCGGCAGGAGCGCGGGAAGGATGAGGGCGGCGACCAGCGTCCCCGTGGCATTGCGTGCGCTGCGTCTGACCTGCATCGTCCCCTCCGACTGAAGGCGTCCCTGACCCTCGACCCCACCACCGCGATGCAGAGTCTAACCGCGCGCCGCCTCGGCGTCACCGCTGCGCTCCTCCTCGCCCTCCCCGTCGTCCTCCGCGCGCAGGGGGCGGGCGATGTCCCCGTGGCGCGGCTCGTCGCGGAACCCGCGGCGATCGTGCTGAAGGCCGGCGAGTCGACGGTCTTCCGCGTGCGGGCCTACGCGGCGGATGGTCGCGAGATCCCGAACCCGTTCGTCCGGGTCACGGCGGGGACGCGCGCGGTGCGCTTCTCGGACACGACGGTCACCGCGAGCGCTGCAGGGCGCTTTGAGGCGACCGCGACCGCGCAGGGCGCGGAGGGGCGCCCGGTGACGCTGGCGATCCCGGTCACCGTCACCTGGCCGGCGCTCACCGCCCTGACCGTCTCGGGCCCCGCGGGGACGCTCTACACCGGTCTCACCGTCCCGCTCCGCGCGAAAGGGACGCACGCGGATGGCACGGAGCGCCCGAACCTCCTGACCACGTGGACGAGCGCGAATCCGCGCGTCGCGACGGTGAACCGCTTCGGTGATGTCACCGCCGTCGCGCCCGGCACCACCACCATCGCCGCGACTGCGGAGGGGGCGACGGCGCGCCTCACACTGACCGTTGTCGCCAATCCGATCGCGCGGCTCGAGATCACCGTCGCGGAGTCGCAGGTCCGCACCGGGGACGTCGTGCGCCTCACCGCGCAGGCGAAGCGCGCCAATGGCAGCGTCGTCGCCGATGCGCCGATCACGTGGAGCTACACGTACACGCCCGATGATTCCATCGCCCCGGCCGGGATGCCCGGCGGCGCCGGGATCGTGCAGTTCGGCCGCTTCGCCGGCAACTATCCGGGCCGCTACACGTTGCTCGCCCAAGCCGCGGGGGTCACCGCGCAGACCACGCTGCAGGTGGTGCCGCGCGACGTCCGCCAGCGCATCCAGGTGACGAGCCGCGGGAGCATCACGAACACCCACACCTCCGATCTCTGGCCCTGGACCGGTCGCGACGGGCGCGACTACGTGCTCGTCGGGACATGGGGCGGGGACGGCTACGCGCTCGTCTTCGACATCACCGATATGGACCGAATCGTGAAGACCGACTCAGTGAAGGTCGACGCGCGGACGATCAATGACGTGACCGTCTCGCCTGACGGGCGCTACGGCGTCCTCTCACGCGAAGGCGCCTCGAACCGGCAGAACGGGGTCGTGATCCTCGACCTCGCCGATCCGGCCCACCCCAAGATCGCGAGCACCTTCACGCAGGAGCTCACCGGCGGCGTGCACAATATGTTCGCCACGAATGATCATCTCTTCGCGGTCTCGGGTGGGGCGAAGTACGTCATCATCGACGTGAAGGACATCTACCGGCCGAAGTATGTGAGCGAG
>JACCDJ011207407.1_pt1 | contig 18956 bp, 18 predicted proteins | sample 7444481 | NCBI WGS metagenome assembly JACCDJ01 (sample SAMN15323435, study PRJNA562643) | freshwater metagenome | isolation source: river surface water | place: USA:Blue River Watershed | collected 2017-08-15 | reverse complement strand
AGTAAAACAATTTACCCCCTGAAAAATAAAATAAATAAAATAAATAAAATAAATAAAATAAAACAAAATACAACAAAATACAAAATAATTAAATAAAAATAGTCAAAAACAACTTAAGAAAAACTCTTATTATTTTAAATGAGAAGCAGTTGGCAATTAAGAATTTATTTTTAGTTGTTTATCTGCATATGTCTCCATCGCTTAATGGTAAAGCAACCGGCTGTTAACCGGTAGACCACAGATCGATACTGTGTGGGGACGATAAACGACAACTCACAGCAAAAATTAATAATATAATTAAATTTTAATAGTTGTCAGCATTCTTGGCGTCAAGAATCATGCCCTTATGGTGTATTGGATAGCACGGAAGCCTTCTAAGCTTCAAGGCTGGGATCGTTACCCAGTAAGGGTACTGCTTTATTAGTTAAGTGGCATAATTCCACCCTTCCAAGGTGGAGTCGCGCGTTCGATTCGCGCATAAAGCATACAAGTTTAGATTTTCTTAAAAAAAATTATATGGTAGCTTGTCCGAGTGGTCTAAGGAGGATGAGTCAAGTTCATCTGGGTAACCCCATCGTTGGTTCAAATCCAGCAGCTATCAAAAAGTTTAGATTTTCTTTAAAAAAATCATATGGTCTGGTGGTGGAATGGTATACACGATGGATTTAAGTCCCATTGCCTGTAAGGGCTTGCACGTTCGAGTCGTGCCCAGATCATTAAAATAATTTCTTCTGAGACTTAGCTAGGTTCATAGCCTAGAATTATTGTTTTAATTTATTTTTTCTTTTAAAATTGAATATAAACAAATTTTATGTTTATAATATATAACAAACTTATAAATTTGATTAAAATTTTGATTATGACACTTTGTAAAGGTAAATTAGATAATGGTATTTTATGCCCTGTTAAAAATGCTAAATTCGGATTACCTGGTGGAAAAGCAGAATATTGTAAATCATGCGCTTTAAAAGAAAATAAAGGAATGGTAGATGTTAAAAATAAAAAATGTATTACATGTATTGATTTAAAAATAAATCCTCCAACACAAGCAACATATAATCTAGCAGGTCATCCTCCTGTCTATTGTGGAAAACATTATAATAAAGAAACCATGATTTTAGTAACACATAAAAAATGTAGTGGTCCTGGATGCACATATGAACCTAATTTTAATTTTCCTGGATTAAAACCAAAATATTGTTCAGATCATTCCATAACAGGAATGGTTGATCTTCGTATGAAAAAATGTATAGATTGTCCTTCAGAAGAAGCAACACATCCTTGTTTTAATTACCCAGATATAAAACAACCTCAATATTGTAGTCTACATAAAAAACAAGGAATGGTTAATAAATTAGCTAAAGAATGCTCTTTTACAAATTGTGATACAAATAAATATGGTTATTATGGATATAAAAATAAATTAGATACTGCTTATTGTGTTGAACATAAGCAAGATGACATGATTAATCTAAAACATATTTTATGTATTAAATGCAATAAAACAAAAGCTTTATATGGTATTCCAGGAACACCCCCATCACATTGTGGTGCTTGTTCTTTAACCGAAAAAAATATGGTAAAACGTTCAGGTAGCGGTTGTAAAGGTTATAAAAATTGTCGCGATGATGTTGTATATGGTAAAAATAGAATATTACTTCATTGTGTAAATCATAAAGATGATGACGAAATTATGTTAGGATATCAAAAATGTAAAACATGTGATTTAGATTCAATTCTTAATGAAAAAGGCTTTTGTGAAACATGTGATCCAATTACAATAAAAATTGTAATGCTTGCAAAACAAAATGCATTACAAACAGCTCTAGAATTACATGGTTTAAAATTTACATCAGTTGATAAAATTATAGATAATGGTGTTTGTGGTAAAGAACGACCAGACTTTGTTTTTGATATGGCTACATTTATTTTAATTTTAGAATGTGATGAATATCAACATAAAGATAGACAAATATTATGTGAAACTACAAGAATGATTAATATTGGTCAATCATATGGTGGTATACCTGTATATTTTATACGATGGAATCCAGATGATTATAAACCATTAAATGAAACTAAAAATACAAAAATGGTTAGTATAAATAACAGACACAAGACTGTAGCAAATTTTATTAAGAATATACAAGATGGAACACATAAATTACCAACCTATTCATTAGTATCAGCCATATATATGTATTATGATGGATGGAATAATATTAATGACGCAAAATGGATATCAATTACTAAATTCGAAGCAGATATCATGGTTTAAAAAATAAAAAACAACAGTAGACTAATCAAATTTAAAAACCAAATCTTTTTACTATTACCTTCGGTTCTATAAGTTTTTGTATTCCAAAAATATTACCCCATTTTTCCATTATAGTTACATATTCCTTTTTTGATATTTTTTTCATTTTATTATCCGAAGTTTGAATATATAATGATTCACCTGATTTTTTGTTAAACCTTCTTATTCTTTCATAATCTTTTTCCGGATTTGCATGATAACTAAAACTAAAAACATTATTTGTTATATTCATCAATTTTGGAGATTTAGAAGCTTTTTTAGTTTTAGTTACCTTCGACTTATTAGACTTTTTCTTGCTTCCAACATGAACAACACGCACTAATTCTCTTTTCTCCATCTTTATTTCATCACCAACAACCAATTTTTTTATATCATAATCAAATTCATCTTTTCTTAACTTTATTATAGATTCACTTATCTTTCCCAATTTATAATAAACAGTATAAGGTTCTTCGCTTTTATTAAACAAGGTTTGGGTCTTTTCATTCGGGTGAACTATTACATTTTCAATAAGTAAATATATATAGCCTTCATTATCAATCGCATATGGATAAGGAACATCATTATTCCCAACCGGAGAAATGTATTTTTTTATTGGGGAAATACTTTTGAAACTTAAAATATGTTCACCAATATAAACATATTCTAAATTTCCTGTTTCAATTAAAATAGTATTACCATCAAATTTTTTTCCATACCCACCACTATATTCAGTCATTTCTATTTTAGGAGATTTACCAATCCAAATATTAGTATATTTTGAAGAATATATATTTTTTTTATAAGTTTTACTGTCTTCTATATTATCAAATACAGTTAATGTATTTTTATTGTTATCTATTTCAACTTTATATGGTCTTCCACCATTATCATGTATATAATAAATATTAATCATTTATGAATATTGATTATTAATTTTTATATACTAAAAGAGAAAAAAATAGGAATATACAATGAAAATATTTTATTGAAATATACTTTGATATTTTTCAATATCATTCAAATCCAATCCATCATATTCATCATAATCAATTCTAGGTATAATATATTTCTCAATAAAATCCTTACTTAATTTATTGTATTTTACAATTTTTTTTATATTAACCAAATCAACAACCATTGTTAACTGTTCTTCTGTCAATTTACCTTGTTGAACTAATATATCAATAACAAATAATAAATTATTCCAATTATAATTAAAATCCATTTTATTTTTTATTTTACCTTTATATTTTTTATAAATAATATGGAACAAAAATAAAAAAAATGAAAATTAAATCTAAAGCTATACAACCACTTTATCAACAATAATCGATGTTGACTAATAAATACTAAAATCAATGAATGGTTGGAGATGATAAATTATTTTTTTGTTGATAAGTATAATTATTATCAGTTTTCTTTTTACTTCCAAGATATATTATAAGGATTAAAAATGATAGAACAATAAATAATATTATTCCACTTTTAATCCACATTAGTTTATTATATGTTATTAAGCCGTCTAAAAGCATTTTGAAATTTATTATTCTATTAGAAAAAAATAAAATAATAAAAAATTAAATTATTAAATAAATGTTATAAAAAAAAGTTTTATCATGTGGTGTCATGATATTTTTTATTCACTCAAAGTATTACGAAGGATTGTCCACAAAGGAGTATTCCTAAATCGTAAAAACATAGTATATTTCATGGCAAAAGCTGCATAGCGACCTTCGAGAAATGCGAAGCGTATTAACCCATTGTCATTAAAAACGACAACAAGTTTACTTTCAAGATTTGTTTGGATTAATACACCGCTCACGTTTGAGCTTGTTGTAAGAATCCCCCAAAAATTAATTGTATTTGCTTGCTCGATAAGTGCACCAATGTTACTATCGGGTAATTCCCTTGCAATCAGGAGTTCTTCTTCGGATGTTGGGAATGGAGAATGTGACAATTCTTCGCGTATGGTGTCACTAGTGACTTTTTCTTTAGTGGGATCATCCGGATAATTCCCAAAATTGCGGTAACCAACAGAATCCATTCTCTCAAGTTCAATACTTTCAACAGAAGTTTGAAAAGACATCTCTGGTTTATAAATTAATAAATTGAATATTTAATAAAAATAATCAATTTTATTTTTTAAGATATCCTAAAACAGTCTAAAAAAATTAAATAAAAATATATCAAATTAATATAAGAAAAACCTCAAATAAATTAAATAAGGTAGAAAATACCTAAATTAGCTTCGGTAGCTTAATGGTAGAGCTACATACTTATACTGTGGAAGATACAGGTTCGAGTCCTGTCCGGAGCATTAAATTCATATTTTTCCTTTTTATTTCTTATAAATAAATCATGATTCATTTATGCATCTTTTACTTTTGAAATATTTGATATTTTTGATTGTAATATCATCATTTTATTTCTGAAAGTATATGCAAAGAATATAAGAATTACACTAATTATATTTCCCGATTTTAATTCAGGAACTCTTTGATGTGAAAATCCATATATTCCATCTAATGGAAATGGAACTAATTGTAATAAATTTCTTAAAATATATGCTACTATACCTGTAATGGCTAAACATATAAGAGTTTCTATAACTAAAATAGTTTTTGTTTTATCTTTATCTTCAACGCCTGGTTGTAAAGAAATATATTTATAAATATATTTATCTAATAGTCCAGCAAAAATCAATGCAACAATACCATACAAAAAAGTAATAAATGCAATATCAATAATTTTTATACCTCTTATTACAATTTCTTCATTTAACGTATGTTCTGGTGCAATATTATTAATTGATGTTTTTGTTTTCATTTTATTTTTAACTTTTTTTTATAATGTAAACTTTTAATGTTATATTTAGAAAAAAATAATAATTATAGTTAATCATTTAATGAAGTAAGAATTATACCTAATAATATAAGTCCCATACCTATAATTGGTATTAATTGTATTTTTGCATTAAATAAAATAATTGAACACAATGTTAATAATATCAAATCAGTTGCTAATACACCTCTAGCATATCCTAGATTAGGAGCTTTTACACTACCTCTAAAAAGAAAAAAATAACTAATAAATATAAAAAATCCCGAAATGATAAACCATTTTATAACATCTATATTTTGAAAATCTTTAATAATATTATTTCTTATTTTTCCAAATATTACTAAAGTAATAACTGCAAATATACCCATGACCAATGATATTATTATAAATATACGTTGTAATAATTCATTATCATTATTACTTTTGATAATTCCGTATTTTACTGTTATATAACTAATAGTAAGCAAAAAAGCTGCAATCAATGTGTCAATAATCCAAGATTCCATTCTATCTTTTATTTTAATTTTGAAAAAAAAATAAAAAATATCTCAAATCAATATAAGAAAAACTTCAAATAAATTAAATAAGATAGAAATATCTTAATTAGCTTCGGTAGCTTAATGGTAGAGCTACATACTTATACTGTGGAAGATGCAGGTTCGAGTCCTGTCCGGAGCATTAAATTTCATATTTTTCATTTTATATCCATTATTTGAAAATATTTATCATAGTTCAAATATACCATATATTTTGTTTTCTTTAACATTTTCTTTAACGCTTTTTTAGTAAAAATATTTATGAATCTTTTATCAAATCATCAATAAGTAAATTTATTTTTTCGATATCTGACCCAATAACTGAATCATAAATACCTCCTTTATCAAAAGCTACAATTGTTGGTAATGAAGAAACTTCGCATAAATCAGCTACTTCATTAACTTCATCAACATCAACTTTACAAAATATAATATTTTTGTATTTTTCTTGAAGACTAAGATATTCGAATTGTGGTGCTAATTTTTTACATGGTCCACACCATTTAGCAAAAAAATCAACAACAACATAATCATTTTTTTGGATTAAATCCATAAATTCAATATGAGCTGAAATTTCATGAACAGGCATTTTTTATTTTTTTAAATCTTTATACTAAAGCTTTATAAAAAAAAACTTTTTTTTTTATCTTTTATATAAATAAAATTAACTTTATATAAAATGAAATCTAGTTCAGCTTCTTCTTTAAAATCTATTCCTCCTCCACCTTCAAATGGTGGAAGAGTATCTGGTATATTACCATTTATTTATTTAGTTATTGATGTTTATATTTTAGTTACCTTAAAAAGTATGAATGTTGATGATTATCCATGTAAATGTGCCATTACATCACATGTTAAAAAGATTATTAATATAGTTATTGCTATGATTATATCTGGTTTAGCATTATTGGTAATTGGTATGATATTATTTTATTATTACTTGTCAACACATAATATTGTTTTATTATTACCAGTAATATTAGGTGGTCTTTTTGTAACTGGACTTCAAATTTACTATTCATATTTATTAATTACATATGTTAATACACTTGTTAATAACAAATGTGACTGTGTAAGCAGCACTTTTAAGAATAGTCTTAAAACATATGGTTATTTTAGAATCGTAATATCATCTCTTTCAGCATTAATGTTTTTAATAGTATTTGGATTTATGGCAGCTAGTGCAATTCGTAAATAAATAACTGAAAAACAATTAGCTAATATTTACATATTTATAACTAAACTTAAACAAAGCATGTGTAACTAGAATTGTTAAATTCATAGAATAAAAATATAAAAATATAATAATATAAAATAATATTTTTAAGCTAAGATTATTTTTTTTCTTTTTATATGAATAAATTAATAAATTAATAAATTAACAAATTAATAATATGTATTCATCTTTATTATCTTTAATTGTTTTAATTCTTGATTTATACATTCTTTATAATATGTATAAAATCCAAGATAAAACAAATCAATGTTCATGTGCTAATACTTGGCACACTCAGAGAATTACCAATGTAATTATGATTATAATCGGTATTCAAATTTTATTACTTATAATGTTTATGATTTTTGCCAATCAAAAAACACCTACAATGCAATTAGTAGCCGCATTCTTAACACTTGTTTTATTTGGTGTTCATATATATTATGCTTATGTTATGGTTAGCTATATTATGCAATTACAACAAGATAAATGTATGTGCTTAGATTCTACATTTAAAACAACATTTACAGTCTATACGATAGTTCGTGTTATTATGGCAGTTATTGCGATTATTGGTTTATTCATTCTTATTAAATTAAGAAACGCTACACAAATGTCAGCAGATGAATTAGCTGAACTTAATAAAACAATGAAAAAAATTAAATCTTCTAAATAAAAAATTTATCAAACCATAACATAGTTTTTTACTTTTTAATTTAATATTCTAGATGTTATTCTAGATGTTATTCTTCATAATTATGATTAAAATTATGATAATCAGAATCTGTTATATTTTTTTTTATTTTTATAGACACTTTAATACTATTTGATAAATTTTTTTAAATTTAATATTCTAGATGTTATTCTAGATGTTTAACTAAATTTAACTACTCATGTGTAACTAGAATAGTTAAATTTAGTTGATATTCTAGATATATAAATATCAAAAATGATTATCTTAAAAAATGATTAGCTAATTTACATCAACTTTCGAAGTTAAAAGTCGAAAGATTATGTCAATCTAGCTATTCTTTTTTCAATTCCGTACCTCTTGTGGTGATATAAGGATGGATAGAAGGATTAAAAAAATCATATTATGACATTGATTAGAATATAAAGGATTTTTAAATCACAATACTATGAAAGGTAAAATGATGAGAAAAAAAATTCAAAAGTTAAAAAGTATAGACCTAGGTTAGTTAACCAAATTCATCACACATGTCAGAATAAGTGGGATGACGACCATGCTTTTGAAAAAACTGTTGTTCCTATGTAATAACACCAGTCTTAATTTTTCAATTTGCACATTTATAGTATTAGTTGACTTTAATGATGCTAGAACAAATGTATTCATAGCATGTGATTATCCATTTTACTAAACTAATACTTTTTTAATTTTATAGTTTCATCATTAAATCTTTAATAATCATCATCTTCATCATCATCTTCATCATCATCTTCATCTTGGTATTCATCTTCATCATCTCCATTTTCAATATCTTCAATGGATTTAATTTTGTAAAATTCAGGAATTGTTATTTGCGATAAAAGAGAGTAAGCTGAGGCCTTTAGGATTCCATTAATCAATCTTTTCTTTTGTGTTGCATTAAATAACATATGTTCATTATGATGTTTGAATACTTGGTCATTGGTGATTGTTAGTATTTTTTTTATATTATCCATCATAGTCGTTTTATCCCAATCACCATTTATAGATTTTTCAAAATGGTCTCTAAGACATTTATCACTTAAAACAAAAGGCAATATGACATTATCCATTTCCAAATCAGCTCCTTTTAATTCCTTATATTGTTTAATAGCACTCTTTTTCAGATAATAAACCAAAGAGTTAATACATGAATTTACACCACCATTTTGATAACTTTCTAAAAGAGTTTTGGATTGGTCATTAGTCAAACCAAAATTATCTTTATAATTGTCAATGAAGGTATTGATATCTATTACATTACCAAAATTAAGATTAAGAAACTGAATTTTGGATATTTTAATGTTGTTATTTATGATTGTATTGGTATTATTATTGCCATTATTATTAATTTCTATATGTTTAGCCTGTAATTTGTTTTCTAAATCCTTTTGCTTTAATTCATATTCTAATTTTTGAATTTCTAGTTTATATTCATATTCTCTTTTAATGCTATCTATTTTTTCTTCTGGTAAAATATTTAAACATGAACTGGTATGTCGATTAAAAGCACTTACATATTTATATATTTTATTACATTTACTGCAAATAAATTTATTGATATTATTTAATTCTTTCATATGATTTAGTTTAGCCAATTCTGTTAATTCTTTTATCATGTTTAAATGTTTAACCGATTTATGATGAATTTTCAAGTTATGACTTGATTTAGTTGAATAATTGCAAGGTCCGCATATGTGCATTTTATAATTAAATATTTCACTTAAATTTATATGTTTTTAATTTATATACAAGATTTTTTAACATTTTTTACGCATTTATATGAATTACGTATAGTTAATTATAAAAATTACGTGTGTATGATTTTTACGTGCATGGTTGTCTCATAAATATCAGCATAGCACTTTTGCTCAAATTTTTGAAATTTCGTCAAATTTTGATGAAAATTGAGCTCCTTGAAAATTACGCATTGATGTATAATTAAAGTTATAATACCACAACTTTCAAACATTGGTATTATAATATTTGTCCTACCGATATGCGTAACTTTTTTAGTGAAAACTGATAAAAAGTTACGCATGATGGTAGAGGGAATCATATAATGAAGAGGGGTAGTAAAGGTTTTAAACCTAAAACTATGCGTAATTTTTGGTATCAAAAGCTTATAAAAATGCAAATATCATGTTACGTATGATGGTAGGATGAATATAATAGTTAAAAAGGTATACTACCAAACAACATTATATAGTTATCCCTGGTGACATTATTTACTTTCAAAACACTTTCAATGAAAGTGATGAAATTTACAAAACGATGAAAATTCTTGAAAGTCATGATTTTTGAAAAAATTTACTATGCAGAGTTTGTCCTAAAAGTAAAAAATAGGTGTAAAAAAAGTGTAAAAAAACACCTTTAAAACTTAAAAAAATTTAAAAATGAATATTTCACAAACTTTTGTGTGAAAACTATTTTTATATAAATTTTAATTTTTAGAATAGATTTTTACAAATATTTTTTATAAAATGAAAAAAAATAAAAATAAAATAATTTTATTTTTAGTTGTTAATAAAATATATCACTATATTGTAATAATCAAAAATAAAATAACATGACTGAAAAGTCTAATTTTCTCGGATTTTTTGCACAAACATCTGCAAGATATTTTTTAATTTATAGTTTCTTGTATGGTTTTTTTAGTATGAATTATTATCTTATTTTAATGAGTCTTTTTGGTATTGTAAATGCTGTAATGAATTATGTTTTCAAGCGTGGTTTTGAATTCTTATATAATAAATTAAATGTTGAAAAGCTTCCAATTCTAGGAAGAGGTCAACGACCTATAGGTTTTAAAAATTGTTCTGATGTTCCAACATGTGAAAAAATCCCTAGTGCATTTATTTTTGGTATGCCATCAGGTCATTCGCAAACTGCCTGGTTTATTTTTATCTTCATGGTATTATATTTAAATGATATTATTCAAAAAAAGAAGCAAAATTCTTCCACTTCTAAAAATACTTATTATAATTTATGGCTTGCTTTTGGTATAATATTAGGTTTAATTATAAGTATATATATAAGCTATAGTCGTGTTGCTGTAGGTTGTCATACAATTCAACAAGTAATTCTAGGAGGAATTTTAGGTATGATTTTTGGCACAATATCATATTTTATTTCAAAAATTATTATTGAACAATAAAAAATAAATAAATGATGAAAAAGGTAATGAAAAAGGTAATGAAAAAGGTAATGAAAAAGGTAATGAAAAAGGTAATGAAAAAGGTAATGAAAAAGGTAATGTAAAGGATAAAAAAAATTTGGTTTTGTTTTTTTGTTTTTATTTGGTTTTGAAAGTTTTGTAAACTATTCTAACTAAACGGAAAACACACATGTAATCTAAAACACATAAAACGAAACACTTAATGAGATTTAGGCCCAAAGGTCCTGCTCCTCAGAGGCTGCCGGCTTGCGCTGAGCAGCACCGGTCTTTTTGGCTGCGTAAGCGCCCGCAATGGGTCCAGCAGCGGCACCCTTGGTGCTTGCCTTGGCTGCCTTGGGCTTGGTTGGCACAGCGGCTGCGGCTGCGGCACCGGACCCGACAGCCCAGCGACCGCTGGGGGTTGTCGGCCGCGACTGACCGTCCCCCAAGGGGGTAAAGTCTCCCTCGCGGCTGTGGAAGCCAGAGTCGCACATCCGGCGATTGACTTCCACAGGGCGAGGGACCACAGTGACGTGTGCCTCGTAGCGAGCGGCTCCCATGCGGGCAGGTGCCTCCTGCATCTGCTGCGGCATGACACGCGAGAGGCCCTCAAAGAAGGCGTCAAGGAGCTCAGCTTCGGCAGGGAGAAGGTGAGAGTTGAGGTTCGTCTCCTCGTGCATCTCGTGAAGAATCTTGAAGATGCGAACAATGAGGTCGTTGCTGAGCCCAAAGAGCTTCAACATCTCGTCCTTCTGCACCTTGTCAGCCTTGGCCTGCTTGATGTCGGCGAGGTTTTCGGCCTGCTTCGAAAAGAGGTCCTGGAGCATGATGAGCTTGTTGACGACAGCTTCATCCTTGTTGATGCAGGTCGCGACCAGGATGGCCGAAATCGCAGAGCAAACAAAGCTGAAGTTGAGCATGCTATGGTTCTTCGTGACGAGGAGAACTTCCTCCAGCTTGGAGTGGTCGATGGCCTTCGACATGCAACGCAGGAAATCGAGCAACAGCCGAGGGAACACCATGGTGATGGTGTTGCCCTTGGGTGTGGTGATCTCAAGCGTCTGGTTGGGGAAAACCCGGTGGGTGTTGATACTCGCCGTGTGAACGAGCGAAGTCAGCTTCACAGCCATGTCGAACAGGTTGGCAAGCTTGTCTTCGCTGAGCATGAACTTGGCGTTGTCGGAGAGCTCAGCAAAGAGCGACGTCGCGACAAAGCTGCGGAAGTTGGCCTCGCGGGTCTTGCTCTGACCAGTGTTGATGGCGGTGACCAGCGCCCGGATGTTCGGAAGGTTCTCGGCCTGCAGGGAAAGCAGCTGGCTGGAAATGTACGACATGTCAGCCGGAATGGAGAGCTTGACAGCCGAGCAGGCGAGAATGAACAAATCGCGGAGGTTCCGGCGCTTGTCGGTCGAGATGACCTTGGACTTGTGGATGGCGACCGACATGTTGTTACACTTCGATGCCAATGCAACCACCTCCGGGTTGAAGTCAATCGTAACGCCCAGACACTGGATGGCCGCGAGATGGGCCTCAAAGAAGTCAGTGAGCTCCTGGTTGTGAATGACCAGGAGGGTGGGGACCAGGTCGGCACGGGCCATGTTCTCGATGAAGGCCTCCGGAATCCCAGACTCCTCCGGGATGGAGAAGGCGTAAGGACCCTCGTAAAGGCGCTTGCGAAACTCGCTGAGAATCGAAAGGAGCTCCTCGGACAGGAACTTCTTCTTCTCGTCGTCGTTGAAGATGCGGTTAATCACCATGATGGTGAGCAGCATCGTCACGCTGGCCTTGCGAGGGGTCATCGTCTGCGTCTCATCAGTCTTGGTGTCCACCTTCGGGCGAGCGCGGTTCACCATCTCCTGGAGAAGGTCCGGCTCATCGGACTCAGAGTCAGGCTCATCAGCCGTCTTAGGCGTCTCATCCACCGTCTTGCGACGGCAGACGTTAATGGTCTTGGTGACATCGACCTCGGAAATGCCAAGGCCGTGCAAAAACTCGGAGATCTTCTCAAAAATGGAGTCCTCCGTGATAGGTTTCTTGTCCTCCAGCTCGCGGAGCTGGCTAAGAGTCATCTTGGTCTTACCCGACTTGGGCTTAAAGGTCTTGTTACCGGTGGTCGTGTTGGAGGCCATGGTTGATGGAAGCGTGTAGCAAAAGTGCGACAGAATGGAAAGGTTTTGTAATATATATATATGTAAAGCATCTATTTCAATTTTTTTATGATAAATTATCTAAAAATACCATTTTTAATCATAATAAATTAAAGCAAATAATTGCTAGTTTGTTTTTTAAATTTTAATTATAATTTTCTTTTATAAATATAAAAAAAATATTAAATACAAAATGGTTTATCCTGCTGATTTAATTTCAAAATCAATTGCTGTAGTGGGTGTTTTAATTGTTATTTTAATGTTCACATTAGCAGCTTATTTAGATAGTTTTTTAAAGGGTGAAATAGACAAGAACATTTTTACTGTCTCACAATCTTTAGCTTTTGGTAACAGACCTTTAATGATATCTATGTTAAGTGCTGGTATGTTGGCAATCGGATATTTAATTTATTACCGTGGTCATAGATACATGTTAATTAGATTATTCTTAATTTTTATGATGTTAGCTTTAATCATAACAATAATGTGGGTTACTACCTTTTACAATCGTACAGACCATTATATTATTGCATTTGTAATATTTATTTGTAACATTGTTTTAGTTTCATTAAATAGTGTAGCTATTTATAAAGATACTAAAGGATTAAATATGTTAAGTAAGTTTATATTATATCTTTTACCAATTCTAGCTATCCTAGGTTTTGTTGGATTAATTGTTGGTAACATTCCTGTAGTAGCAAATAAAGTGCCTGAATTATTTCCTTCATTTGAAAATTATTCATTAGCTATTCAAGGTAGTTCAATATTAACATTGGGTTTTATATAATTAAATAAGTAGTATGATAAAATGGCTCGTTTTAAATAATTAAATTGGGAAAAATTGATTTTTAATATTTTTTATTATAAATATTGGAGTTATTGCGTGACTTTCAATCATTTTAAGAGGTTCTAATTAATTAATTTATAAGTTAATTAATTATTCCATTTTTTTTTCCTAGAAGTAGAACTAATTTTAACAAAGTATGTGTAACTAGAATTGTTAAGTTTAGTTATGATTCTAGATACATAAAAGTCTTAAAAATCTTAAAAGCTAAAAGCTAGGATTTTTACATGAAGCTTTCGAAGCACTTTTTTGAAAAAGTGTTAGCAAAAATAACAATAAAAGTCGAAAAATATGTAAGTCTAGCTATATTTTTTATACATTTTTGTTTTGATGATGGCCAGGATTGCAAAGGAAATTGAATTTTACATTAGGAAATATAAACATGATTTATCAAGGATTTAGTTTTGTGTAATATAATTAGGTAAATGATTGATAATAATATATATCATCCTTTTATTAACTTTTTATTAACTTTTTATTAACTTTTTATTTGAATTATAAAATTATAAAATGACTAACATGTAACTAGAATACCATATTTTATAAAAGTCATGTTCTAGCTTATGTTTAGTCTATTTCATTTTTTTTTATAACTAAAAATATTCTTAAACATAAAGAAAAATAAATAAATTTAAGATTATACTACATTTATATATTTGAATATTAAAATGATTTCTAGATATATAAATGTAATTTTGGATGATATTAATAATTATCATCTATTTTTTTCTTCTATGGAAGATATTCCATCAGAATATAATGAAAGAATAGTATATTTGGATTGTTCAAATACTAATCAATCAATGATTCCTTTTTTTCCTAATTTACAATTATTAAGATGTAATAATAATAATTTAGAATATCTTGAATTTTATCCATATTTAAAAAAGTTGATATGTAATCATAATAAATTAAAAGAGCTTCCATGTTTCCCTTTACTTACAAAACTAGATTGTAGTTATAATTTATTATCTTCTTTACCAGCTTATCCAGATTTAAAACATTTAGATTGTCAATATAATAATATTGATATAATACCTAATTATTTAAATTTAAAATTTTTAAATTGTAATAATAATAAAATATCAATTATCAATGATTATGAAAAATTAGAAACTATTAGATGTTCAAATAATCAAATAATATCTATCGGAAAATTACCTAATATTACTTTTATGTCATGTTCTAATAATCAATTAACTAGAATAAGTAATTTTCCAAAACTTAAAAATATTTGGTGTGAAAATAATAAATTGGAAGAATTATCTAATTTGGAAAATATTAATGAAATAAATTGTATGAAAAATAATTTATTGGTTTTAGAAAATTTTAATAATCTAAATTATCTTAATTGTTCGGATAATAATTTGGTTTTATTAGATAATTTACCAAATTTAATTTATTTAGCATGTTATGATAATAGATTAACATGTATTAAAGGTCATAAGAATTTGATTATATTAAATTGTCATTCAAATTTTATCAAAGAAATAGAAGATTTACAAGTTATTAAAAAATTAAACTGTAGTGAAAATTTATTGTCTGAATTACCTCTTTTACCAGATTCTCTTATTGAATTAGATTGTTCATGCAATCAATTAAAATCTTTGGAAAGTATTATGGTTTGTAATAAATTAGAAAATTTAAATTTTGAACATATTGATATAAATTCTTTTTCAACCGAATTATCATCTTTTTTACAAAAAATAAAAATAATAAATGGTCAATTTAATGAAAATTATCGTAAATCTATGCCTATTGAAGAAGATATGTTAGAATCTGGTTTTAAAAAGTTAAAAATAAAATAGACTTTTTGATAGCCTTTAGAATTATATTTTTAGTTTTTTTGTTTTATTTTTTGTTTTATAAAATTGATTTTTAATAATCAATATGAATAAAAATAATTACAAAAATGACTGATTATAGGTTGATTCATCATTTATCTAATAAAATAGATTGTTCTAAAATTAGGAATGTTTTATCTTTCACTAGAATTGCAAAAATGTCTCAACCTGTTTATAATTTATTTACTAATTTTATACCAAATGAAATGGTCTCTCATATAAATTCTTTTATAACTGAAGATGTTATCGCATGTTCAACAGAGAATGATGGAATTATTTTGATAAATGCCGAAACAGGTGATATTATTGAAAGAATTCCAACATTACCTGACCAAATAAAGCAAACCATTTTTGTAACAGATAATGGTAAATTCCTTGTATATTCAGGTTATACTGATTATGAGGTGGGAGATGAAATTGATGAAAGTGGAATTCCTAAAGCTAATAATAACTTATTATTGCTTTGGAATTTAGAAACAAACCAATCGGTTTTAAGGTTAACAGAACATAAAGTAACTTCGATTAGTTTTTCTAGCAATAATAAAGTATTAATATTTGCTGTAAATTATAAAGATAAATTTACAATTGATACAAGTGATGAAAGGTCTAATAGTATTTTTGTATTTGATATTGAAAATAAAATGATTATTGCCGAAAAAATTTTAAATCAACCTAGGAAAATAATAGATCATGTTGCTTTTTCAGTTACAAAGAGGACTGTTGCTTTTTCATATGAAATGACAACAAAAATATTTTTATGGGATTTAAATAATGATTCTATTATTGAAAATGATTTGATTGGTTACTATACCCAATTTAATAATGCCCCAATTAGGTTTTTACATAATTTTTATACTAAACAATTAAAATTTATAAAAATTGACAAAAATGAATTATTGTTTTGCGAAACAGCTAGTTTAGTAACTTATTTTAATATAGATGAAAGGGTTGTTCAGTTTTCAAAAGTTTTTAATAACACATCTGATAGAATAGTTCCACATAAAACAAATATTTATGATAGTAATACTTTTCATTTATCAGTAAAATATTTATCAATTGATATTACAATTTGGTCTCATGTATTAAAAGGACCAGATATAACTGTTTCACATGCTAAAGAATTGGGACTAAGTTTTTCAATGATAACTTTATCACCAGATAATAAATCCATTGTTTTATTAGATTATGATAATAATTATCACGTTTTTAAAATACAAACATAAAGGAAACTTATTACTAATTTAATGAGTCCTCTATTATTTTTTTTTATTATGATAATAAAAAAATTGATTGTTTAATTATCAAATTAATAATAATAATTTTAATCATTATGGAAGTATTAAATCATGAACATGATGAAGAAAATATAGATAATTATAAAGTTGTTTATGCTGATGAAAATAATAATAAAAAAGTAAAACTCTTATTAAAAAGAGGTTTAATTCATCGTATTTATGATGTTAACATGTATGATGGTGCGAGAGAAGTAAACAAATTTTGTATTTTTCTTCAATTTCGTAATGTGAATGTGATGTATGAAGCCGATAACATTAATCTATTATTAGACGGTCAACTTTTTGATGAGGAAATTGTATATTTAGATTGTAGTGATCTAAATTTATCATCATTACCATTTTTACCTAATTTGAAAACATTAAAATGTTCACATAATAATTTAACTTCTATCCCTACATATCCTTTATTAACAGTATTGGAATGTGGTGATAATCAATTATATAAATTGGAAAACTATCCATATTTAACTCATTTATCATGTTCAAATAATCAATTAACTTCAATTCATAATTATCTAATATTAGAATATTTGGATTGTAGTTCTAATAGATTAAGGATTATTGAAGATTATCCTGCTTTAAAAACATTAAATTGTAGTTATCAAGGTATTATTAATATATATGGATGTTATAATTTGGAATCATTATATTGTATGTATACGGAATTACGACATTTAATTAATTATCCCTTGTTGGTTCATTTAAATTGTTCTGGTAATAAAATAAATAAATTACCATCTTTTCCGAACATTAAGATATTAATTTGTAATAGATGTAAATTAGTTAAAATACCACAATATCTTAAATTAGAAATATTAAAATGTTCTGATAATATGATTAAAAAGATTGGTCCAATACCCAAAATAATAAATCTTGAATGTTGTAATAATTTATTGGAAAAATTCACAAATCGACAGTTGTTATATTTAAATACATTAAATTGCACTGAAAATAGTCTTAAATATTTACCATATATTCCTATGATATCAACACTTATTTGTTCTTTTAATAATTTAACAAAAATAAATAAACCACATGTCGTTTATAAAAAGCTGGTGTATCTAGATTGTTCTTTCAATCAAGAATTAAATGAAATTCCTGAAATTGATGGATTGAAATTTCTTAAATGTAATATGTGTAATTTTACTAAATTACCGTATTTTCCAAATCTAAAAAATTTAATATGCAATGACAATTTTATTGAAATGTTGCCTAATATGGCAAATTTAGAGGAATTGAATTGTTCAGATAATCGATTAACTCAATTACCAGATGTTCCAAAAATAAAAAAATTAATATTTAATGATAATTTAATAACAACTTTACCCAATCTGCATCTTTATTTACATTTAGATACTATAATATATAATAATAATCCAATTAATTTTGAAAATTTAGCTCCTGAGATAGCTCAAGTTCTTATTAATTTACAAATTAATGAAGAAATAGAAAATGAAGAAAATGAAGAAAATGAAGATAGTGATATAGAAATTTTTAAGGTTTATGATGATAATCAAAATGTTCATAACACTAATATAAACAATTCAATTATTAAAAGTATTCGTGAAATTATGAAAACATCTAATAGTATCGATTATATTGAAATGATGAATGAGCTTTATGATGAATTGAATTTAAATATTGCTACAAAGGAGATGATTAATACATTTTGTGAACTAGATATAAAACATTCAATTCTAGGTATCACGTATAAGGAATTATTTCTTATGGTTTGGAATATTATTCGGTCTAATAAATATAAAAATGAGATATTAAAAGTTTTGGAACAGGAAATATTAGACAGTAAAGATTTATGTTTTACTGGTAAAATTAATCGTTTAATCAATTGTTTAAATGGTTTTGACAATAGAGTCAATATTATTATTCATGAAAATGACCAAATATCCAATATCATAATTATTATTAAAAATAAACTTGAAAATGAAAATAATTATAGTGTTGAAAAACATCGTGAATTAGTAACTGAAGAATTACTTGAACGTCAAATTGATATCAATATAATTAAAATGTGGATTGATTTTATTGAATAACTGAATTTCTTAACTTTTTT
>JACCDJ010152670.1_pt1 | contig 18966 bp, 7 predicted proteins | sample 7444481 | NCBI WGS metagenome assembly JACCDJ01 (sample SAMN15323435, study PRJNA562643) | freshwater metagenome | isolation source: river surface water | place: USA:Blue River Watershed | collected 2017-08-15 | reverse complement strand
GTTCTACCCACAAGAGTACCAGTTGCCTGATTAATACTTAAACCAGTACCGATTCTAAAGTCACCATCTTGGTTACCAGAGGTAAAGTAAATTCTACCACCACCCAATTCGGTAATTTCAAATGCAGGATTTGCAACACCACTACCACCCTGATTTGGTGGAAGTGCTTTAAATGTTACACCACTACCATTATAAGAGTAGTCAATACCTGTTGCCACAATCAATGAACCAAACTCCTCTAAAGGTGCACCCGCTGCTACAAACTCTGCTCTCGTTCTTAAATATCTGTTAGTTTCCAAAGTCTCTAATTTTTGTGCAGTAATTACAGCTTCGGCACTACCAAATTGTCCGTTGTAGTAAGATGATGCTGCCGCAATTGCTCTTTCGTTACCACCATATAATAAATCGGTAGCACAAGCATCAACAATCAGTCCAGTATCTCTACTACAACTTGCTTCATTATATACTAAATATGGGAATGCTCCATTTGTATATCCAATTGCTCTTTGTTTTAATTCTTCTTTAGCTCCTACTAATCTCACCGCCGCTTGTCTTCTCTTAGTTGTTGGTGCTAAATAAGTTAATTGGGTATTTGCAACTATTTTTTCAGATATACCTCTTGCGAAGTTAATTCCATCTACAGTTTGTTTTTTCTGCCCAACAGTACCATTATCAGTATAAGATTCATATATCGCAACTGATGGTATTCTATAATAATAAGAACCTGCTTCAATACTTCTTTCATTACCACCATAAACTAAATCAGTTCTAATTGCATCTACAATAAATCCTAAATCACGAGAACAACTTGTTTCATTGTATTGTAAAGTACTCCAAGAAGAACTTAAGAATGTTATAGTTTCTTTTTGAATCAACGTCTTATTGAATTTTAATAATTCGGCGGTTCTCATCAATGATTCAGAAACGGCCCACGCGTTTACAAATGTTGGATTTAATACTACCTTTTTAGATAATCTACCCGCCCATCTTACACCAGTAATTGTTGGGTCTAACTGATTTTGTTCTGAAGGTACACCCGCATTTGTTGCTCTTGATGGGAATTGATAATAATATGAACCAGCAGTAACACTTCTTTCAGTTCCACCATATAGTAAATCAGTTGCAGCTGCATCTATTAAGTATTTAACATCTCTGCTACAACTTGCTTCATTGTAATAAACACCACTCCAAGAAGATGATACATATGCAATAGTTTCAGCTGCTATAAAGTTTTTATTTTCTCTTAATAGATAAACGGAAGAAGATACTGCAGAAGATGGTTGAACAAATACTACATTTTGTATTATTTTTTGTGCAATTCTACTTGCATAATTAATACCATCATTAGTTTGTTTTAATTGGCCTTCTCCATCACCATCACCTAATAATGTTGCTTTAGATGGATATTTAAAGTAGAAATCTGCACTCATATAAGTTCTTTCATTTCCACCGTATAATAGGTCAGTTGCAACGCCATCAATAATATGACCAACATCACGTCTACATTTAACTTTATCATAATTAAAGTTAGCCCAACTAGATGTAAGATATTGAAGTGTTTCTTCTTGTATAAATGTTCTATTGTTTCTTAATAATTCAACAGATGCTGAAACCGATTGAGAAGCTGTTACAAATGTTGTATTTTTAATTACATTTACAGCAACATCTTTTGCGAAGTTTACAGCATTTATAGTTTGTTCAACTTGCGAACCAGTTGCTTTAGATGGATATGTATAGTAGTAAGTACCTGCTTTAGCACTTCTTTCGTTACCACCATAAAGAACATCAGTTGCCACCGCATCTATAATCAATCCAACATCACGTCTGCACTTATCTAAACTATATGTAAATTCATTCCAAGAAGAAGTAATATAAGAAAGAACTTCTGCTTGTATAAATCCTTTGTTTTGCTTCATTAAAGCATGTGATGCTGAAGCATGTGCTGAAGCCGTTACAAATTGTGTATTTACAATTAATTTTTGTGCCAATTGTCCAGCATATCTAATACCATCTAATGTTTCATCTAATTGTGAACCAGTTGCTGATGATGGGTATAAGAAGTAATATCTTCCAGCTTCTCTAACTCTTTCGTTACCACCATAATATACATCAGTTGCTACCGCATCTAAGATGTATCCCAAATCTCTTTCACACTTAGATTGGCTGTATAAGAATGGTGTATCGGTATTTGAGCCCGTTACCCAAGAAGAACTCAAATATGCTATTGTTTCTTTTTGTATAAATGATTTGTTTTGATTCAATAATGTCCAAGCAGTTGTTCTTTCTAAAGATGCAGTTTGATATTGGATATTTTGAAGAACTTTTTGTGCCATTCTACTTGCGAAGAATATACCATCTAAAGTAAAGTTTAATTGAGATGTAGTTGCTTGAGATGCCGATTCAAAGTAGAACTTACCATTTACGATAGATGCCGAATCAACACCAAATAACATATCTTCCGCTGCTCCACTTATAATCAACCCAACATCTCTCTTACACTTAGATTCATCGTAAGAAGCCGTACTCCAAGAAGAACTAATATATGCAATAGTTTCGTTTTGAATGAATCCAATGTTTTCTTTCAATAAATTATATGCGTAGTAAACATTTGATGCAGTTGATGGAGTTGAATAATTAACAGGAGTTCCTGCTACGCCCACACCATTTGCTACAATGTTAGTTACTATTGAAATAGATGCTGATAATAAAGATGCCTCATAAGCAGTACCATAAGATGAACTTAGATACTGATTTGTTGTTGTAAATTTAATACTTTGTGATGTATTTGCTACTAATGTAGGAATTACACCTAAACCATTTTCAACAATATCAGTTACTACTGCAAATGATGAACTTACTCTATTAACTTCATAAGCCGATGCTGAATTTGAAGAAGTATATTGAGTTTGTACAGTTACTTTAATATTATTAGCTGTATTCAATATTGGTTGTGGTTCATTTATATAAACACTATTAACAACCGATTGTGCCAATCTTCTAGCATAATCTATTGCTGTTGTTGTTTCATCTAATTGAACTCCAGTTGCCAATGAAGGATATAAATAATAGAACTCACCAGCTTTATTACTTCTTTCATTACCACCATATAATAGGTCAGTTGCTACCGCATCTACAATGTATCCAACATCTCTCTTACACTTAGATTCAATATAATCCAAATCAGGCCATTTAGCATTTACAAATGCTACAGTTTCTTCCTGTATAAATGTTTTATTAGATTTTAATAAATTATATGCGTATTGAGTTGATGAATTGGTTGATGTTAATAAAGAACCAGATATAACTCTCATAGATAAACCTTTGGCATATCTAACACCAGTTAATGTGGGTTCTAATTGAGAAGTAGTAGCTTGAGATGGATAATCATAATAATATCTACCTGCTACAATACTTCTTTCGTTTCCGCCATATAATAGGTCAGTTGCTACTGCATCAATGATATATCCAATATCTCTACTACAACTTGCTTCGTTATATTCAAATCCTTGCCAAGAAGAATTAACATACGCAATTGATTCAGATTGTATAAATTCTTTGTTTTGTATCAATGATGTATATGATGCTGATGTAGCTTGTGAATACCAAGCCGATTCGGATATATGATACATCAATGTACTCTTTACAACCTTTTCAGCAATACCACTTGCAAACTTTAATGCAGTTATTGTTTGGTCTAATTGTGTTGTAGTTGCCTGTGATGGATAATCATAATAGAATTTACCATTTGTTAATGATGCGGAATTGCCACCATATAAAAGGTCAAAAGCTGCTCCACTTACTATTAATCCAACATCACGTCTACATTTAGCTTCATCGTAATAGAAAGAAGACCAAGAAGAACTCATATAAGCAATAGTCTCATTAACAATAAACTGAGTATTGTTTATTAATAAATTATATGATGAAGTTACTTTTGTATTTGTATTAGATGTTGCCTGTGGTCCAACATAAGAAATTGAGCTTGAACCATTACTCAATAAAACATCAATTACTACACCAAATGATGCAGAAACTAGTTTGGATTGTAAATCTCTATTAACCCCGTCAATCAATCTAATTTGTTGTGTATCAGTTATTTTAAAACTTGCAGATGTATTAAGTATAGTAGATGGTATTACGGTTACTCCATTTTCAACAATATTTAATACATTTCCAAATAAATTAGATATTCTATTCTTTTGATATTCTGCACCACTTATTATTGGTAATATTTGAGTAGCAGATGTTAGTTTAACCGATGATGAAACATTTGTTATAGTATTAGGTATTGAACCCGTACCATTATTAATTATATTTATAATGTTTCCAAAAGATGAACTAATTGAACTCGTTTGCGAATTATAACTTCCACTTCCTAATATTTGAGTATTAGATGAAATATGTAATAAAGTTGGAGTTGATAATTCAAATCCATAATTAAAGTTACTTGCTAATGCGTCAGGTAATGAAGCACTTCCATTGTAAATAATATCTTTAATTAACTCAAATGAAGCAGTAGTAATGCCAACTTCAACCAAACTAGCTGAAACAGATGAAGATACTATTGGTTGTGATGTTACTTTTACAGCGTTCACACCATTTCCTATAAATGTTGGTAAGGCAGTTAATCCACTTTCAATTACTTTAGTTACAGTAGAGAAAGATGAACTTACTGAATTTACTTCAATTGTATTTACACTTATTGATGATGTGTATTGATTTATATTTCCAACCTTTATATTATCATCAACATTGCTCTTAGCAGTTGGTTTTAATAAATTTATGTTTTGAACAATCTTTTTAGAAAGTGCTTTTGCGTAATCAACGCCAGCAACCGTTTCAACTACTTGGTCAACTTTTGTTGCCTTAGATGGATAACGATAATAGTAATCTCCGGCAATAACACTTCTTTGATTACCACCATACCATAAATCAGTTGCAACATTATTTACAATATATCCAACATCACGTCTACACTTTTCTCTATTGTAAATTAAATATGGATAGAATGCATCTATAAATTGTATAGTTTCATTCTGAATAAACTGTCTATTATTAATCAATAAAGAATATGCCGATTGAACGTATTCGGTTGGTTGTATTAATAATTGATTAGATATTATTTTTTGTGCAACACCAGCCGCAAACTGAATACCATCTAAAGTAGGTCCTTTTTGTGCATCCGATGTTGGTGATACTGATGATGTTACGGTTGCTGCAGAAGGATATAAATAATAGTATTCTCCAGCTTTAGAACTTCTTTCGTTACCACCATAAATTAAATCAGTTGCTACATTATCAATAATATAGGCAACATCTCTTGAACAACTTGCTTCATTAAATTGGAAATTATTAATACCAACCCAAGAAGAACTCAAAAATGCGATTGTTTCTTTTTGAATGAATTGTTTATTTCTATTTAATAATTCATGTGTAGCAATTTCTGATTCGGTAGGTCTTTGTAAAATAATATTTCTTACAATTTTTTCAGATATATCTCTTGCATATCTAATACCATCCAAAGTTTGTCCTAATTGTCCAGATTCATTGCCATCACCTTCAACCGTTGCTAACGATGGATATAGATAATAATATTCACCTGCTCTAGCAGAAGATTCGTTACCACCATATAAAATATCAGTTGCAACTGCGTCTACAATGTATCCAGTATCTCTACTACAGCTTGCTACATTATAATTAAAGAAACTCCAAGATGAACTTACAAATGCTATTGTTTCGTTTTGAATGAATTGTTTATTATTTAATAATAGGTTGTATGCAGTTTGTTTAGATACAGACGCACTCGCAAATAAATTATTACTTAATACTTCTTTAACTATATTTTTAGCGTGCGTTACTCCACTTAATGTTGGTCCTAATTGTGTTGAAGTTGCCGTAGAAGGCTCTATATAATAGTATCTACCAGCTTCTATACTTCTTTCATTACCACCATATACAATATCAGTTACTACAGCATCTAAAATATATCCAACATCTCTCTTACAAGTTTCTTCATTATAAATAAACCCATTCCAACTAGCAGAAACATAAGCAATTACTTCGTTTGCTATAAAGTTTTTATTATTTACAATAAGCTCTTTAGCTTGTAATTTATTTTGAGAAACTTTTATAAATTGCTGATTTCTTAATAATCTATCTGCTAAATTTCTAGCATAAGTTACACCAGTTACAGTTTCTTTTAATTGAGAACCCGTTGCTGCCGATGGATATAAATAATAGTAAATTCCTGATTTAACACTTCTTTCATTACCACCCCATTTAATATCAGTTGCTACAGAATCAATAATATATCCAATATCTCTTTTACAAGTTGTTTCATCGTATTGTTTACTTGCCCAAGAAGAACTAATGTATTCAATAGTTTCGTTTTGTATAAATTGTTTATTGTATTTTAATATATCCCAAGCCGCATTTGATTGAGATGATGGTAAACTAAATATTACATTTTTTATTACCTTTTGTGCTAATTGAGATGCGTAAAATACACCATCTAATGTTTGATTCAGTTGTGCACCTTGCGCCTGTGATGGGTATTCATAATAAAACTTACCATTTACAACAGAAGCCGAATTACTATTAAATACCAAATCTTCCGCTGCTCCACTTATAATCAATCCAACATCTCTACGGCATTTAGCTTCATTATAAGATGCAGTTGACCAAGAAGAACTTAAATATGCTATTGTTTCGTCTTGTATGAACTGAATGTTATTTTTAAGTATTCCATAAGCAATCCACTTATTATCATCACTTACAGCAGATGTATATGATGATGTAGATAATGCAGTTAGTATTGAACCAGTGCCATTTGCTATAATATTAGTTACAATAGAAATTGATGCTGATATTAAATTACTTTCAATTGTTGTTGCCGATGATGCAGAAACATATTGTTGTGTACCGGTTACTTTTATATTTGAGTTTGTATTGCTTATTGTAGCCGGTGTACTTCCCAATCCATTTTGTAATATATTAATTATAGTATTAAAACTTGCACTTACAGAATTTATAGGATTTCCAAAGTAAGATGAAGATATACTATATGAAGATGAGTATTGAGTACTGTTAGTAATCTTTACTAAATTATTTGTATTTTTTATAATAGTAGGTAAAGAACCCGTACCATTTTCTATAATATCTAATACAATATTAAATGATGAATTTGATACATCTTTAATATTTTGAGAAATTGATGCAGTTGAAATAAATTGTGTTGAATTACTTCTCTTTATTAAATTTTCCGCATTATTTTCAATGGTTGGAATTGAACCCGTACCATTTGTTATTATATCAATTACAATATCAAATTTCTTTTTAACATCACTATATTGTGAAAAATCAGGTGTAATTGATGAAGTAATTTGAGAACCACTAGTTCTATTAATACCTCTTAATGATGAAGAAATTATTGTTGGTATCGCTGTTAAACCTTTATCAATAATATTAATAACATTTCCAAAAGATGATGATATTATTAATTTATCATTTTGAGATGCTGAAGCACTACCTGTATATTGTACTTCATTTGTTTTCTTAATACCCGCTTCAGTATTCAATAATAACGTAGGATACGCCGAACTACCACTTTCAATTATCTTAGAAACATTATCAAAACTATCTTCAATTGCTTTACCACCGATTGCAATCAATTTAGCTAAATCTTTTGCAAAATTTACACCATCTATTGTTTCGGTATTTTGGTCAGTTGTTGCTAAATTAGGATATTTGTAATAAAATCTTCCAGATATAATACTTCTTTCGTTACCACCATAAACTAAGTCAGTAAGAACACCATCTAAAATAAATCCTACATCTCTATAACATTTAGATACATTATAATTTAATGATGGATAAGTTTCATTTATGTAATCAACAGTATTTTGTTGAATTAAAGCTCTCTGGTCTTTTACTAATTTTCTAGCAGCTAATGTTGCCGCAGATGGAGCCGTTAATATATTACCTAATATAATTTTTTGAGAAAGTGCGTTAGCATATTCTATACCAGTTGTAGTTGGGTCTAATTGTGCGGTTGTTGATGGAACACCACCCACAGTTGCTGATGATGGGTATAGGTAATAGAATTCGCCCGCAATAGATGTTCTTTCATTTCCGCCATAAACCAAATCAGTTCTAACGGCATCAATAATATATCCAACATCTCTTTTACATTTAGCCTCATTGTAATAAACACCACTCCAAGAAGATGATACATATGCAACAACTTCTTCGGCTATTAATGATTTATTTTTTCTTAGTAAAGTACTTGCTTCTAATTTATCCGCATTTGCAGATTGGAATATTGAACCACTAATTATTTTTTGAGATATTCTCGATGCATATTTAATACCATCAACTGTTTGTAATAATTGAGAACCAGTTGCCGCAGATGGATATAAGAAATAGTATATACCTGCCTCTCTTGCTCTTTCGTTACCACCATATACTAAATCAGTTCTAACTGCATCTATAATATACCCAACATCTCTCTTACAAGTTGTTTCGTTATAATCAAATCCACCCCAAGATGAACTTAGGTAAGCAATTGTTTCATTTTGAATAAATTCTTTATTATTAAATAATAATACATTTGATGCGGATACTGCTGTTGATGGTAAAGAGAACGCAACATTTTGAATTAATTTTTGTGCCAAACGGCTCGCGTAATTAATTCCATCTAATGTTTGGTTCAATTGTCCACCAGTATCACCATCGTTTCCAACGGTCGCTTGTGATGGGTATTCATAATAGAATTGTCCGTTTACAATAGATGCAGAATTAGCACCAAATAAAAGGTCTTCAGCTGCTCCACTAATGATTAAACCAATATCTCTTTTACATTTAACTTCATCATATTGGAATCCGGACCAAGAAGAACTTAGATATGCAATAGATTCACTTTGTATAAATGGTATGTTTAACTTTAATATCTCATAAGCCGCTTTTGCAGAATATGAATTTAAAGAAGCGGTATAAATTGTTTTACCAAATGCATCAACATTTCCAGTTTCAATAATTTGAGTAACTTTAGAAATAGATGCCGATATAAATGATACATCTTCTAAACTACCACTATAAGATGCTGAAACATATTGTTGAGCGGTAGTTACTTTTATATTCGCTGATGTATTTTGTGCCAAAGATGGTATTACAGTTGTTCCTTTACTGATTATGTTTATAATTGTACCAAATGAAGAACTAATACTTGCAGTTTGTGAATTAGTTCCAATCGTATTACTTACCCATTGAGGGGTAGATGTTACTTTAATACTTTCAGATGTATTTGGAACAAAACTTGCGGTTTGAGATAACCCACCACTTACAATTCTAACTACATAAGCAAATGAAGAAGAAATACTTGATGTTAAATCGGATGATACCGCATTTCCAAATATTTGTTCAATTGAACTAATTTTCTTTAATCCACTTATAGATGATGTAAATACGGGTTCAGCTCCAATACCATTATCAATAATTGTATTTACAATATTAAAGTTTCTATCAATAGTTTTAACTTCATCCGGTGTTACATACGATGATGTAATTTGAGAACCACTTGTCACATTTAATGGATTTGATACATTCCAATTTAATCCAGTGTTTTGTGCCAATACAGATGGAATTGCGGATAATCCTCTTTTAATAATCCCTTCTATAATAGAGAATGAACTACTTATAGAATTTTGTTGTGTTGATGTTCCACTAAGTGATGATGTTACACTTATGCTATTAGTAACTTTAATGTTTTTCTCATCATTAGTTACTATTCTTGGTGTATCTAAAATTATATTCTGAACTATGTAATCTCCAATAATTTTTGAATATCTTATACCACCAATTGTTTCTCTTTTTTGTGTTGATGTTGCTATTGATGGATAATCATAATAATATCTTCCAGCAGTTACACTTCTCTCATTTCCACCATATAATAAATCAGTTGCTACCGCATCTACAATATAACCAACATCTCGTCTACATTTATCTTGATTGTATTTTAATTGAGGAAATGCAACGTTTACATACTCAATTGTTTCATTTTGTATTAATGATTTATTGTCTATTAATAAATTATAAGCAGCTTGAGTTGATGCCGATGGTGCATTAAATGGTTTATTTTTTACAATATTTACTGCCATTCCAGCAACATATCTCATTCCATCTAAAGTTTGCCCTAATTGGCCTTCAGAATCCCCATCTCCTTCAACAATAGCAAGAGAAGGATATAAATAATAAAACCTTCCAGCTTCTCTAGCTCTTTCATTACCACCATATTTTAAATCGGTTATAACAGCATCCACAACATATCCAATATCTCTACTACAACTTGCTTCATTGTAATAAAAATTTGACCACGAAGAAGATAGAAAAGCTATTGTTTCTTTTTGAATGAAAGATTTATTTAGTATTAAATTATCTGCAACTAATTTCCTTTCAATTAAATCGTTGTTAGCATCTATTTTAGTAAATGTTCTATTTTTAACTAAATTTTCTGCAAGTCTAGAAGCATATAATACTGCCGTTTTTGTTGGTTCTTTTTGGGTAGTTGTTGCTTGTGAAGGGTACTCATAATAGAATCTACCCGCAGTTATACTATTTGTATTTCCACCATATAAAAGGTCTTGACAAACAGCATTTACTAAATGTCCCACATCACGTCTACATACCGATTCTTCATATTCTGCAGTTGACCAAGATGAACTCACATATCTAATTACTTCTTCTTGTATAAATGCTTTGCTTGAAGTTAATATTTGGAAAGCATTAATTATATCAACATTATTAGAAGGTTCTAAACTTCCAGAATTTGCCAATGGATATGTTACAGTTCCTTTTATTAAATCAAAAGGAGTTTCGGAATTATTTATAATATTAAGTTTACCACTTAAATTATTATTTATTTGCGCAGTATAATATAATGTATTTGGTGCATCATAAGGAACTGTAAAGGTTATATTACCAATACTATCACCATTATTTACAACTCCTTTATTATAATCATATCTATCTTCAATTCCTTCATATAATTGAGTTCTAATAAAGAAAGGATAATCTATTCCACCTTTTGCTTCAGAAGCACTTATATAAAATTTATAAGTTTCACCTCTGTACAATGTGATTGTTGGATTTGTACCAATTTCTTCAAACTGATATGATGAACTATTATTGTTTGTTACTACAAAATTTCTTTTATGGTCATTTGGTATAGGTAAAATACTACTACCTGTACCGTTTGCCAAAATATTATAAATTATACTAAAACTAGAACTTACTTTATTCTGAACAGACAATGAAGATGAAATTCCTGTACTAAATGGTTGCTCACTACCAACAAAAATACTAGCACTATTAGATGACACTAATGTTGGAATGACAGTTGTACCACCTCTGATAATATCAATTATTGTTGCAAAAGATTGAGAAACCGATGATGATAAATAAGATGGTTGTCCTAAATCATCGTACGCTTCATTTGTTATTTTTACACCTAATTCAGCAGATGCGGTAAATTTATAAGAACCAGTACCATTTGAAAATATTCCTAATAAAACACCATAAGATGCACTTATATTATTTAAATCTTCAAGAGATGCTGATAGTGAAGATGTGATTTGTGTTGCTCCTAAAATATTATAAGGAGAATCTGCACTATACCCTTTGTTAGAACTTCTTGCCAATAGTGTTGGAAAATTAGATGTTCCATTTTCTACAATAGCACTTATTAATTTATAATCAGATGATATCTCATCTGCTGCAGTTGTTGATAATTCTACACCAGAAGATGTTGTGTATTGTGGGTATTGAGTAGGAGATGATAAACGAATACCTTCCGAAGTATTTAATGTAGTTACTTCAGGTAATGCATCCAACCCTCTATTCAATACATCTACTACCACACTCCAACTTGCTCTTACTCTATTTCTAGCTTCAATATTACCACCACTACCCGAAATGAAACGAGAACCACTAGCATACATACCATACAAACCAAATGAAATGTTTGAGTTATTTAATGTAGCATGTCCACCATTGTTTACTCTAATTGCGTAGTATGAGAAGTTATTAAAGAACGATACTAACTGAATGAATCCTCTACCATTTACCAAACATCCCACACCATTTGGAGAAATCTGCGTATAAGCATCCAATACCATTGATGCCAATGGAGAATCAGGATCTATTACATCACCATTAACATAAAGACCTCCACCACCTGGCGGAATTTCTTCATAAAGTTCGGTAAATGAATTATCTTGGTTAGAAATCTGAGAACAGTTCTGAACGTATGGTGAGGTTGTAATAAATGCTCCGGGTTGGAAAGCAACCGCAAATCCTCTTTCTGGATTTACTTGGTCAGGCCATAATCTTAATCCACCCATTGTAACCTCTGCAATATAACATCCAGAGTTTACATAGAAAAGGTCTTGTTCAGGGTTCTTTGCGTTAATTTTAGTAATACGCAAACCAGCCCCCCAAATAGTTGTATTTTTTGGAAGAATAACAGGGTTATCTTCTAAGTAAGTACCGGCCTGAACTTTAATCACATACCCATTGAATATGGAACCCGTATCAAATCCGTATCTACCATCATATCCTGGAGATGCTAACGCTGCCGCTCTTTTGATTGTTCTTAAAGGATATTGAATACTTCTACCATCATTATTGTCATCACCATCGGTAGAAGAAACATAAAGAGTTGGAACATTCGCACCAAAATCTTTTGCAAGAATACCAGCATATCTTTGAGTATCTTCCGCCAATAATGTATTGGAAGATGTTACCGAAAGAATAGTATTTGGTGCTCCTGTTTTTAATATACCATCAATTACCAAAGAACCGGTTAAAAATACAGAACCAGTTAATTCACTTTTTGAACCAGTATCGTTTCCTATAAAAAAGCTTTTGGATACAAAAAGAGAACCAGATATAATAGCATCATTTCCAAGAAAAAGATTTTCTTGAATTGTTAAAGAACCTGTTATATTTTGTTGTTCTTCAATTTGTTTACGAGGTATCAGTCTTGCCATTCTTAAACTATTTCAGCTATTTTACCTTTAATTTCAAAATCTGCTGCTCTTACCTCGTTTGGTAATCTGGTAATATCTGCAACAAATGTAACAATTATATTATTTCCATTGACCTCTATATTATATCGGTCCTGTGGCTGTTTTACTCCAAATAAATATACATCAACATAATCTCTTACATCATCAATCTCCAATATATCAAAAATAAATCGTTTATTTAATAAAGTTAGAGTAAAATATATTTCATCAGTTACCGAAATTGTATTTGGATTATAAGAATATGTAAATGTATCCGTATTTACTCTTAGTACAAATTCTTTAAATCCTGCTCTATCTCTAAGTTTTTGAGTTGTATCAATGTTAATATTTGGAACTTTTCTATTCATTTATTTAAATTTTTCTACGTCTCCTATAATTTTTATTTCATCGGTTTCATCCAATATATACGCATTTCCAAATCTATCTACAGAAGGAAATCTTTCTCTTATAAATTTTATGTAAAAATCATTATCTTTTTGCTCAAAAATATAATCATTTTCAGATATAAATAATCCATTTATAAAAACATCAAATCTAGCAGTAGGTTTTCTAAATTGTTCTAATTTTGAAAAAAGAGTTTTTACTCTTACATTTTCAATTTTGTAAATCCAATACCTATCGTCTAATGAATCAATTTGAAAAAGTTCAAATTCATTTGGTTCATTAACCTCTTTCATTATATTTTTTAATTGTCTTACATTCATATTATAATTCTTGGAATTTACCTGTTATACCCACCTCATCTTCTGCTTCAATTACAAATCCTAATCCTGTAAATGTAAATGTTATTTCATTAGTTTGTCCATTGTATGAATAAGTGTATAAAGATGGTGAAATAAAATCTCCATTGATATAAACTCTAAACCAGTTCACAATATCATAAACACCAATCAATTCGGATGGAAGAATTGGTTTTTTTACATTTATCAATTTAACAGTTGTTCCGTTTACAAATGTTGCCATTTGAGAACCTCTAACCGCAACAAAATCTATAACTTGCGCATATTCACTATAAAGAGATGGATTTATTAAAGGATTTCCTGTTAAATCAGTTTCTACTCCCCAAACAACTCTTTTAGGTGATCTTGATTTTTTAACAACAGGTACATCATTGAATACTTCAGGTAATAAGTATGCATTGACAACCATATTAAATGATGTACGAATAATTCTTTCAGAACCTTCACCAACTTCTTGTTGATTATCAAATGAATCAATTTTTACTTTGAATTTGTATCCTTCTTCTTTTCCCCAATATCTATCAGTTGCGTATTGAAACGCTTCTACAATCTTATTCATATGTTCTGTAAACGATGTCCAAATCATTACTTCATATGTTATAGTTACATAATGAGGAACATTTACTTCATAAAGTTCTCTATTAGGTCTAACATTATTTTGTAGACTAAATCTTTCATATCTATTTTTTGGAGAATATTTTTTATATGTAGAAATTTTATTTATTTCCTGAAAATTCGCCATCACATCATTACGCTCAATAGAATTTCTTTTGAACATTACTAACGGAATTTGAACTTTTCCTCTTTGGTCTCTTAAGTATCCATTTTTTCTTGCACCATTCCATCTTTCAGCATTACCATATAATAATGGAACTTTAATTTTATTACCATATTCCTCAACATCGGGTATAATAACAGAAGACATATAGTCTGCAATAGTAGTATCTATATCAATAAGTTTTATACCTTTGATATATTCCTTTTCTATTGGAATTTGGTTTGCTCTATTTGTTTCTCTTTTATTCATTATACTACTCTCATTTCAGTTTGTATAGCACTTCTTCTTGTCATAAATGTTGAACATATAATTGAGAATTTCTCTCCATCACCACTTTCAACTCTACCACCAACCAATTGGTCTTCAGTTACATTATCAATTTCAAAATAGGCTTCATTGTGAAAAATAATATCACCAACTTCTGGATAAAATCCTTTCTCTTTTAGTGTAAATCTATTAAAACGAAATTGTACATTTTGATTCGCATCTGCTCCAAATCCTTCATACGCTACCGCAGTTCCTTCTCTTTCAATTATAGCAGAACATTCAACTCCTTGATAGTAAGTTTTACTCAATGATTCACCATATAAATTTGTTTTACTATCTTCTATCACAAGTTTATATAATACTACCGCCGTTTCTATAACAGCATCTACTAATTCTCTTGAGATTCCTTCAAAAAATTTTATATCTCTCGATAATGCAAATCTTGCCATAATATTAACCTATATAAATTGGAAGTGGAACTTTTCGTAACATTTCTTGGTGAGCATTTGTTTCGGTATTTCTATTCTCAAATTGCTTTGTTCTACTTAATTCTTCCAAAGTTTCTCTTAATTGTGTCATCAAAGCTTCTTTTTCAGTTTGGGCCTCACTTCTCAATGCTGCACCATCTAAACTGATTTCAGAGCCTGGTATTGGAATTTGTGAATATTTTTCTCTCACAGCACCCAATAGTTCTTTAACCAATGCTAGAGTATATTTTCTAATCCATTGTTTACCAACATCATTAATTCCACCATATTCCATAAAATCATAAGGAATATCGGAATAATCAGAAATTACATTAGGTGTCACATTTGTTGAATTGTCTACAAATTCATCTTTTACAAAGTAATCAAAATAAAGTTTTCCATAAAGATTAATATGTTGAGAAGTTGGTCTTGGGAATACTCTAATTTTACCATTTACAATATTAAAAGTAAATGCAGATTTTCTGAACTGGTCATTAAATTCAATTGCTTGAATTCTCAACATATCTTCAAATATTGGCATTAAGATAAATTGTGCTGCCGGCGAATATGAACCAAATCCAAACTCATCAATAAGGTTTAGTGTACCTTGCCCAGAAACCGAATAAGGGTCAAAGAATCTATTGATTGCAGGTACTGGTTCGTGAAATACTTTAACTACTTCAATACGTTTTCCACTCTCAGAAACAGCCGCCCAAAGAGTATCTAAATTATATTCTTGCTGACCAGGAACTAATTCAATATATCCCTTTTTAATATCCGTATTTCCACCTACTCCTGCCAAAGTTCCATATGCATCGGAAATTGAAATTAGTGTTGGTAAATTTGAACCTTGAACCAATTTGTTTGAGAGATTAGATGCTTTAGATTTTCCTCTAAGAGTATCTAAATTATTACGAATATTAAATTGATTTACCTGTGCCCCGTATTCGGATACCGATTCTTCAAAACAAGCATAGAAATTTTCATCTATTAATTCTATGTTCTGAATAGGATATCCTAATCTTCTGGCACACCAAAGTGCCACTTTAGGAGCATCTTCTTGGAATTCATAATCATTATCGTATATTCCAAAGGGGGTTTGCCCTGGGAAAAAGGAAGATGAACCAGGATATATTAATGTTTCTAATGCCATTATAAGTACTTATTTTAACGTTACCTATAAATATTAGAAATAGTAAGTTTAGTAATTTAAAGAGGATTTCACTCTGAATATAAAATTATCCACTACGGTCTTAATTTCCGCATTTGTGATTTGAACACCAGATGTTTTACTCAATAGTGTACATATTGTAAGAATGTTGGATGATTGCGAACCCGATGAATATAAAGCACCACCAGCAAAACTTCTACTATTATCACTAAATGTTCTAATTGTGCCAAATGTTGAACCCCAATTTGAGTGTCCTAAAAGAATATATACACTACAATGCGATGGGTCACTTGCCGCATATTGTTGTCTGAAAAACGCATGTGTAGTAAACCCATCAACTACACTACCACTATAAATACTTCCAGTTACCAAAGTACCAGAGCCATCCGCTCCAGAGTTACCAGATGTTTGATAACCAACCGAACCATTACCTACCCTAGTCCCAATTACAGTCAGAGGATGCCATTGTATTGATTGAGTTGCTGGTGAAGTTGAGTATTGAGTATATCCTAAACTTATATATTGAAAATCACCATCCAAAGTTCCAACACTTCCAGTTTGTAAATAATTAGATGCGGATGGGTATGCTGCTGCAGAATAAACAGGTGTTAATGTTGCTAATGTAACATTACTTTTTAACCAAGGACTTGTAATGTTACCAGGATTATCATACATATCACCACCCCCATCATTTATATAATATGAGTTACCATCCAAACGATATGCGTAGAAAGATGGGTTACGAAATTCGGACATATAGTTTCTTAGATATGTGGCAATATCTCCTAAGAACTGATATGGTGCTCCAGTTCTAACACCACTTTTTATTATTTGTATATTTCTGAATTCTATTGCCATTACTAAAATATTTCAATAGGAAAATGAGTAGTCACATCTGATGATGGGTATATTTTTCTACTTGTATCAATTGGAAATAACGAATTAGTTAATGTTGCTAAAGTCATATTTCCACCAAAAACTCCATTTACCGCTAAACTATATTCACCCGGAGTAAGAGTTGTCATTGAATTATTTACAGGTCTTAAAGTGTGAATATCATATTGAGTTGTAAGTGTTGCTCTTTGTGCCGAAACCGATGGATTGTATATTGATGATTTAGTTTCAAAACTTTTGTTTGAAGAACCACCATCTATTGTCCCACCACTACCACCAACTACTGATAATGTTGCAGCAACAGGATAATTTAAGGTTGTCCAGTTATCAGGTGGTATTCTTATTAATCTAAACCCTGTAAATGTAATAGTTTGGGTAACCGTAAGTTTTCTTGTTGTTGTAATATTACTTCTTATTGTAGTTCCGGTAGAAGCTTGTCTAGTACCACCTATAATATATAAACCAAAGTTTGAATAAAAAGGTTTATCAGATGTTATTTTGTATCCGTTTTCAAATGTTATACTCATGTTAAGCTATTTCGTAACTTCCGTTCCAAATGAATCTATCACTATTTGTCCAAGTAAATGGTTGGGTTGGGTTTATTTCAACCGCAGTTCCATTTGAATTATGTTGATATTGTATAGCTGCTTTGTGATTGAATCCTGCTCTTGCCCCATTCACTGTAGCATTATACCAAGCACTGCCATTATCCAATAAAGTTGCACTCATTAAGATACCGTCCGCATGCGATGCGGTAAACGGCATTGATATATACCATTCTCCACTACCAAATGTTGTTGTACTACCCATAGCAATATTACCTCTTACAAAACAAGTCTTACCAACTACCTTATAGTAACCTTCTATTGTTCCGTTGTTAATTGCAGGATTTGAAGAATTTGCTGTCCATTCCGGAGTATATGCAGTCCAACCATTATCAATTCTACTTTCGTTTATAGTTACCGAACCAGTTAAATTTGTTGAACCACTTAATATAGTTGAACCACTAACTTGTAATCTATTGTTTATAGTAGCCAATCCACTATTATTAATTTGTAAATTACTACCACTATTTAATACAAGATTTGATGCACTTGCAAATAAAGTTGCTTCACTAATTGCGGTTGAACTTACAGTCAATGAACCAGTTATGACCTGATTACCATTAAAACTATTTGCAAGTAGTGATGCATATATTCCAAAATTTGTAATTTGTGTAGATGATGATATAAGTGTTGCTGCTTTTAATGATGCAGTATATGCTTCCAATCCATTAACTTCACCTCTTATAGAACCAGTAAATGTATTAAGAGATGCAGTTGTTTGCCATATTCTTACAAATGAGCCAGTAACAATATTAAGTGATGCTGTTGTTTGCATTATTCTTTGCAATACAACATCATTAGAACCTGTATAGGTATTTAATGCTGTCATATCCCCACCACCTGCTCCAAATCCCAATGCTGTAATTTGTGCTGCTCCACTTATTAGTGTAGTTGCTTTTAATGATGCGGTGTATGCTTCAATACCATCTATTTCTGCTCTTATTGAGCCAGTAAAGTTATTT
>JACCDJ010046561.1_pt1 | contig 19035 bp, 27 predicted proteins | sample 7444481 | NCBI WGS metagenome assembly JACCDJ01 (sample SAMN15323435, study PRJNA562643) | freshwater metagenome | isolation source: river surface water | place: USA:Blue River Watershed | collected 2017-08-15 | reverse complement strand
GTCCCGGTGGCGGCAACTGTTCTCCGGGCCATCGAACGCTGGTGAAGTTGCGGTTCTTGATTCTGGTGCTGAGTTCACGCCGCTGACGTTGCCGCCCGAGGACGCCAAATTGTTGCAGTCCCGGGCGTTCACCGTGTCGGAGATCGCCCGCATGTTCGGTGTCCCGTCCCACTTCCTCAACGACCAGGAAAAGGCGACAGCCTGGGGCTCCGGCATCGAGTCGATGGGCATCGGATACGTGGTGTACACCTTGCTCCCTCGGGTGAAGGCGGCCGAGCAGCGGATCACCCGGGAGTTGCTCCCCGGCGGGTGGGAGTCCGGCGCCTGGGAGGCCAGATGGGATCTCAAGGGCCTGCTCCGTGGTGATGCCGGCACCCGTTCGCAGTTCTATCGGGTGCTCACCGACCTGCGGGTGATGACGAACCACGACGTGGCCGAGCTCGAAGACATGGATCCGCCCGAAGGCGCTCCGGTGTACGTGATGCCGTCGAATTACGCGATGGTCGACGCCGGTTCGGGGGTGGTTACCCCGCTGACAGGCGGTCAGGCGACCCCGCCGACTGTTGATGTGACGCCAGGACAGGAAGGAACAGCGTGATGCCCAACCCCAAAGGTATCAATCAGTACTCGAAGGGCGGCGGGGGCGCAAAGTCCGGTGCCAAGTCCAAGTCGAAGAAGGGCGGGCCTACGGTCACGAACGTCTCGACCGGCAAGCAGATCAGCCGAGTTGATGCCGCAGCGAAGATGTACGGCACTGGCTCGAAGCAGCATTTGGCGGCGAAGAAGCGGTGGGGATGATGACCGAACTGACTGAGATCCGCGAGGCGTTCCAAAGCGGCGCAGACGGCAAGGAACGCATCTGGGCTCGGCTCGAGTCCCGCGACGTGTCGACCGATGGTGAGATCCGGATGGGCGGCACGGCCGCCGTGTTCGGCGCCCGGGCGAAGGTCAAGCTTCGTGATGGCCGGGTCGTGGCTGAGGAGCTGGCCGACTCGGCATTCAACAACACGTTGAAGCGTGGCGACATCTTCCTGTTGTGGCAGCACAACCCGGCCGAGCCGATGGCCCGCACCGGAGCCGGGTCTTTGGACCTGTCCGTCCGAGCCGATGGCAAGCTGCCCGGGCTGGACTGGCAGGCGCAGAACATGCCGCTAACCCAGCGGGTGAAAGACGCGGCAGCGTTGCTCGAGGCCAACGTGATCGACAAGATGTCATTCGGGTTCGTGGTCCCCAAGGGCGGAGACACGATCGAACCCCAGGAGGACGGCACGCTTCTGCGTCGCATCCACGATCTCCGTCTCGCTGAGATTTCGCTGGTGACCTGGCCGGCGTACCAGGAGACGTCGGCGTCGCTGCGGGCCGACGCCTTCGGCATGTTGTGCCGATCTCTCGGGATCGACGAGGACGAGATCCTGACCCGCATGTCGCACAACGACATGATCGACCTTGATACACTGCGAGCGTCGACCGCTTCCCAGCAGGTCGAGCCGGGGGCCGTAACCACCTCGGAAGATGCCCAGCGGGCCGTAACCACCGCCACGGCAGGGATTCACTCATCCGACTCCCTCGCGTTGAAGCGCCTGCTTCGGCTTGCCGCCACGCCCGGGGATCTTCCGAAGGAACTGTTACGTGGAGTACTTCCAGCGCCAGAAGCTGGTTGACGAGCGCGCATCTGCCTGGGCTGAGGCTGTCGAACTTCTGACGGTCGCCGCCAACGAGGGGCGCGCCATGTCGACCGAAGAGAACGAGAAGCATGAGCGCCTGTGCGCTCAGGTCGACTCGATCGACAAGACCATCAAGTCCGCCGAGCGGCACGCCGCAATCGACCAGCGCCACGCCGAGATCGACGCCGAAAACGCCGAACGTCGAGCGTTCACCACCGGCACCTCTATCGAGCAGGCCCGCGACGAGGTCCGGGACTACGAGGAGGCGTTCACCACCTACGCCGTCCGGGGTCGCGAGGCCCTCACCGCCGAGCAGCGGCAGGCCCTCGAGGCCCGTCTCGCCGAGCAGCGTGCCCAGGGCGTGCTCACCGGCGCGGGCGGCGGCTACGCGGCCCCTGCCGGGTTCTGGTCGAAGATCACCGAAACCATGCTGTTCTACGGCGGCATGATGGAGGCCGGAGTCGAGACGATCACCACGAACACCGGCAACCCGCTGTCGTGGCCGACGAACGACGACACCAGCAACACCGGTTCGTGGGTCGGTGAGAACGCCGACGCTGGCACGTCGACCGATGTCAGCTTCGGAGCTCGCACCCTGTCGGCGCACATCCTCACTTCCGGCGTGCACAAGGTGTCGCTGTCCTACCTCCAGGACGTCGACCCGGTCGCCGCCGAAGGGTTCCTCACCCGTGCGCTCGGCCGGCGCAACGGTCGTGCGCTCAACACGGCGCTCACCACCGGGTCCGGCGTCGGACGCCCCTACGGCATCATCAACGGCCTTTCGACCGGCAAGACCACGTCGTCCGCGACGGCGATCACCTACGCCGAGCTCATCGACCTCGAGCACTCGGTCGACCGCGACTACCGGACGAATGCCCGGTACATGATGCACGACCTGATCCTCGCCTACATGCGGAAGATCGTCGACAGCAACGGCATGCCGGTTTACCAGGTGTCCTACAGGGTCGGCGAGCCCGACTCCATCAACGGCCGGCCCCTCGTCGTCAACAACGACATGGACAGCACCGTTGCCACCACCAAGAAGACCGTGGCGTTCGGCGACTTCCGGTCCTCATACGTCTACCGGACCGTGTCCGGCGGCCAGGTCATGCGGCTCACCGAGCGGTACGCCGAGTACGGCCAGGTCGGGTTCGTCACGTTCTCCCGTCACGACGGGCTCGTTCAGGACTCCAGCGCCGTCAAGCTGCTGGTCCAGGCGTAAGGAGGATCAGAAACATGCCTTGGCGCAAGGATCTCGACAAGGAAATCTCAACGGCCGTGAGCGTCGCCCAGGGCGCGCTCAAGACCACCACCACCACTGGGACCGGGGTCGATACCTCCGGGTTCAACTCCGTCGCGGTGCTGCTGCTCCCGGGGGCCATCACCGATGGCACCCACACCCCGTCGATCGAGGAGTCCGACGCTTCCGGCTCGGGTTACTCGACGGTGGCGGCGGCCGATCTGTCCGGCACCCCTGCCGCGCTGACCGCCAACACGATCCAGGAGATCGGGTACAAGGGCCGCAAGCGGTACGTCCGTGTGGTGGTCACCGTATCCGGTTCCCCCGCCACCGGCGGCTACTACGGCGCCTACGTGGTTCGTGGCGGTGCTCGGAGCCTGCCGCAGTAATGCGTGTCCGGCTCACTCAGTCGCTCACCGGCTTCCGTGACGGCATCGCGTGGCCTGAGGCTGGTCAGGAGATCGAGCTCCCCGATTGGGAGGCCGAGAACCTGATCGGCGTCGGCTACGCCAAAGCGGTCGCCGACGAGCACGTTGAAACCCCCGAAGACGGGGGCGAGATCGTCGCCGCCTCGGGCGGGGCAGGCGACGACGCGGGGTCCGAGGCTGCGCCGCCTGCGGACTCGGGCCCCGCGCCTGATGGCAAGCGGACCCGTCGGAAGGCGTGACCCGTGACGTATTGCTCGCTCGACGAGGCCCGGGACTGGGTGGCGATCAACGACAGCGTCGATGACGCCGAGTTGTCGGCCGTACTCAACGCCGCGAGCAATGCCATCGATACGCGGTGCGGGCAGACGTTCGACCAGCCTTCTGGCTCGGCGTCTGCCCGCCTGTTCAGAGCCACGCACTGGGATCATCTCGACCTGGGCATGTGGCGCTCTGTTGTCGGCGACACGGCCGGCATGATCGTCAAGACCGACGACAACGACGACGGAGCGTTTGAAACGACGTGGTCCGCGTCCGACTGGTTCACCGAGCCGCTGTCCGGCGTGGGCGCCAACGGGCGCACCGGTTGGCCCGTGACCAAGATCGTGACAACTGGAACCCGTTCCTTCCCGATCCGCACCCGACGCCCAGGCGTGCAAGTGACCGCCATATGGGGCTGGGCGGCGGTCCCTGACGCCATCACGCTGGCATGTCGGATGCTCACGATCGCGTGGCATGCCCGCCGGTCGACAGTGACGGGGCAGGGCGGGTTCGAGAATTTCTTCTCGTCCGCGATCTCGGACGACTCAACGATCTCGGACTTGCTCGAGCCCTACCGGATCGGTACGGCCATGGCCGGTTTCGCATGAACCCGAACATTTCGATCGACGGGTTGCTCGAGGCGCAGCGGGCGTTGCGCAAGGCGGGCGGCACCCCGGCCGACGCCAGGGCGATGAACCGGAAGGTGGTTGACGAGATCATCGTGCCGGATGCGAAGGGGCGGGCTCCGGTTCGGTCCGGCAGTCTGAGGGCGTCGATCGACAGCGATGCGACAGCGACGTTCGGGTACATCCTGGCCGGCGATCGTGGCGCTGTCCCGTACGCCGGGGTGATCCACTTCGGCTGGTCAACCCGAGGCTTGGGCGGCGGCCTGGGTGGCACGGCGAAGGAACGACGGGCGAAGCTTTCCGGTGCGCTCAGTTCGTCTGGGTCCCGGAACCTGACCACTCGGGCGACGAACAAGGCAGCCCGCTACGCCGCCGCCCGAGGCGGCAAGGGCCGAGTGCGTGGCGGCCCGATCCCCCCGAACCCGTTCATCTACGACACGATCGACGACCGGGTTGACGACGTGTTCCACGCCTACGAGAAGCAGCTCGAAACACGGTTCAAGCTCGAGGGGTTGCTGTGAACCTCGGTGAGATCCGGCAGGGCATCGCCGACGTGCTGTCCGATCTGCCCGACGTGCGGGTGGAGGCGTTGCTGCCGAACAGCCCGGACTCGCTGCTCGGATCGAACCCGTTGATCGTGATCCAGCCCGGCGAGCCGTACGTCCGATATTCGGAAGGTTCGGGCCGGGTCAACAAGAACGAGGTCATGTTTCGGGTGATCTGTCTGCCGTTGCCTGGGATGGGCGCGGAGCGGGTGCAGACGGTGCTCGACGAGTTCTTGTCGTGCGGCACGTCGGAGGCCCGGTCGATTCGTTCGAAGTTGGGCGAGAACATTTCGGCGAACGGCACGGCGTGTGCGGTGTCGGTGCAGGAGGCGGTGATCCGGACGTATCGGATCGGCGCGTTGGATGTGACCGGCGCCGAGGTGCAGGTCCAAGTTACGGCGAGGTGCTGATGGCGCTCAAGAGAGTGAAATACGTGGGCCGGTCGACTGGCCGTGAGATTGAGCATCCGCCGGGCCGGTGGATCGAGGTCGCGAACGGGGCGACGGTGGACCTCCCGACGCGTCTGGCGGAGTCGCTGGCCGAACAAACGGATCAGTGGGTGATCGTGGACGTGAAACAGAAGGCGGCGGATGCCGTGAAGGATGGTGAGGGCTGATGCCGCTGAACACCCAGCTCGGCGTGAAGAAAGAAGTTACGTACGGGACCCCAGTGGTTGTGGACACGTTCTTCGAGCTAGAGAGCGAGTCGATCACCCCGGAGATCGACACGATCGCCCCGCAGGTGATGCGGACCACCACCCGCACCGTCCGCTATGACCGGTTTGTCCGGGGGATCACCGGCCACGCCGGCAGCGTGAGCCTGCCGGTGATGACCAAGGAGTTCGGGTTCTGGTTGGAGCATCTGGTCGGCGGGTCGGTCACCACCGGCAGCGTCACGGACAGCACCTATACCCACTCGGTCGACGTCGCGAGCCTGTGCGGTAAGGGCTTCACGTTGCAGGTGAACCGGCCCCGTGGGATCTGCGGTGACACCGACCAGGCGTTCACCTACGCAGGCGGCAAGGTGTCGGACTGGACGATCTCGTGCGAGACGGGCGGGGTGGTGATGCTCGAGGCGAACTGCACGTTCCAGTCGATGCTGATGACCACCGCCCTCGCATCCGCCAGCTATGCGGCTGGGATGGAGTTCTTGCCGTGGGGTGCGTCGTCCATCACGGTCGGCGGGCTGGCCCTGCCGGTGTCGAACTGGTCGGTGTCGTGCGACAACGGCATGCAGAGCGACCGGCTCCAGATCAAGGGTTCGTACCAGCGGGGCGAGCCGGTGGAGGGGATGCGGGAGATCACGTTCGAAGCGACGTGCGATCTTGAGGCGTATGTGGACGGCACCCCGTCGGGGAAGGTCGGGTTCCTGAACAAGATCCTGACGACCGGTGGTGTGGCGGCGACGGTCGCTGACAGCTACGAGCCGGTGGTGATCACGTCGAACGGCCCGACCTTGGCCGGCGCGGCGACCTACCCGTCGTTGGTGATCTCGATGGCGGCGGTGCGGATCGATGAGGCGTTCGGGAACGTGGATGGCCCGGACATGACCGAGATCACGGTGAAGGGGACGGCGATGGTCCCGTCTTCCGGTGACATCTGCAAGTTGTCGTACACCACGACGGACGCCACGGCGTAACGAGAGGATCCCTGATGGCCCCGCCCAAACTGTCCAAGCAGACGAAGAGCAATGCGATGCGGTTCCGTGTCGACGGCGTCACGTACGTCGTCGACCGGGACGAGCTCACCCCGAGGATCGAACGCGAACTGTTCACGCAGACCAGTCTCACCGTGCAGAAGGCGGTGGAGGCGGTGGTGGGCGGGGCGTCGTTCGGTTTGGCGGCGCTGATCTTCCTGGCTCGCCGTCAGGCCGGTGAGGCGGTGGCGTACCAGACGATCGAGGATGACCTGTGGAAGGCGATGAAGGCCGCAGGCGACGAGTTCGATATCGACCTGATCGTGGGCGAGGACGGCGGGGAGGGTGAGGTCGGCCCCCCGGAGTGAGGCGTCAGCTTCGGGCGGCGTTGCCGGGGTTGGCGCACTGGTTCGGGATCCGGCCGTGGGAGGTTGAGGACCTGACTTTCGGCGAGATCGACGTGTTGGTGCAGGCGTTGGGGAAGCTGCCGCCTGTCGGCGGGGTGGTGTTGGTGGAGATGCGGAAGTAGCTGATGGCGAAAGAACTGAAGATCCGCATCACCGGAGACGCCTCCGGTCTCCAGAAAGGCACCAAGGACGCCGAGGGGATCCTGTCGGGGTTCGGGTCGAAGGTGTCCGCCTGGTCGGTGGCCGCCGGCACGTTGCTGGCCGACGGGATCAAGACCGGGGTTTCGGCTGCGATCGGGTTCATCGGTGACAGCATCGGCGCCGCGACCGACATCAACGAGACGATCTCGAAGGTCGGCGTGTTGTTCGGCGACGCGGCCGGGGAGATCGAAGCGTTCGCCGCCACCGCCGCTACAGGGCTCGGCCAATCCCGACAGCAGGCGATGGATGCTGCGGCGACGTTCGCGACGTTCGGTAAGGGCGCCGGGCTGTCCGGGTCGGCGCTCGCCGACTTCTCGACCGATCTGACGGTGCTCGCCAGCGACATGGCGTCGTTCTCGAACACGAGCCCGGAGCAGGCGATCGGGGCGATCGGCGCCGCCTTGCGAGGCGAATCCGAACCGATCCGTGCCTATGGCGTGCTGTTGGACGATGCGACGCTCCGTCAGAAGGCGCTCGAGCTGGGGATCACGTCGACCACGAAGGATGCGCTCACCCCGCAGCAGAAGGTGTTGGCGGCGCAGGCGGCGATTTTCGATCAGACGTCAGCGGCGCAAGGCGACTTCGCCCGGACGTCCGGCGGTCTCGCGAACCAACAGCGGATCCTCGCCGCTCAGGTCGAGAACTTGAAGGCGCGGCTTGGTCAGGCGTTGTTGCCGGTGGTGCAGCGGCTGGTCACGTTCATCAACACGACGGTGATCCCGGTGCTGTCGGCGTGGGCCGAGAAGTACGGCCCGGCGGTGGAGCGGGCGTTGGCCGGCATCGCCGGATGGGTGACCAAACTGACCGGCCTGTTCCGTTCGGGCGGCTGGTCGGCGGCGCTCGGCGAGATCGGCAAGAAGCTGGTCGACGTGTGGATGTGGGCCGCCGACTGGCTGTACACCTCCGCCCTTCCCGCTGTCGGTCGTGCGCTGTTGGCGATCGGCAAGAAGTTCGGGACGTGGATCACCGAGACCGCTGTCCCTTACTTGCAGGCGAACATGCCGATCTGGCTGGCTGCTCTCGGGTCGTGGTTGGAGACGACGGCGATCCCGTGGCTGGGCGAGAAGTCCCGGCAGCTTGCCAGCCTGTTGGGCGGCTGGATCTCTCAGGCGGTCGGCTACCTGTGGGAGAACTTGCCTGGCTGGATCGCAGCGTTCGCCGACTGGTACTACGGGACCGCTCTGCCGTGGGTTGCCGGGAAGATGGGCGAGCTCGCCGTGAAGCTTGGCGACTGGATCGTGCAGGGCGCCCAGTCGCTTCGGGACAACCTGCCGACGTGGATCGGTGCGTTCGTCGAGTGGGCGGTCGGGACGGCGCTGCCGACGATCCTCGAGAAGGCGGCCGAATGGCAGCTCAAAATCGTCGAGTGGGTGGCGCAAGCGGCGATCGATCTGGCGGTGAAGTTGCCAGAATGGATCGCAGCGTTCAACACGTGGGCTGCCAGTGAGGCGCTGCCCGCCCTGTTGCAGTTCGGCAAGGATCTCCTCGCCAAGCTCGGCGAGGGCGTGGCCGGCGCGAATGACTTCCTCTATGACGTCGGCGTGAACGTGGTCGCCGGCATGATCCGTGGCCTGCAATCGATGGCCGGCAGTCTCCGGTCGGCTGCGACGTCGCTGGTTGCGGACAACATCCCCGGCCCGGTGCGTGACCTGTTGGGGATCTCGTCGCCGTCGAAGGTGTTCCACCAGATCGGCATGCAAACCGCGCAGGGCTTGGCAGGCGGAATGCTCGCGGGGACGGGCATGGTGCAAGCGGCTTCGGGACGTTTGGCTGGTGCGGCCCTGCCGTCCGGCCCGTCGTTCTCCGCCCAAAGGTCCTACGGGCAGGCGGATTTGTCGGGCGGCGAGTTGTGGTCCCCGGCAAGGCAGACGGTGATCGTTGAGATCGACGGACGGCAGGTTGTGATGGCAACCGCCCGCCCGGCCGAGTTCGTGCACAGGGCGGGCAGATGAGCATTTTCCAGTTGGGTAGGGCGTTCGACACGCTCGACGTGGACATCAACCAGTTTCAGATGTCCGGCGACACGGTGTCGATCGCAGGCGACGTGTTCATTCCTGCGGGGACGACCGGCCCTGCCGGGTGGGCGTCTGCGGTGCGTGACCGGCTGAACGCTCTGGTGATGTCGAGGGATGAGCCGGTGATCCCGGTGGTGTGGTCGGAAGATTCGACGATCGACGGGTTCTACAAGGTGGAATCGGTGACCACCTCGAACCCCGCCGCCGCCCTGGTCGACGGGTACGTGCAATGGCAAGCACAGCTCTCCCGCTTCGGTGGCGGCAGCCTGCCGCAATGCGAGGTGTACTCCACCCACTCGGTCCGCCCCAACAGTGCGTCGGTGACGACCACCACCCTCAACGGCTCCAACGACTACCGCAGGCTCGCCGTGCCGGCAGCGGCGACCGATTTCTGGTGTGGCTCACAGTCGACCGCAGCGACCCGCACCACGTCGTCGGGTGCTCTGTCGTGCTGGTATCTGCCGTCGTACCCGGCGGCTCTTACGAGCACGTTCACGGTGGCGCCGGGCGACTACTACGACGGGGCGTGTGAGATCCGCACCAAGTACGGGGCCGCCACGTCGCAGCTGGTGCTCGGGAAGTACGCCCCTCGCCCGTTCGACGGGATGATGATCTCCAACGGTCTGGTCCGAGTGTTCTTGCACCCGTCGATCGACACGGCGTTCGAGGTGGAGGTGTTCGACGGGTCGGCGTGGGAGAACCTGATCTCGGGGACGGGTTGGCGGATCGAGCACGACTACGGCGGCGGATCGAACCACCAGTGGGACCTATCGAACGCGTCCACCCAGATCCTGCGCAACTCGCCCGAGCGGTGCACGGTGCGCCTGGTTCTGGCGGAGGCGGCGACGGTGGCGCAGTTCGGTCGGGTGTGGATCGACCTCACCGTCCGGCGTGGTGACCCGTTCGTTGGTGGGCTGGTCCAGTTCGACACAAACGGTTCGCTATCCGGTGTGGTGGCGATCGAGCCGACCACCTCTACGGCGTCGACTGCTCTGACCGGCGGGCTGCGGGCGTCGTCCACCGATCTCCCTGAGGGCAACCGGGCGGTGTGGGCGTTGCAGGGAGGCACCTCGTTGACGACGACGACAGGCACGGGACGGATCGTGCAGGCGGCGACGAGCACGGTTTCGGTGCCGTTCATGGTCGGGTTCGAGCTCGGCGGCTCCGGGTCGTCAGGGATCGAGAACGCACAAGACGTGCTGTACCAGTGGTTCGACACGAAGTCTGAGACGATGCGGGTGGTGCGCCGGTGATCAGCGAACAGTTGATGGCGCTCGGCGAATGGGAGCTCACCCTCGAGCCGGACACCCCGTTCGAGGTGCGCGAGAAGATCATCGGGTTCTCCGAGATCGTGATCATGCCCGGCCATGTGTCCGCGGAGGACATGGACGACAGCCTGCTCGAGCACGCCCTGTACCGGGGGACGGTGACCAGGCCGGGGCCGAAGGCGACGATCGGCGGGCACGGGTCTGCGTTCTGGCTGGGGACCGGCGACCGGTACTACACCACGCAGTTGACCGGCATCGATTTGCCGTACCTGAACTACATCGACGGGACCGGGTCGAATCTGTCGACGTGGGCGGTGATCGTCTGCTCCGAGACACCGATCACGTTGGGGACGGTGACCGACCCGACCGGCGGGTCTCGGACGATCGCACAGTCGATCCAGTGGATCTCGCACCGGGAGCTGCTGGATTCGCTGGCGAAGATCTGGGATGTGGAGTGGCGGATCGACCGGACGAACACGCTCGACATCGGGCCGTACACCACCTTGTGGGGAAATCCGACGGTGGTGATCACCCCGAACGCTGCGGGCAGGGAGATTGGCAGGATCGGGATCGAGGCGCTGGTCGATTCGCAGCAGGACCTGTGGGAGTACGCCTCCCAGGTCTACCTGATGGGCGAAGGTTCATTCGCCCACGCCGGCACGTACTCGGCGTTCTACGCCCCCGACGGGAAACGGCTGTGGGTCACGGCGGTCGTCGACGGCGCCGACGTGTCGCTCAACGCCACCTCGTTCGCCGCCTCGAGGCTGATCACCCGGTTGAACGATCCGACGAAGCGGCATTCGGTCAAGGTGTCGACCGACCTGTTGAACATCTCCGGGTCGGTGGAGCCGGGGAGTCGGGTGTACATCTGGGAACCAACGCAGGGGATCAGGGATCGGTCGTTCAACAGTCGGGTGGAGTGGCGGGGCGAGACGATCTACCCGTGGACGTTCCGTGTGCTGTCGTCCCGCTGGCCGATCCAGGAAGGCATGGGCGTCCTGATCCGCCGGTACACCGGAGACGTGACAGTCGACCTGACCGGCGACCAGGAATGGGTCGACTTGACGGACTATGTGCAGTGGGAGGCGCCGGGCGGCGAACTCGATATCGCCTACGACGTGCCGATCAACTGGAAGGTGTGATGTGCCGGTTCGTGACCCGCTGACCTACAAGAGCACGTCGCAATGGGCGGCATGGACCCCGTTCGCCGCGACCTGGACAGCGGCCGGTACCGACCCTGCCATCGGCAACGGGACGATCTCGGCGTCGTATCGCAGGATCGGGACGACCGGGTTCTACCGTGGCGTCATCAAGATGGGGACGACTACCACCTACGGGACCGGTGGCTGGGAGGTGTCGTTGCCGGACGGATGGTCGGCGTCGCATGCGCTCGGGTCGTCGGGCTACCAGTCGGGTTTCGCCGAGTGCTACCAGGCGACAACGGTCGGCGCCGGCTGCTATGTAGCGCCGGGCGGGACGATCCTGAACCTGTGGTACGGGGCTACCCGTGCGGCGGTGACGGGGACTGCTCCGGCGGGGTGGGCGGCGAATCAGTTTGTGACGTGGAACATCACGTTGGAACTCGACTACGAGTGACGGCGGTTGGCGTTATGGGGGTGCAGGTGTTCGGTAGACTGGGTGTGAAGGGTGGTGGGTGATGGCTGCGAACGTTGAGACGATCACGGTCACAGCGGCAGGTCGGGGCAGTGTGCACAACACGCTGGACGGCACGAACGCCGATGCGATCACGGTCAACACGGCGGCGGCGAAGAGCGCGGTGCTGGCGACGTTGAAGAACCGTTCGGCCGGGGACATCTGGTTCCGGTGGGACGGCACCACCGCTGTCGCCGCCGCCGACGGGACGTACCACGTCGGGGCCGGCGAGAACTACCCGTTCATCGTGAATGGCGCGTCGGTTGTGTCGATCATCGCCGGGTCGGCGCTCGCCTACTCGCTGCAAGCCGCACCAGCGACGGACGGCTGACATGCGCAGCCCAGGGTTCTACGGAGCGGCGCCGCTGTCCGCACTCCAAGGCGGCGCAGGCCGCACGTTCGTGTCCGGCGGCTATTACACCGGCATGATAACCGGGTCGGACACATCAGCTGCACTGTCCTCGGAGTTCGAGCACGCGATCAGATTCGAAGTTGGCGCGACCACACGGTTCACCGCCATGGGGCTCGAAGTCGTGAGCGGCACCGCGTCAAACGTGATCCGTCTCGGGGTGCGATACGACAACGGCAACGGCTACCCAGGCACACTGCTCGTCGACGCCGGGACCATCGACGCGGCGACCCTCGGGTTCAAGGCAGCCACGTCTTTCGATCAAACCCTGACCCCAGGCCGCTGGTGGCTGACCGCAACCCTGCAAGTCGCGACAGGGTCGACAGTGCGAACCAGACCCGTAGACAACTTCCTCGGGTTTGCCAACTCGGCGTCGAGTAACGCCGGTTGCTACGCGCAGTCCGGCATCACCGGAGCGTTGCCGGCCTCGTTCTCGACCACGATCGTCACATCGGGCAACGCCCCCAAGATCATGCTCAGGCCCGCCTGATGGCGACGGTGACCAACACCGTCAAACTCCCCGACGGCTCCACCCCCGACCGGGTCGACGTCGTCATCGAACTCGTCGCGTCCACCACCAACAGGGCAGCCGGTTGGATCACTGCCAGCGACGTCACTCTCGAGGCCGTCGTGAGGCCGACGGTCACGAACGGTGCGTGGTCAGCGCCGCTCACCCCGAACGCCAACATCACCCCGTCGGGGTCGGTGTATAAGGTCACCGAGTACGTCGACAAAACCAGGTACATCCACTACATCGAGGTCGGGTCGGGCGGCGGGTCGCTGTTCGATCTGCTCGTCGACCCGCCCGCCTCGGTTGCCACGGCGGCGCTGACCAGCCACCTGCGCGAGTTCTACCCGCTGCTTGCCCTCGCCCGGTCGACAGCCATGCGACCGTTCCCGACGCTGCACGCCGACCCGCCCTACATCTGGGGGGCGTCGACCACGAGCAGAATCGACAACGGGATTCTTTGGGCGTCGGTGTCCGGGGAAACCAACGCCTCGTCCACCATGGCCGCCCACTACTACTCGTCATGGGGAACCAAGTGGATCAGGTATGGGTCTACCGACCCTGAGAACACCTGGGCCAGACCGGCGAACATCACCGACGCCACCCACGAAACCGGGTTCAAAGGTGGCTACGCCATCGACTTCTGGTTCGACGGCACCGAACTCGAGATCGTTACCGGCGGGCACCTCGAGTACGTCAAGCTGTGGGTCGATGACCAACCCACAACCGCCGCCCAAGGCTGGCTGATCTCCCCGGATGACACGTACTACTGCAAGGCAACGTTCCGTAGCCGTGCCATGCGCCGCATCCGTGTCGAATCAAACCAAGGACGATTCGGCGGAGTTGTTACCGGACCCGGCGACTCGATAAGCCCAGCGCCGACAGGGCGCCCGCGTTGCGTGTGGGTAGGTGACTCGTTCACCGATTCCGTCGGCGCAGACAACGGGGTTATTGACGGACTGCCGAGACAAACAGGGCATCTGCTCGGCTGGGACGTGACGCCATCCGGGATCGGTTCGACCGGGTACCTCAACCCAGGTATCGACACGACCAACTTCCGTGACCGAGTGCAGAACGATGTCATCGACCAGAACCCTGACATCGTCGTCGTAGCCGGCGGCATCAACGATCGTTCGTACTCCGCTTCCGCCTTGCAGACAGAAGCAGAGACCCTGTTCGCCGAGATCAAGGCAGGTCTACCCAACGTCGTCCTAATCGTCATCTCTCCGTTCTTCTACCAGGGGTGCGAGACAACGACGTTCATGACGTCGCTCCTGCCGGCCTACCTTGCCGTCAAGGCGGCAGCGGCAACCGCCGACGCGTTGTTCGTTGATGTCATCGAGATCCCTCTCGAGGGGGCGGCAGCGTCCGGCAGCCTCGCTGCGGCGGTGTCCGCGACCGGGACGTCGTTCTCGTCAGCCACGGCGTTCCCGCTGCGATCCACCGTCGAAATCGGCAACGGGACCGACTCGCCTGAACGACGAATCGTGCGAGCGGTATCCGGGTCCGGTCCGTACTCGCACACCGTCACGGCGCTTTCTTACGACCACGATTCCGACGACGATGTCGTGCAGGTCGGCTCGTGCTTTTACACCGGAACGGGCAGGGTTGGAGCGACAACCGGAGACGGGAACTGCGACTACTACGTGTCGTCGGACGCGGTGCATCCTTCCCAGGCCGGTCACGACGCGCATGCAGCGCAGATCGCCTCTCAGATCCTCCGTATCTTCCGCGACATGTTGGAGCCGTGACACCGTGGCGAACCTGATCCCTAGCGGCGCTGGCGCGTCGCCTATATCCCAAACGTTTGGCGCCGACCTGTACTACCCGATCCCGAACGCCATCGGCTTTTCGACAGCGGCGATGACGGCAAGTCGTTTGCGGGTGCACCCGTTCTTCGTGCCGTCACCGTGCCGGGTCCAGAGGATCGGGGGCGAGGTCACTGCCGCTGGTTCGTCGGGCGGGAAGATCCGTGTTGTTGTCTATGGGATGCGTACCGGCCTGAACGCTTCGAAGCCGGGGGCGTTGGTTTGGGACAGCGGGGTCGACGGGGACACATCCACCTACACGAACGACGGGTTTCTCGACGGCGCTTCGGTGGGGCCACAGTCGATCGGCGCGGATCTCGTGTTGTTCCCCGGCTGGTATTACCGGGGGTTTGTTCTGCAAGGCGTGACGACATCAGCCCCAACGATCCGTGTTATCGCCGGAACGTCGTCGTTCTCTCAGCCGTTCATGGTCGATCTTGGGGCGAGTCTCCCGGCGGCGGCGACGGCAGGGAACGGTTGGTACGTCGACTCGATCACGGGTGCGCCACCCGACCCATTCGGGACGCCGGGCGGGCTTTCGGCCACAAGCCCCTACGCCTTCATCAAGGTTTAGGCCGGGCGGCATGACCTACTACCTGCTCGACCATCCGAACCCGAACTGCATCGACCGTGGCGACGGCCGGTACCACGGGTACATGGTGATGCAGGCGCAGCCGGTGTTGATCACGGTGCACACCACCGAGAGCTTTGCTGATCTGATCGCCCCGGATACCGGCGCGGAAGCGGTCGCCAACTACTTCGCCACCACCAGCACGCCCGCCTCGTACCACACGATCGTCGACTCCGATTCAACGGTGCGCTGCCTGCCCGCCGGGTTGGACGGCACCATCTGCCACACGGCGTTCCATTGCTGGAACCGCAACACCGCCAACCTCGGGATCTCGTTCGCTATGCGGGCCACCGAATGGCCGACCGTCGACCAGGCATGGGCCACCAAGGCGTTGAACCGGGCGGCGGATGAGGTGGCGTTGTGGTGCCGCAGGTGGGACATCCCGGCCCGTCTGGTCGGCGTGGGCGAGGCTGATGCGGGGATGGCCGGGATATCGGGGCATGGGATCTTGCAGCCCGAGGACCGCACGGACCCTGGGGCGGCGACCGTGTTCGCCCCCAGCTTGTTCCCGTGGGACCGGTTCATCGGCATGGTGCTCGAGCGGCTTGACGGCGGAGAGGACAAGGACAAGGACATGCCTGCACTTTTATGCAATATCGACGGCAGCATCTACGGGTGTTTTGCTGACGGGATCTGGCGCATGTTGGGCGGCGCCGAGTTCACGCACTGGTCGGCGAAGGGTGTCGATCAGGTGGCGTACACGAAGGACGAATGGGCGACGCTGCGAGGCTGGGGGCGGGTGGCATGACCGATCAGCTTGTGGCGCTGGTGCGCACGGTTGTCCCGATGGTGGTCGGCCTGTTGTTGGCGGCTGCGGCGAAGGCGAACATCGACAAGATGCCTCGTGATGCGGACGGGAACGTTCTGCTCGAGGTGTTGCCGAACCCGGCGTTGAACCTGCGGAAGGCGATCTGATGACCAAGAAGCTGTTTCTCGATGTGCTCGAGCGGGCGGCGTGGACCGCTGCGCAGGCGTTCCTCGCCGTGTACGTGGTGACCGACGTGTCGTCTGCGAAAGCTGCGCTGGTGGCGGCGGCTGGTGCGGTGCTGGCGGTTCTCAAGGGGTTCGTGGCCGGTCAGGTCGGCGAGAAGAACGCCGCACTCCCAGGCTGATGGGCCGCTACCGCAAGAAGCCGGTCGTGATCGAGGCCATGAGGTTCGGTGGCTTCGATGACTACTTGCCAATACTCGACTGGATGAAGCAGAGCGGCGACACGTGGGCGCTCGCCAACGAGGTGCGGTACGAAACGCCGCTCATGCTCATCCACACTCTTGAGGGGTTGATGGCCGCCAGTCCTGGTGACTGGATCATCAGGGGCGTGCAGGGTGAGTTTTACCCGTGCAAGAGTGATATATTTGAGGCGACCTACGAGAGGGTTGCCGACGATGAGCGAACTAATCAGGTGTCCGAAGTGCGGGGAGATGAAGCCCCGTGAGGACTACTATGGAGTTCGCAAGCGTGCAGGCTGGTGCAAGGTCTGCTCTCGCGCCAAGAGCGCGGCGTACTACGCCGCCAACAAGGAGCGCCAGAAGGCCAAGCACCGCGAGTGGGTCGCGGCCAACAGAGAGCGTGTCGCTGCGCACAAGGCGAAGTCGGCTTACGGCATCCCGCTCGATGAGTACGAGCAACTCATGCGCGTAGGAAAGTGCGCGATCTGCGGCAGCACCGAGCTGCTGCGGATGGACCACTGCCACGTCTCCGAGCGTGTTCGCGGCGTCCTGTGCGACTCGTGCAACAAGGGCCTCGGGTTCTTCCGCGATGACCCGAAGCGGCTCAGGGCTGCGCTTCGTTATCTCAAGCGGGAGTAGCGCCAAGCCCGACATCTTCGCCGCCACGTACGAGTTGGCGTGACGTGGTGCGTCGTCTGTTGGTTGCGGTTGTGGCAGCAACGGCGCTGCTGTGGCCGCACCCAGCCGGCGCGCAGGAGCACCGGGACTTGTTCTGGTCGCTCACCGCATCACCCCGGCATGTCGCCCACGGGGTGCAAGGCACGATCCCAGGGTCGAACTCGAATTACGTGCTGGTGCGGGTGGTGTGGGCTGACGGCTGGCACCTGTTCGTCGCCGGGCTGTGGTTCGACCCGTGGTGCGAACTGTCGGTCGAGCCGGGTGACATGGCCGGGACGTCGTTGCGCATACGGGTGCGGAGTGTTATCGAAGCGGGGAGCTGCGCGCCGGGTGCTGGCGTGTACCCGTGGACTGATGGGTGGTACGCGACAGCCACGGAGGGCTACGTGTTCCCAAGGGATGCTCAGCAGCCTTGGTCGCGGGGCACCGTCGTGGAGGTCAGATGACTCCGTACTACCAGGATGACCACGTCACCATCTACCACGGCGAGGCGTTAGACATCCTTGCGTCGCTCCCTCAGGGATCGGCTGACGTGATGTTGACCGACCCCCCGTATTCATCCGGGGGGATGTTCAGAGGCGATCGCGCTGGCGACCCGTCGCAGAAGTACCGAGGCTGGTCCCAGGACGCCACAGGCAAATCTCGCAAGCCGACCGCTGAGTACGGGACCTTCGGCGGCGACAACAAAGACCAGTGGTCGTGGATCCGTTGGACGGCTGCATGGTCAGGGTTTGCGCTCAACGTCGTCAAGCCCAACGGGCACGCGTTCATGTTCACGGACTGGCGACAACTCCCCGCTACTACCGACGCAGCGCAGTTCGGTGGGTGGACATGGCAGGGCATCCTTGTATGGGACAAGGGCGTCGCTCGGCCCATGCAGGGACGCTTCCGCAACCACATTGAGTATGTGGTCTGGGCCACCAACGGCGGCCTGACACAGGTTCGTGGCGTCTACCCGTCGGCGCTGATAAGCGTTCCGACGGTGAGCGCCGCAGAACGCGAACACGTCACGCAGAAGCCGACCAAGTTGTTGCAGCACATTCTCGCCGTCGTCGAGGATTGCAGGGTCGTGCTCGACCCGTTCATGGGCAGCGGGTCGTCCCTGGTCGCCGCTAAAGCCCTCGGGCTAAAGGCGATCGGGATCGAGATCGACGAGCGGTACTGCGAGATCGCAGCCAACCGGATGGGCCAAGAGGTCCTCGATTTCGGCGGGGTGGCGTGAACGGTGTGCAACTCAGCCCGGAAACTCTCACCGTTGTAGTCGGCAGTCTCGGCGGCCTCGCAGCGTTGGCAGCCGCTCGGGGGAACCGGACGAAGGCCCTGTTCGATGAGCACCATTGGATGTACGAGCAGGCACAGCAACGGATAGCCCAGCTCGAGCAGCAGCTGCGAGACCTACGCACCGAGGTGGAGAAATGGCAGCGACGAGCACAGGACTGGCGTCGAGCGAACGGGGACCAACCATGGCCCGAATGAGAACCGCACGATGGTTGGACCTGATCGGCTACGCCGCTCTCGTGATCGTCCTGCTCGTCGTCATCGTCACCCAGGACAGCCAACGCAGGCAGGCTGTCGAGGCAAAAGAGGCGGCGACAGCGGAGGTGCAGGTGCTGCGCCTGCAGCAAGAGTGTGCGACGGCGTTGCAGGCGAAGTCGGACGCCGCGCTGTTGGCGTGGCTGGTCGCCCTGTCTTCCGGCTCCGGCGGCGTGGAGGTCGCCAGGGTTGACGCACAGTTGGCGATGCAGCAGTGGTTGGACGCCGCCGGGCGGTGCGCCGGGTAGTTGCCCACGGGTGTGCATGTCACTATCGTGGCTGGTGCCCGTCCATGCGGGCAGCTCCCAAGCACGTGGCCGCTTCACCCTCGGGCGTGGCCCCGGTGACGATCTTCGCTC
>JACCDJ010564858.1_pt1 | contig 19052 bp, 16 predicted proteins | sample 7444481 | NCBI WGS metagenome assembly JACCDJ01 (sample SAMN15323435, study PRJNA562643) | freshwater metagenome | isolation source: river surface water | place: USA:Blue River Watershed | collected 2017-08-15 | reverse complement strand
TAAAGTCAACGTGACCAGGTGTATCGATCATGTTAAGGATGTACTCCTTGCCATCGATTCCTGATCTCCAAGGAAGTCGGACAGCTTGAGACTTAATAGTGATGCCTCGTTCGCGCTCGATATCCATACGATCGAGATATTGCGCGCGCATCAAACGTGCTTCAACAACCTCGGTAATTTGGAGCATGCGATCGGCAAGAGTTGATTTGCCGTGATCAATATGGGCAATGATGCAGAAATTGCGAATCTGCTCGGGATTAGTCGATGCCGGTTGCGGCGCCTTGGCAATGCTAATTGCTGGCATGTGACTGTCCGCCTAGCGAAGAGGTAAGTGGGTAAGGCGTTCGCTAATTAGCGAGCGCCTGCCTTAGCTGCAGCCTTAGCCATTGAAGACTTCTTATTTGCAGCTGAGTTCTTGTGAATAACACCCTTAGATACTGCAACATCGAGTGCCTTTGATGCAGCGCGGAGCTCAGTGGTGATTGCAGCAGCGTCGCCAGCAGCAGTTGCATCGCGGAACTTGCGAAGAGCTGTCTTGAAGGCTGAAGTGACAGACTTGTTGCGAAGGCGAGCCTTCTCGTTTGTCTTAATACGCTTAATCTGCGACTTGATATTTGCCACGGCTTTAGACTCCTGAAAATGTGATCGTGATTGGCCAATCGGTGCGATTGAACAGGTGCGTAGGCTATCAGCGTGAGCCTAGGGAGCCAAAATCGAGCTAGCGGCTACGAGCTGCAGATATCGTGGCAAGCGCCTTTTCAAGGGCAAATATCGGATCTGAGCTCGCTCCCTTAACATCGGCATCGGCCTGGGCCAGAGCCTCGGTAGCGGCGGCTATCCCACGTGGAGTCCAAGCGCTGAGTTGGCGCCTTGCCTTATCTATCTGCCAGGGAGCCATTCCGAGCTCGCCGGCGAGTTCAAAAGATTTGGAGCCACGATTGGCGCCAGAGACCTTAGCTAAATTACGTAGCGATGATGCGATTGCTGATGTGACCATGACTGGATCAGTGCCGGTCTCAAGGGCGCTGCGTAATGTCACAAGTGCGACTGGAAGATTGCCATCAAGGGTGGCATCTGCAACATCAAAACCAGTTGTCTCTATGCGACCTTGGTGAAACTTATCAATCATCGCTTCATCGATTGCGCCAGCTGGGGCATCGAGTGAAATCTGTGAGACTGCTTGTTGAAGTTCGCGTAAGTCAGAACCGAGTGCACCGACCAGCGCTTTGACTGCACCAGCAGTTGCCTTACGGCCACTATCAAGGAAGAGCTCCTTCACAAATTGCTCTTTCTCTGCCTCTTTCTTGATCGCATCACATGCAACTATTTCAGGCTTTGCCTTCTTGATTGCATCAAGGAGAGCTTTTCCTTTGACCCCTCCCTTGTGAAGGAAGATAACAGTTGTTGTTGCATCGATCTCTTCTAGGTATCGAGTGATCTCTGGCTTGCACTCATCATCGAGATCTTGAAGGTCTTTAACAATCAGTGCGCGTCGTTCAGAGAAGAGCGATGGCGCAAGGGCGTCGGCGATATCTCCAACAATGACATCTGAGGCCGAAAGTGTTGTTGTCTCTGCTTTTTCATCTTTGAGTTGAGCCATCAACTTTGCAAGAGCACGGTCGGCCAGTGCGCCTTCGCTGCCCAGGAGCAGGTAGAGAGAGTTCATCTACGCTCCTTTCTAATCTGTCTTAGTTGAGACCGATCCATTGCCATCGCGAACGAGAGAAATCTACCGCGACTCTGTGGCCTCTGGCGCTGACTGCGATATTTCCATGAATATCGGTGCGAAATACCTCAGCGCCAAGGCGCTCAAGAGCGCCAATAGTCGATTGAGCTGGGTGGCCGTAGGTATTGGACTCGCCCACGCTAATGAGTGCAACCTGCGGAGAGAGTTCGCGCATCAAAGCAGGATCCTGAAATCGAGAGCCATGATGTGCGACTTTGTAGATATCGACCTTTCCCACCTTTCCTCTTAACTTCTCTTGCACCTCAGGTTCAATATCGCCCGATGCAAAGATGCTCAGATCCTGTGATCGAATTAATGCTGCAATGCTGACGTTGTTGGGGTTGGGATCATCAAAGCCTGCAATGGCTGGCCAGAGTAGATCAATTGTGTAAGGACCTATCGTTGCGCGAGAGCCTGCTGCAACATTGCCATACCACTGCGCCGCAATGGTGCGATTCTTCTCAGCTCCAATGAGTCCGCCCACATGGTCTGCATGGGGATGGGTCAATATCAGAAGTGCGATAGTTGAGATATCTAATCGTCTGAGACATTGATCTATCAACTCAGGCTCTGGTCCCACATCAATCACAATTGCGCTGCCACTACCAAGATTAATCACAGTTGCATCTCCTTGACCGACATCGCATGCAACGACCTGCCAATCAACAACTGGAAAACGATTAATCCAAAGCGTTGCAAGGATGAGTACGAGCATCACAATCGCACCAGTGCGGCCAAAGATGAGCAATATCGCAAGAGCAAGTAGAACAAGTGCCGAGCCAAGAAAACCATCGTGGAGTGTGAGAACAGGTAAGCGTGATGACCAATCGGCAATCTCCACTATTGCAAAGGCAAAGGGGCGAACAAGATAGAGAAGAGCCTGTGCAAGAGTGGGAGCAAATGGCGAGATAAGAGCTGCGATAAAGCCAATGACGGTAATTGGTGCAACAAAAGGTGCAGCACAGAGATTGGCGAGCACGGCGCTTAGAGATATAAAGCCGCTCAGCGCCACGATGACAGGTAGGCAGAGAGCAAGGGCTGCAATTGGTGGTGCAATAGCTGATGCAAGCCAAGGTGGGAGCCATCTACTACTCCAGGCAATTACCCTCGGTGCAATCACCAATAACCCAAGTGTTGCAAGAACTGAGAGGGCAAAACCTGGATCGCGCGATTGCCATGGGTCGATAAAAATCACTGCGGCAATTGCAAATCCCAGCGCTGGAAGTGATTCACTCCTTTGGTGTGTACGCATCGCTACCAACATCACCGCAGCCATGGCAGCAGCTCTTAATACAGATGGTGATGGGCGCACCAGTGCGATAAATGAGGCAAGTGCGATCGCGGTGGCCCAAAGCCTTGCTCTCAGCGAGCGAAAGATAAATCGCATACACCATAAGACAAAGGCCGAGACAATTGCGAAGTTAGCGCCACTGACTGCAACAAGATGGGTAAGACCTGCACGTCGCATCTCACCTTTAAACTCATCGCTTTGATTTCGAGTATCTCCTAAAACCATTCCTGGGATTAGAGCTCCCGCATCTCCCCCACCACTCGCCTGCGATAGGCCGTTGCGAATTGAGGCCAGAGCTGCAGCCCATCGCGATGCTGGCGTTAGGACAGTGATCGATTCTTCTGTAATCAAAAGCGCAGCAACTCTTCCTTCTCTGCTCTCTAGAACAAGGAAGCTGCTTGATATTTTCTGACCTGGAAGAAGTTGTGCTACTGAGAGATCTTCAGTAATGACTCTGACTGGACCAAAAGGACTCTTCGCCCTGAATGAGTAGCGAGGTGGAGAAAAGTTGAGCCCTCTCGCCTTTGACTGCGAGAGAATAGGATCGCTACGTAGTGCGACTTCAATCTGAATTACCTCGCCTTGAACTTGCTGGAGATAACTTCGCGACATTGAAAATTGATGCGCCGACATCAAGAGAGAGCCTGCAAAGAGCGCGCAGATAATCACAAGGGCTGTTGCTTTCTTTTGTATCAACAAGACAAGCAGGGCGATTAGAACTATCCCTGAAACGGTCCAGGCATTGAGATAACTTTGAGTGAGCGAGCCAATCCAGACCGCTCCACCGATTGCAAGAGCTCTGCTATCTGTTACACGCGCAATTTTGCTTTGAACTTCGCAAAGGTCGACTTTCCGATTCCGGCAACGTTGAGCAGATCCTCGATTGTCACAAATGAGCCATGTGACTTTCTATAGGAAACAATCCGCGAAGCAAGGACAGGTCCAATGCCATCGAGTGATTCGAACTCTTTAGCAGAAGCCCTGTTAATTGAGATGAACTGAGCCACAGATGGTTTCTTCTTCACCGAACCCTGGCTTCCTGATTGCTGGGAAGTGCTCTTTGCATAGATATAAATCTGCTCCCCATCTGCCAGGACTCTGGCTTGGTTCACATCTGATGGGTCAGCCACTTTGGAAAGTCCCCCGGCTGCCTTTACTGCATCGACTACTCGCGAACCCAATGGAAGGGTGTAGACACCTGCTTTAACAACGGCACCTTGGACATCAATCACAATGTCGACAGCTGCAACATCGACTAACAGAGGTGGAGCAATGGCGGGTTCTGTGGCCGAGGACGCCTGAAGAATAAAGAAGCCTGAGGTAGCGATGACAATTGAACCAACGATGAGCAGTGAACGCTTTTGAATATCTGTGTAGTGAAGATCTCTCCACCAATTCTGAATGTTTTCCATGGAGCAATAGTCAAAGGCCGCCCTTCTTCATGTGAGAGGGGCGGCCCTTAACTGTGGATTAGATTTCTAGCTGTGGAGATAGCCTATGAGGCGATAGATGCCGCCAAGGTGTCACGGAGTCGATCACAGACGCCTTGATATTTTCCCTTTGCGCCAACCATCAAGCCAAATCCCATAGCCTCATCAACTGCAATATTGACCAGGATTTTGCCCTCATGCGCAAAGAAGCCGATGACTATTTTGATGGGATAGTCCACATCATTTGCCAATAGCGCACCTTTTCCACGGAAAGCTACCTGCGAACCACGTTTAGCTTCAATCAAAAACTCAGCATTGTTGGTGATTTCGCATTGAGCAAATTGAAGAGCTCCAAAGAGCAGCTCCTTTTTGCCCTCGACTGAATCAACAACAATTTGAGCTGTTGCTTGAACGCGACTCAAAGTACAGCTGCTCCAACAATTGCACCGATGATAATTCCGCCAATAAGGCCAACGAGAGAGACAGCAAGTGCGATATTCGCACGTGGCTCTTTCTTTGACTTAGCGATAATTGCCATGATCACACCAACGCCTCCGAAGAGAAATGGGATGATAAGCAAGCCGATTGCACCAAAAACAATTCCGAGTGTTGAGAACACATTTGATGTTGAAGCCTGTGGTGCCTGGTTCTGTGGTGGGTATGACATGTACTTCCTCCTATGTGGTGTAGATGTGCATCAATGATGAACCTGCTGATGCTCTTCTCATAGAACTGAAGGTGTAGTGTCAAAAAGGCTGACTGGTCAACTAAATACGAGGAATGGTCAGCGCCTTACAAACTACAGAACGATGTTTACAAGCTTAGGCGCGCGAGCAATTACCTTCTTAGGCGTTGCCCCTGCAAGCTCTTTCGCAATATCAGGATGTGCAAGAGCTGCAGCTTCAAAGTCGGCATCAGAAATCGATGGAGAGACATTGATGCGCCCCTTGATCTTGCCGTTAATCTGAATCACCGCTTCAACCTCATCGGCAACAAGAAGTGCTGGATCAACTGTTGGCCAGCCTGCCACAGCAATGGCGGGCTTATGTCCTAATCGATCCCACATCTCTTCTGCAGTGAAAGGAGCAACGAGTGAGAGCATGATTGCAATCGCCTCTGTTGCTTCCCGAACCGCAGGATCTGCGGCTCCACATCCAGAATCAATCGCCTTACGTGTGGCATTAACAAGTTCCACCACGCGAGCAATCGCCACGTTAAATCTGAATGACTCAACAGCAAATGCTGCATCATGAAGAGCCTTATGTGTTGCCTTACGTAATCCAAGGTCACCAGTTGAGAAATCAACACCGGGCGCTGATGCAACATCGCCGGATAAACGCCATGCACGGCTAAGGAACTTCACAGAACCTGCAGGAGAGACATCTGCCCAGTCCACATCATCTTCTGGTGGGCCAGCAAAGACCATTGAAAGGCGAATTGCATCGACTCCATGGTTTTCAAGCTCATCTGAAAGTCGCACCAAGTTACCGCGGGATTTAGACATAGCAGAGCCATCCATCAAGACCATTCCTTGATTGAGAAGGCGGGTAAATGGCTCGTTAAATCCAAGCATTCCCATGTCATTTAGAACTTTAGTAAAAAAGCGCGAGTAGAGAAGGTGCAAGATTGCGTGGGTTACGCCTCCCACATATTGATCTACCGGCAACCAGGTATCGATATCGGCGCGAGAGAAAGGCTCTTTATCGTTTGTCGACGATGGATAACGTAAGAAGTACCAGGAAGAGTCAACAAATGTATCCATCGTGTCTGAATCACGGAGCGCTGCTGCGCCACATGAAGGACAAGTTGTATTGACCCAATCAGTTGCAGCTGCAAGTGGTGACTGTCCCTTTGGCTTGAGATCAATATCTTTTGCATCAGGAAGTGTGAGCGGAAGCTGCTCTGATGGAACAGGCACTTCACCGCACTTATCGCAGTGGCTGATAGGAATTGGCGTGCCCCAGAAACGCTGGCGCGAAACAAGCCAATCGCGCAGACGGTAATTACGGGCAGACTTTCCTAAACCATCGGCTTCTAGCTGCTTATTAATTGCGGCGATTGCATCTACTTTATTTAAACCATTTAGCGATCCAGAGTTAATAAGAACGCCATCACCAGTAGTTGCAACGCCTGTCACAGCTGGATCTTCTTCTTCGGATTGGACAACAACGCGAACAGGAAGGTTCATCGCCTTTGCAAAATCTAGGTCACGCTGATCATGAGCCGGAACAGCCATGATTGCGCCCGTTCCATAATCGGCCAAAACATAGTCAGAGGCCCAGATAGGCAACTTCTCACCATTGACTGGATTAATTGCAAAGCGCTTTAGATCAACACCTGACTTTGGGCGATCTGTTGCAAGGCGATCGATATCAGATGCAGCTTTTACGGATTCTAGATAAGAATTGAACTCGGCTTCTACGGGACCGCCTGCAGCAAGTTCAGCAGCGAGAGCTGAGTCAACTGCAACGACCATAAATGTTGCGCCATACAAAGTATCGGGGCGAGTTGTGTAGATGGTGACGGGTTCGTTACGACCTTCAATGTCGAATTGAACGTTGGCACCTTGTGAGCGACCAATCCAATTGCGCTGCATCTGAAGAACTTTCTCAGGCCACTTGCCCTCAAGTTGCTCCATGTCATCAAGGAGACGATCTGCATAATCTGTGATCTTGAAATACCACTGATTGAGCTTCTTCTTCGTCACAGCGCTATCGCAACGCTCGCACAGACCCGCAACTACTTGCTCGTTGGCAAGAACTGTCTGGCATCCTGGACACCAGTTGACCGCTGAATCCTTACGGTATGCAAGACCACGCTTATGAAGTTCGATAAAGAGCCACTGGTTCCACTTGTAGTACTCAGGATCACATGTGTTAAATACGCGATCCCAGTCAAAGGAACATGCATAGCGACGCATTGAAGATTTCTGTACAGCGATGTTCTCGTAGGTCCAATCGCGAGGATCTGCATTGCGCTTAATTGCAGCGTTCTCAGCAGGAAGACCAAAGGCATCCCAACCGATGGGGTGCATCACGTTAAATCCCTTTTGAATCCAATAACGAGCAATCACATCACCGAGGGCATATGCCTCTGCGTGGCCCATATGAAGATCCCCTGATGGATAAGGGAACATATCCAGGACATACTTCTTAGGACGTGGATCCTCAGGACGACCTGACTTAAATGGCTCGATCTGGTCCCAGATTGGTAGCCACTTCTCTTGGACGTAGGCAAAATCGTATGCCGCGTGCTCCTGAGGTTCTGTGGTCATTGTTCAATCCTACCGTGTGGAGATAAGGGGAATCGAACCCCTAACCTCTTCCATGCCATGGAAGCGCGCTACCAATTGCGCCATATCCCCGCAATCTAATCAAATTCAAAGGCCTTCAGCTCTTGAATCTCATTAGTCCCTACTTCAGCCCAAAGATTACCTTATTGAATCGGGAATTACTGAACCACTATCTTGGCCTAGAACAGGCTCGGGAATTGATCCCGCATTGTGCTCGGTGAGAAGCCATCCCTTTGGTGAATGTGAAAGCACAGACCATGAGGCATTAGATAGCCCGCCGATCTTGGACCACATAGGAATCGGCAATTCAAGAAACATTCCAATAATTGATCGAGCGGTTCCACCATGAGTTGCCACCAGAAGAGTCTGGCCATCTTTGCCTTCAAGGAATTCATCAATGGCAGCTTTGGCCCTCGCGCCAACTTCACTACGTCGATCACCAGTGCCACCTGCAGGGTTGTCTCCACCCAGTGACCACTCACGTAAATTATCTAAATCAGTTGCGCGAATCTCTTCGCCAGTTAGGCCTTCCCATGCTCCACAATTTGTTTCGCGCAGTCTGGCATCGATGGCAATCTCTAAACCTGAGATATCTGCAAGAGCTTGAGCCGTCTTGCGTGCACGTTGCAAATCACTGGAGATGATTGCTGTCGGCTTCATATCAACAACTAGGCGTGCTGCATGTGCTGCCTGATATTCGCCCACAGAGTTAAGTGGAATATCTGTATGGCCTTGAAACTTATTTGCCACATTCCAATCTGTCTGGCCGTGACGCCAGAGAATGATTGTGTTAGCCATTGACTGCATCCTCAGCGCCTTCAGGTGCTTCCTTAATTTCCAGTGGAATCACTGGGCAATCATTCCAAAGACGATCGAGCATGTAGTAGCTTCGAAGTGTCTTGCTCTGAATATGGACGACTAGATCTGAATAATCGAGAAGCGCCCACTCTTCGCTGATTTCACGACGCACCGGCTTATCTCCGGCAAGACGCAACTTCTCTTCTACCCAATCAGAGATTGCTGAAACCTGGCGAACGTTCTGAGCTGTAACAATAAGGAATACCTCAGAGAGAACGGCTTGCTCAGAAAGATCGAGTGCAACGAGCTCTGTTCCGAATTTGTCGGCAGCAGCTTGAGCGGCGATCTGTGTGTGGGCGATGACGCTTGAGCTAGCTGACATAGAGGTTATTCTCCTTGATGTAACGATTTACAGATTCTGGAATCAGTTCTGAGGTGTGTGAGCGTACCTGAGTTGCAGAGACATCAATTGCATCGATATCTCGCGCTCCTGCAACGCTCAGACCTGGACGAGAGATGACTTCAAGGCTGACCATCTGAAGTAATTCTTCTACTCGGTGCCATTGATCGAGCTTGGCAGCGGCATCACTACCAACAATTAGGACGATCTCATCATCAGGATATGTCTGGGCAACTGCTTCGACAGTGTCGATGGTGTAACTAGGTCCCATCCGCAGAATTTCTATCGGATTGACTTCAACTCTGCTGCGAAGCTCAGAGGGCAACTCGTTAATTGCTAGTTGGCACATCGCCCGACGAGCTGCACCGCTTGCAACAGGTGCATTCTCGCGAAGACGAGGCTCTCCCGCAGGAATTACAAGAAGGCGATCAACTATCTCCTCCTCAAGAAGGGATGTGATCACACGCATGTGGCCGTTATGTATCGGATCAAATGTTCCGCCATAGAGGCCTAAACGCATATGTAACTACTTGTCGAGACGAAGAACGACGTAGAGAAGAAAACTCATAATTACAAAGGCGACTACTCCGAAAGCTACAGGTGAGATTGGGAGTTCGCGGACTGTCTCAGAGAGAATCAACATGGGGCAAGGTTACTACTTTCCTGCAAGAAGCTCTAAGAATGCAGCCTCATCGATGATTGTGATGCCTAACTCTTGCGCCTTGGCCAGCTTTGACCCAGGGTCGGAGCCAACAAGTACATAATCCGTCTTCTTCGAGACAGAAGATGATGGCTTTCCGCCGTGAGCGGTAATGGTCTCTGCAATGGAGTCTCGGGTGAAGTTTTCAAGGCCACCGGTAACGACAAAGGTGAGCCCGGCCAAAGTTTGAGGTTTTGACTCCCCCACAACGTTACGCATTGCAACACCGGCAGCGCTCCACTTAGCGATAATTTCTTGATGCCAATCAACGCTAAACCACTCGAGAATTGATTCAGCAATGACAGCACCGACACCATCGATATCTGCAAGCTCTTCAACCTTTGCCGATGAGATCGCTTCCATTGAGCCCAATCTGGATGCGAGTGCTTGCGCAGCCGTTGGACCCACATGGCGAATCGAAAGAGCAACAATAGTTCGCCACAGTGGTCGACTCTTTGCCTCTTCAAGTGCTTTCAGAAGTTTCTCAACATTCTTGCCTGGTGTTCCATCTTTCTTTGTGAAAAACGATGATTGAATCAACTTATCTTCGGTCAGATCAAAGAGATCTCCCTCATCTTCGATAATTGAATCCGCAAGAAGTGCAATAGCAGCTTCAAGACCCAAAACATCAATATCAAGGGCTGCGCGAGAGCCAATATAGAAGATTCGCTCACGCAACTGTGCAGGGCAGCTTCTCTGATTGGTGCAACGAATATCCACATCACCTTTGGATACCGCCTTGAGTTCAGAAGAGCACTCTGGGCAATGTGTTGGCATTACAAACTTCTTCTCCTTGCCTGTGCGATCTGCAAGGACTGGCCCTAAGACCTCAGGAATAACATCTCCTGCTTTGCGAATGATGACAGTGTCACCAATAAGAACGCCTTTGCGCTCAATCTCTTCCTGATTGTGAAGAGTTGCATTGGTAACCGTTGAGCCCGCGACTTTAACTGGCTCCATAAATGCAAACGGCGTCACTCGTCCCGTGCGACCGACGCTGACTTTAATATCGAGCAACTTTGTCGTGACTTCTTCAGGTGGATACTTATATGCAATCGCCCACTTAGGAGCACGGGAGGTGAAGCCAAGTTGGCGCTGCTGCGCAATTGAGTCAACTTTGATAACAACGCCATCAATTTCGTGCTCCACATCATGGCGATGTTCGTTGTAGTACTCAATAAAATCTAATACTTCTTGACGGGTTGCACAGACCTTAAATCGATCAGAGGTCGGAAGTCCAAGTTTCTTCAGAGCGGCATAGGCATCAGATTGGTTGGCAAACTCAAGGCCATCATTTGCTCCCACGCCATGCACCACAACACTGAGCGGTCTTGTTGCTGTAACACGTGGGTCTTTCTGTCGAAGCGATCCTGCGGCAGAGTTGCGGGGATTAGCAAAGAGAGCTTTGCCTGCCTCTTCTAGTTCTTCATTGAGTTGATTAAAGGCAGCAACGGGAAAGAAAACCTCGCCGCGAACTTCGATCTGTCTAGGAACGCTCTTTCCTTGTAATGAATGTGGAAGGCCCTTGATGGTCTTCACATTAAGAGTGACATCCTCGCCTGTGACACCGTTTCCTCGAGTGAGGCCGCGAATCAACTGACCATCTTGAAATAAAAGATTGATTGCAAGACCGTCGACTTTGAGTTCGCAGAGATACTGCGGAGAAGGTGATTCTTTCTCCACGCGCTCAAACCACTGCTCAAGTTCTTGCGCATCAAAGACGTTATCAAGGCTCATCATCTTCTCGATGTGATCATGCTGGGCAAATGTTGTGGAGAATCCACCGCCGACGCCGAGAGTAGGTGAATCTGGCTCGAGGAGCTCTGGATGTTTAGCTTCTAGCGCTTGAAGCTCCTTTAACAACTGATCGAATTGAGCATCACTGATTGTGGGTGCATCAAGGACGTAGTACTTAAATTGATGGTCGCGGATCTCTTGGGTGAGTTCGCTAATGCGATGGCGGGCTTGATTGCTCATGCAGTCTCACAAATCGTTGCAGAGGCGACAACACGATCGCCATCGTAAATCACCATCGCCTGGCCGGTGGCTAAACCAAGAAGTGGTTCATCTAATTGGGCGCTCAGAAATCCATCGCTATAAGAGTATGTCGCAGGAAGGGGGGCGCCATGTGCCCGGACCTGGACAAATCCTCGATGTTCACCTGGTGCAATATCTGGCCCACAGACAATTGTCTTCTCACCGCGCATCGAATGAACAGCTAGATCTTCGCGCGCACCAACAACGACCGTGTTTGTAATTGGTTCAACTTTGAGAACAAAGCGTGGTGAGCCATCTGCAGTCGGAACTGTTAGTCCTAAACCTTTTCGCTGTCCAATTGTGTAGGTATAGGCACCCTTATGAGTGCCAAGCTGCTTTCCATCTTGATCAACAATTGGACCTTCTTCGCTGCCCATTCGCTCGCGAAGCCACCCTGCATTATCTCCAGATGGAACAAAACAGATGTCATGACTATCAGGCTTTTGTGCAACGGCTAATCCACGACGCTCTGCCTCAATTCGAATATCGACCTTTTCAGTATCTCCCAAGGGAAATATTGCTCCGCTAATCTGCTCGCGGTTGAGAACAGCTAATACATACGATTGATCTTTGAGAGGGTCGATTGCTCTATGTAGTGTCTTTCCTTCAGGAGTATCCACAGTGCGCGCATAGTGGCCCGTAATGACTCCGTCAAAGCCCATCTTCTTTGCACGATCGAGGACTGCAGCGAACTTAATCTTTTCATTACAACGCAGACATGGATTTGGCGTTCTACCTGCCTTGTACTCGGACATAAAGTTTTCAACGACATTGTCATGGAACTCTTCTGCCATATCCCAGATATAGAAAGGGATACCGATGACATCAGCTGCGCGCCTTGCATCGTGAGAATCTTCAATAGTGCAACATCCTCGAGCCCCGCTGCGGTACTTCTGTGGGTTTGAAGAGAGGGCTAAATGAACACCTATTACTTCATGACCTTGCTCCACCGCGCGAGCTGCTGCAACCGCAGAATCGACGCCTCCTGACATCGCGGCAATAAGTCTCATCGCGCACTCCTTGCACGAGCAACTACAGATGGAAGTGCAGATATAACCGCGTCTACATCCTTCAGAGTTGAAGTTGCTCCAAAGGAGAAACGCAGTGTTGACATTACAGAATCTTCATCAAGGCCCATTGCCTCAAGAACGTGGCTTGGTCTGTGCACGCCCGCAGTGCAGGCAGCACCAGTTGAACAAGAGATTTTCTCAGAATCAAGAAGCAACAAGAGAGTTTCATTGAGTGCAGAAGGAATCGTCACACTTGAAATGCCTGGAAGGCGATCTGCCGTTGCACCATTGATAACAGCATCTGGAATTGCGTTGACAATTGCTCGCTCGAAGGAGTGGCGAATTGATGTAACTTCATCTGCCAAGTAGTTACTCTTTTGAATTGCTGTTGCAAGTGCAACGATTGAAGGGGCATTGACGGTTCCACTGCGGATTTCTCGCTCTTGTCCCCCGCCATGAATGAGTGCGGGAATATCTATTCCTCGTTGCAAAACAAGGATGCCGATTCCGATGGGTCCGCCGACTTTATGTCCGCTTAGTGATACAGCAAAAAGTCCGAGCTCCTTAAATGAGAATGGCACTTTGCCCCATGACTGCACAGCATCGCAATGAACTGGGATATCTCCAGCAATTTCAACAACATCTGCAACAGGCTGAATCACTCCAGTCTCATTATTGCTATGCATGATTGAAATGAGAGCGATTGAATCGCCATGTTCGTTAATCAAGAGCTGAAGCTCATCAAGTGAAATGACGCCATCTTCAGTGACAGGAAGTGCGATGTGCGAAGCGCCTTGATGCTCTGCCAACCAAAGGGCAGGCTCAAGGACGGCTTGGTGCTCGATTGCACTTGTAATGATGACAGGACGAGACTTCTCTGAATTGCGTTGCCAATAAATTCCCTTGATCGCGATGTTATTTGCTTCGGTGCCAGAACCGGTAAAGATGATTTCACTCTGAGAACACCCAATGTGCTGGGCTAATTGATCACGTGCATCTTCCACATACTTACGGACTGCGCGACCATCAGCATGGAGAGATGATGGGTTTCCAATAATTGCCAGAGCGCTAGACATCGCCTCAATAGCGGCAGGGTTCATGGGCGTTGTGGCCGCATGATCGAGGTAGATGCTCACATGGAGCATCTTAGTTTGTACTTCTGACCAATCAGAGCCGAACTAATGAGCATCGCCCTCATTACTATCTCTCTATGCGAAAGAGAGCCATCGCCATCCTTATCGGCCTTGTACTCACCCTGCTGCCAAGCGCTCCAGTCCATGCGGTCTATGGAGGCACAGAGGTCAAGGGCTCTCAACTAGTCCTCACGCTTTTGACTAGCAAGAATTCACGTACCTCCTTCTGCTCTATGTCGATGTTGACTGAGCGCATTGTCGTCACCGCAGCTCACTGCGTCATTAAAGATCAAGGAGCTGCACCTGAACTGCGCTGGAATATCTCAGATATCTATGTAAGCCAGCCTGGTGCAGATGTCACACGAGATGACATCGAGACTCGAGTGCGAGTGCTTAAAGTTATAACCCGTGATGACTTCATTAATACTTGGAAACCTGAAATCAATGACCGCCGCACTCAGATCAATGACATTGCATTTCTCTTTCTTGAAAAGCCTCTGGTTAAAGGCTATTCAATGCCGATTGCCACAGATGCGGAGATCAATGTTGCAATCGCACGTGGTGATTTAGTGACACATTACGGTTATGGACTTCAAACACAGACAACACAATCACATTCACCATGGACTACGCAGATGCCCTTAGTTGATCGCAGTGATGTGCACCTAGATAAAAGCAAAGTTCTCTACACGCGAGAAGGCCCCACTGCGATGTGTCCTGGGGATTCAGGAGGACCTCTCTATATCAACGTGGGTGGAGTGCAGAAGATTGCAGGTGTTCTTGTTGCAGCTTCCGGATGTAGAGGCAATCCCCCATATAACGGTGGCACTCTTGGAACTCGGGTAGCTCCATATATGGAGATGGCAGATGCTGCATGGAAAACATTCGTAGCTAATGAGCAAACGCCAACAGGTGCAGCGCAATCAAGTGAGGCAGCTCTTGAGAGCAAGCGCATTCAAGCAATTATTGATGGAACTTACCTTGCATCCGGCAATTGCAATGCAAAAGGTATCTATGCAGAGTTACAGGCAGAGAACTCAACAGGTGCATGGGAGTTAATCGCCCCTGCTATTGGCTGGATACCTTCACCTGCGGGTTGTCCTTCTACTCATCCACTGCAGCCGTGGACAATTGTGAAACCTGGAAATTACACCGTGATGCGCTGGCGATATTGGACATCGTCATGGAGCGTCTATGGAGATACATTTAAATGGAACGGCAAATCAGAACCATCGATACGACCTACATCGGTAATCATGGGACCAAAAACGGAGAGCAAAGAGGTATCTACTAAAGCGGTGAAGAAGGTAACGATCACCTGCAGTAAAGGCGTGCTCTCCAAGAAGATTTCAGGGGTATCCCCAAAATGTCCTACAGGATGGAAGTTAAAGAAGTAGCTCGACTTACTTAAGCCTTGCTCGCCTTTACTCCTTCAGTTGCTGCGGGCAGAACATTGAAGAGATCTCCTACAACGCCGAAATCTGCGATTTCAAAAAGTGGTGCTTCTGGATCTTTATTGACCACAACAATTGTCTTTGAAGTTTGCATACCTGCGCGGTGCTGGATAGCACCTGAGATTCCGCATGCAACATAGAGAGCAGGGCTAACAGTCTTACCTGTCTGACCTACCTGATGTGAATGTGGGTACCAACCAGCATCAGTTGCTGCGCGAGATGCGCCTACTGCTGCGCCCATTACATCTGCAAAAGCTTCAACAGCTGCGAAGTTTCCATCAGTTCCGCGGCCACCTGAGACGACGATATTTGCCTCAGTGAGTTCTGGACGGCCACCCTTAACAGGAGGTTGTGAAGAATTAACTTTCGCCTTCTTCGCTGAATCAGCAACAGTGATGCTCTCGTTTGAGACGGCAGGAGATGAAGCTGTGAAGTCTGCAGTAATTGAATTAGGGCGCACTGTAATAACAGAGACGCCGTGGTTGACTGCAGAGAGAACTGTTGTTGATCCACCAAAGACTAACTGGGTTGCGACTGCACTTGAATCAACATCGACTGCATCGGTGATAATTCCGGAATCAGTTGCAACTGCTAGGCGAGCTGCAACTTCTTTTCCAAAAGCATGAGATGCAATCAAAACTGCCTTAGGCGAAGTGCTCTTTACGATCTGTGCAAGTGCATCTGCAGATGCTGCAACACCATGTGATGCGAAATCAGCTGACTCAATAACAACAACCTTGGCAATTGGCCCTTGGTTCACCGTTGCTGCAATGCCTGCCCCTGCTCCAGGTGCTGCCAGAACTACCGCTGTTACTTCACCTATGCGCGCTGCTGCTGTTGCAAGCTCTGCTGTTGTCTTTGACGCCTTATCGCCTGCGATATCGGCAAGAATCAATACTGTGCTCATATCAACTTCTTCTCTGCTAGGAAATTAACAAGTGCTTCGCCGCCATTGCCTTCATCTGTAACCTTAAGACCGGCCGCACGTGGTGGGCGTGGAGTTGCATCATTGACGACAGACCAAGCACCCTCTATTGAGACACCTAGCGCTGCGCAATCTTTAACATCAATTGTCTTCTTCTTCGCTGCCATGATTCCCTTGAAAGATGGATAGCGAGGCTCGTTTATTTTTTCAACAACGCTGATGACTGCAGGAAAAGCTGCGCTCATTGAATCTACGCCAGCTTCTGTCACACGAGTAATAGAAAGTGTTGATGCAGATGGATCCACTGTTACCTCAGATGCAAATGTCATCTGCGCCCATCCAAGGCGAGCGCTGAGCATTGCTGGAACAACGCTCATACGTGCATCAGTTGATTCAGTTCCACAGATAACCAAGTCATAGCCACCTGCAGAAATTGCTGCAGCTAAAACCTTTGATGTTGTCAGTGCATCGCTGCCAGCGAGGGCGCTATCTGTAATAAGAATTGCATCGTTTGCACCCATTGAGAGCGCCTTGCGAACTGCATCGGTTGCACGATCTGGTCCCATTGAGATGACGGTGACAGTATGTGGTGCGCCATCACCCTCGTTGCCGCCATGTGCCTCAGCGATCTTCAACGCCTCTTCAACAGCGTATTCATCAAGATCATTGAGAACAGCATCAACGCTCTCGCGATCGAGGCGACCATTGACCATCTTCTTCTCGGCCCATGAATCGGGCACTTGCTTTACGCAGACTGCAATCTTCATGTCGGAGATGTTACTGGCCGGTAGCTTGAAGGGCAATATTTAATGGCATCGTTTCTAAGGCAGACTACCCCCATGCAACCGGCCGATCCCAGAACCCTCGGCGCCACCTTGACTGAAGGTGGTTGCAACTTCGCCATCTGGAGCAATGCTGCAGATGCAATCGAGCTCTGCCTCTTTAATGAAGATAACGGCAAACTGGTCGAGACCCGCTTTGCTCTCTCTCATCGTAATGGCCCTATCTGGCATGGATATCTGGCAGGGGTTCGCGCTGGCCAACGGTATGGCTACCGGATCTATGGGCCTTGGCAGCCAGAACATGGCACGCGCTTTAATCCTGCAAAGCTACTCATTGATCCCTACACACATCGCCTCGATGGCCACGTCCAATACGTGCCAGAGATTTACTCACATATTTCTACTGATGGAACAGGGGCAGGTGATTCCACTCTTCGCGATGATCGCGATAGCGCAGGCTTTCTTCCATATTCAGTCGTCACCAATCATCACCCACGAGAAGTGCATCGCCCACTTACCTCATGGACTTCAACTGTGATCTATGAAGCCCATGTTCAAGGATTAACCGCCAAGAACACACGGATTCCAGAGAACGAACGTGGAACATATAAGGCCCTCGGCCATGAAAGCACGATCGCGCATCTACAGCATCTAGGTGTGACTGCCATTGAATTGCTTCCAATTCACTCCTACGTCACTGAACCAGGAATCTGGCATCGTGGCCGGAAGAATCATTGGGGATATAACGCAATTGCTTTCTCAGCACCTCATGCAGAGTATGCAGCAACTGATAATCCCATCACCGAACTTCAAGAGGCGGTCGATCGCTTACATGAATCAGGTATCGAGGTCTATCTTGATGTTGTCTATAACCACACCGCAGAAGGTGGAGTGGGCGGACCAACACTGAGCTTTAAGGGTATCGATAACAAGGCTTGGTATCGCCATGATTCAAATGGCGAATACGTCAACGTGACAGGGTGTGGAAATACTCTTGCAGCAAGTAGCCCTCACGGAGTTCGCCACATCATTGATTCTCTGCGCTGGTGGGTCGAAGTCATTGGTGTTGACGGTTTCCGTTTCGACCTTTCAACTGCCTTGTATACAAGCCACTCTGCCTTTAATTCTTCTCTCCTTGCAGCAATTGAGTCAGATTCTGTTCTGCGAAACTTTAAGATGATCGCTGAGCCGTGGGATGTTTCACGATACTCATTGGGCGATTTTCCGCACCCTTATCGCGAATGGAATGACCGCTACCGCGACTCTGTGCGCCAATTCTGGCCTGGTGACTTAGCCCGTGGATATGGAGAAGGAGTCTCTGACCTCGCCTCATCCATTAGTGGATCTTCAGATATTTTCTACTATCGCGGTCCCACATCTTCGATTAACTTCGTGACAGCTCACGATGGTTTCACTCTTGCTGATTTGGTGATGTATCAGAATAAACACAATGAACCTAATCAAGAAGACAACCGAGATGGTTCGCACGATAATCGCTCTTGGAATTTAGGTATCGAAGGACCGACGGATAATCCCGCTATCAACGCTCACCGCCACTCTCTGAAGAAATCAATTATGGCAACACTCATGCTCTCAGCGGGTGTTCCGATGATCAATATGGGCGATGAGATATCACGTTCACAAAATGGCTCAAATAACTCTTACTCGATGCCACGGGATATGCATCCAAGTATTGAAGATAGCGCTGAAACTTTTATGGGCGGATGGGCCAATAAGTGGGAGCTCTCGGATGAGGAGATTGATATGCGAGAGGCTGTTGCCGAACTCGCACGAATTCGAAAGACCTATCTGGCAGATGTTGCGGCAGAGTTTTTCACCGGCCGTGTTGATTTAGGAACTCAAAGAAAAGATATAGCTTGGTTTAGTCTCGGCGGACGTGAGATGACTGAAGATCATTGGGCAGATGGAGATAAGCGCAGTCTCACAGTCTTTATCGATGCAGGCCCTGATCGTGGTTTGTTACTACTTCTCAACTCTTCAACACAAGAGACGCTCTTCACGCTTCCGGATTCAAAGTGGGGCACGAGTTATCGCCGAATATTTGATGCGGCAT